>Ga0160423_10003356_pt1 | contig 13320 bp, 33 predicted proteins | sample CRUFie14St8metaG_FD_108191 | JGI IMG/M metagenome (GOLD analysis project Ga0160423, IMG submission 108191) | Marine microbial communities from the Costa Rica Dome - CRUD Field 142mm St8 metaG | ecosystem: Environmental > Aquatic > Marine > Oceanic > Photic zone | place: Costa Rica: the Eastern...
AGAATGGATAGATTTTAAAATAGAAAAAAACGCCAACAAGATAAATACGGAGGGATTTACAAGTGGATATGAATACGGAAATTAAAAGACACTTCATGACAATGGTATGGATTGAGGAAGAGCAACATCATTTATTACTATTGACGGTTGCTAAAGATAAACAAGATGCTGAAAAAAGGCTGACAGAGCAAGGGTTTAAACCTGCTGAAAATTTCAATTTTCTTAGGTTTGATGAAATTGCTGGGAAAGACTTGGTTATTGAAACACATGACTTACAAACCAAGGGTATGCAATTTGAAAGAATGGCTGATCCCTCGGATAAAAACTAATGGGTAGGCTAGCAACAATGGATATGCTTAATCAAACAAGTGAAGAGAAAGCTTTAAGATGGCATTTAACGGGTAATTTCTTTCCGCCTATACATCCAGACTTTATTGAGCCTGCACAACAGGCAATCAATATGGTTAGGGAAGATAAAGGGGAAGAAATTATTGAGATGCCTAATGGGATATCTAAGACCGCATGGCAAATAGTTGAAGGTTTACGATTAGAAGATTTTTTAAACAACGAGGAGGAATAGAATAATGGAGGGTATATTACACAGTATACAGCATTTCTTTCAACACTTTTGGTGTTGTTATTGGCCATCAATAAAGGTAATGATAATACCGGGTGTTGGGGTAATAGGAAGTTTAAAATTAATCAGTTATAAGATTAAAGGATTATTTAGAAAACAAACTGGAGGAATAAGATAATGGAAACTAATAAATTCAATGTTGATGTTAGTTTAGTAGGAACAGATGGTAACGCTTTTGCGTTATTGGGTTCTTGTTCAAAAGCAGCTCGTAAGGCTGGTATTGAAGATGATAAAATCAATAAGTTTCTTGATGAAGCTAAACAAGGTGACTATGATCACTTACTTAGAACATGTATGAAATACTTTAATGTTAATTAATGAGGATAGAATATGGAAAAATATAAACTTAACAGCGCAGGTTCCCACACCACTGCTGACATACTCGGTAGAGATGATTGGAATTTTGCAGGGATCGCTGATGCACATGGTATAGAAAGCTTCTACCCTAAAGATAAGCTTGATAGCAGAAAGTTATTTGAGTGGAGTGTTAGGGCAGAATCAAATAGACATAGGCACGCGGTTGTTTACTTTGCATTATTAAACACCAAAGTACAAGCAGAAGTGGATAAAGCTTTGGAAAATAAACAAGAGCTCAAGGCTTTGAATATTATTAAAAGCAAATGCAAACAGGTTTTAATGACCAATCAAAAGAGTTGGCAATTAATACCAAACAAAGACTTGGACCCATACGCTGATGCCTAAGAAATGTATTGAGTGTGGTAGTACTGAATTAGTAGGGCCAATCTTGTATCCAGATCACTGTCTTGAATGTGCAATAAAGGATCATGGAAACGGTACCCCTGAAAGTTATGCAGAAATGCAATCTTGGGTATTGAGAGCTAAAAAAGCAAATAAGAAAAAGAAGAAAAGCAATCGCCATGATCCTTATCCAATAAAGGCAAGATAGCAAACGGTTACAAATAGTTTTGGGGTTTGTAAATTTGTTTAAATAATAAATAAACGGAGGATATTATTATGGACATAGATAAACAAATAAAACAGGTTGAAGATGTACAAGACCAAGAGGATATGCTTGTTCAGTGGATTACTAAGGATAACTATGAATCTCTTAAAGGTTGCACTTTAACAGATGCAGAGTGGAAAGATATTGTTCAAAACAAGAAAGACAGTTTTGCAGACTTGGTTAGTAATCTTGTTGAGGAGGAATTCTAATGAACTGGCAAGATAAATCTTGGAATTATAAAGGCTATCATTTGATGATAGAACATGAGCACCAAGATGATTGTGTAAAAGCAATTCATGTATACTATGATTTGAATGAAGATCCTTCTTCTGCAAAGGTAGCTCATATAACACCTTATGATAGTGATGCTAGGACTTTTGAATTGTATATTGATTGTATTGAAGCAGGGGCCGACCCAAAAGGTTCACACGTTAAAAGTTTGAACGGGAAGGCAATGTATACCAATTGGAATAAAATATCTTTACAAGATTATGCAATCAAGTTTATTATAAGAAAAGGGAGGGCTAAAGCATGATGGATTTAAATGAAGTGGCAATTATATTTAAGAATGTAACGCATTACATATACAGCGGTATTAGAAATGGGTAGAATGTACCCGAAGAATAAGTTCTCAACATTTGGAGAGTTTGTCCGTACAATTGGAGGTTGGAGAAGCTATTATGTGTGGGCTTATGAACATAGAAACATTAGTAGAAATAGCTTATGTTTTTGTGATAGTAATAAAAAATATAAGAAGTGTTGTGGTCGGAATGGATAATCCGTAAGGACTCTGCGGTGGACCTCCATTTACCGTTTATGTTCCGACCCACAAGAAAGGCAAAAGATGGAAAAAGATAAAACTTGGAGTATCAAACACGAAGGACACTTGAATAAGAATAATATTATATTCAAGGACCGAAAAATATATGATATGGTAAAAAGAATTAAAGATGCTGGACCGAAGACGGTTACAAAAAGTAAATAGGTTTGTAAATTATTTTATATAATAAAAACCATGCAATTGGAGGTATTGATGGAAATTAAAGAACAATGGTTACTTAGCCAGGCAAATAGTTGGTGCAACCTTAAAGGTTATAATCTTATCCAGCATAAAATGGATAAACAAACCTTGAAACTTAAAGCAGAACAAGATCACAAAGAGTGGATAATAGAATTCACGCCAAACCCTGAAACAACGAAAAAATGTGTTGAGGTTGAGGTAGTAATCAAAGACCGATACGGTGATTTTATTGAAAGGGCTACTTGGGAATATTACAATACAACGAAGGAGGAGGCTTATGAAAATTCAGCCAATTAATATACTTGGCGGTACTGATGCCAAGGATGAATTAGATAACCTATCAAATAAAGGTTATGAGGTCTGTGAACATTATGGTTATACAGGCGGGTACTATAAACAAGACAAGAATACATGGATATCTTGGTCCGTATCAGGCAATGAAGTATTTGTTGAAGATTTTGACAATAAGCCTGATGCTGTATTCTATGCTATGGGCATCCCTTGTGAATTAAGCGATGGGAGTTGGAAATGAAAAAAGATAACAACGGCATACCATTAGCTATTGAAGTACCTGTGAATTATTCAATCAATGAAAACGGGCACTATATATTAGAAACCGATACAATGTATGATACCTTCTTGGATAGGGTAAAATCATTGGATAGTCTTTGTGTAAAAGTAAAACAATCGCAGGAGGGCAAATGATATTTATTATAACATCTTGGGCATTATTATTGGCCTTTCTACTGTATGCAATTATTAAGGAGAATATAACACTATGATAACTAAAGAAGCTATAGACCAGGCACAGGAAGCAATTAAAGAGAATCCTGTAAATCCTGATATTAAAGATAAATTATTATTTATCATGTATGCTCAAGCTTTTGCAAATGGGGCATCATCAATGATAGGTAAATGGGAAGAGCTCATGGGTCCTTACCAGGAACAATATCGAGCTTATTCTGGCGATTAAGGCTTTGCCATTGGGCTCGCTAGTTGGTTGGAAAAAGTTTTTACACGCCGGGATTTTTTAGCAAACGGTTACAATCTGATTCTTGGTTTGTAAATTTAATTAATATTAATAAAAATAGGAGGTTGTGAATATGGACAATACAATTATTGTGGATATGAACGACATAGATACTCAAGAACTATGGTTGAGTATTTTGATGACCGATGAATTCGGGATTGAATATGATGAACTGGGTTTCTTGGTTGATGAGCCCTCAGATTTCCCAACAGCAGCGTTTCCAACACCTTGGGATTTCCACGGCATTGGGGAGATAAATAAGCACACCGAAAGGGAGTTGAATTATTTATTAGGTATTAGGTTCTTTGATTCCAAAAACAAACCTTTACTGATTAATTGGCAAACGGGTCGTAATCACTTAACGGATGAAATTACCAAGATTGAATTTACACCAGGTAGACTTTACTTGTGTAATGATCTGATGAGGGCAAATATGAATCTTTATGATAACGATGATGGTGATTACCAGGCAGGTTATCTATATCCTTTGTTTTATTTCTTAAATCAATTTGAGATTAACAAGGATAGATTACCTCATACAACGGGTACTCATGATACCAATGAATGGTTGAAACAAAGCAATGCTTTCAGGGATGGCTTTGAACAAATACCGGAGATATCATGAAGTTAAATAAGAAAGAGGGTCCTTTTACCGGGCAATACAGTGTATGTATTGGTAGTGATCATTATGGAGAATACCCTGTATTTAGAAAGTTTCATTGTATTACAGATGCTAGGGGTTATCTCGGAGTTAAGGTTCTTTATGATTCAAGCGATATATACGATACTTTACATGATGCAGGTATTACAAAGATGGGCGACTGGGAAGTAGAACATGGATATTTAAAAAAGATACTCAAGAAAAGAATTGAAAGAGGGAAAATCTATGATCTCAACAATTTAGGGCAAACAAAGGATCCAGATACTGGGGCTACTTATCTTGAATTAAGCGGCACAGAGGAGGATTTTCAAAAATGGATTAAGTATCTAGGTAAGTATATTGTAGACGAAGCACCTAATGTTGGGGGCGATGATACATTCTTTGATTATTATCCTGACCTATTAGATACCTTTGCCCAGGTTTGCCATGCATTTGATAAAAACGATTATTGCTTGAATATGCTAAACACCCCAACAATGCATAAACATTATTGGAATCGAGGGGCTGAATTTGAGCCAAAAGATGTAATCTATAACAAGGATTATGTAGCTATCAAAGCAAAACTGGATTTAGAAACTACATTAGATAAAATTACTTAATTGGAGGAAATATGATAGAACTATTAGAACATGATGATTTAGCTGTAATTAAACAAGGGCTGCCAGAAAATGGCCCCCAAGCAACCGTGTACAAAAGGGTATTTCAACACTTACCTTTTGAGACCATGCATGATATCTGGGATATATTGCTAGCCTTGAATGCAGTAATCCGTACCATGACGAAGATAATGGTTAAAAGACAAGTCAAATTAAATCAAGAAAAATGATAACGGTTACAATCTGATTCTTGGTTTGTAAATTGTTTTATAAACAAAAAAATGGAGATTATATGAAGAGAAGGAAATTTATTCAAATAATGGCTGCTTCTAGTGCAATGATGGCTGCAAATCCTTTTGCACTTGTTTCGCCTCGGCCAGCTATTGTGGAGGGCGGTAAATATAGAATTACCCTGCATGATGCAGAGTGGTTTGATGGAGACATTGATAATATTTGGTTATGGAATTGGTGGAATGAAAAAGTTCCCGGTATTGAACTCATGGATGATTTTGAATCTGAAACTGAAGAGGCTGATGAAATGGAACAATTTTGGTCATCTGAACAAAAGAAGTGGATTCAAGATGAAATATTCAAATTTTCAAAATGGCACCAGCATGAACCGTATGAACAAATTGATTGGGATAGTGACAACTGGCAGCGACAGCTTGGGTTTTGGACTGATAAAAGTTGGCTTGTTGGGGATGTAATCCTACATGATAAGGCAGCATTCCGCCATAGTATTGTTATTCAAATGGAAAAAGTTATTGAAGGCTTTGAGAAAAAGCAACCAACTATAGCTTGGCCTTCTCTAGGCGGCCCAATGGATAAAGATTGGTATGAAGAACATTACCCTTTTCATATTAGGAATCTTATGATTGCTTGTGGATTAATCAATGATAGAAAATTATGGGACTGGTTCCGATATCACCCTATTATTAAATCTACTTATCCAAGTAAACCCATAGATTTCTTAGCCAAGTATACAAATTGGGATGACTTATGGGTTCCTAATAAAAGGTGGGGGCCAGCTGCAATTCAAAGATTACCCGATTCATTTATACCACAATCTGATTCTTGGTTTGACCAGAACCGTAATCAGGTAAAATCGCTGCTTCAAGAATTTTAGTGGATAACGGTTACAATCTGATTCTTGGTTTGTAAATTGTTTTATAAATAATAAAAACAAATGATATGGAGGTATCATGAAAAGAAGGAATTTTATCAAAGGTATGGGGTTAGTAGGTGCAGCAGCCTATGTAGATCCTTTATCATTGATTAACCCTAATTCTCTTTTATATCCTAATCAACTTTGGAAACCAAGCGTTAAGGCATTATATACCCCTACATTTTCCAAATTCCAATTGGACAAGGGTAAGCTAGACGCTTTGGTAAAACAAGGAGTGATGGATATTCAAGGGGATAACTTGTTGTTTGCTTGGCCTTTTCATAGTGATTGCTTGGTTAACCGCCCTAAAGTTTTTGCAAATTGTGGTGGGATAGCTAATCAAGGGATGATTCATCTAGAGTGGACACAATTAGAAAACCTTGGATTGAAAGAAATGGGTTCTCTAACTAATAATCTATTACATAATATTAATCCTTATCGACTGCTGGAATGGGCGGTTGAACAAAATAGTAAACAAGAAGAATGGACAAGGCCTTATTGGGATTATGATGAGGTTGGCTATACGGTCAAGGGTTTAAAAATGTCAGGGGGCGATAAACATGACCCTTATGTATACGATGCATCAAATCAACCCGTTTACTCTATCCCAATTAAAAACTTTGGGCAATTAGTGGACTATTGTTCTTATGAATATCATATAACTTATGAATACAACTTCTCAATGGGGCAAGTCTATCATAATCTCAAAAGGGGTGGGTTTGATTTTTGGGGAAACAAACCAGGAATATACCCCAAAGAGGTTATGAAAGTTGAAGAAGGTAATATGATATCTTTTAGAAAAGGGAACTGGTCTGATATTAATGAAGGTAAAGAGGAATGGTCAGATCCTATAAAATATAAAGGTTGTCATCGTGCTCATGGTTGTCCTGAAAAGAAAACTGGATGTTATTCAGAAGAAACACATCTTCGTGGGTATGTTGATAAATATGGGATTTGCCATCGTAGCCATGGAGGAGATTATGAGATAGATACGATTGAGGAATCATTAGGTTATATGCAAATGATAGCCGCCCCTTTATCAAAGCAAGATGACTGGGAATTTGGTGATTGTCCGTCGGTTTTCTATGGGGATGCAGCAGTATGGTAAACGGTTACAATATGCAACCCGGTTTGTATATTTAATTATAAATAAAAACAAATGATATGGAGGTATCATGAAAAGAAGAAAATTTTTCAAGGGTATGGGGTTAGTAGGTGCAGCAGCCTATATAAATCCTTTATCATTGATTAAAAAGCCTGATCAGCCTCGTAAAGGGGACAAAGGCACGGATATCGTTGATTTGGACGCTAAATATCCTACAATGATATATGACTTGCACTCACCTGAATTAATCAAGGCGGCTAAAGACTGGGAAAATAGTCCTTATGGGCCTATTGACCTAGAGGAAGAACATGGCTCCCCAATTGCTGAAAAGGATTTTGCTGGGCGATTATTACAGCAATTCTTTGGTGATCTGGACCGGAATATTGAAGTTATGTATCTTTTAATGGGCGGTATAAGATTCATAGATAGAAAAACACTTCGTAAGCCAAAGTGGGATAATAAAAAAGGGTGGCTATCAGATAATTGGCATTTTCAGCCAGGCGCAAGGTATCTTGAGTTTACACCGGCCTTAGAAAGTTTGATATCCACCATTTGCAATTCTTATGGGATATTTTATGAAGGTGGGGATGATGAAGACTACCTATCTAGTTTTCCTTCTGAAGGCTTGTCATTTATTTATTCTCATCAAGAATTAGCAAAGCCTACAAATAGATTCTTTAATTTCAACAGTTACAGTTGGATAGAAATTTAGGCAAACGGTTACAATCTGATTCCTGGTTTGTATATTTAATTAATATTAATAAAAAATGGAGATATGACAATGGAAAGAAGGAAATTCATTAAGGTTATGGCAGCATCATCAGCAATGATGGCTGCAAATCCTTTTGCACTTGTTTCACCAAGACCGCCCATTATCGAGGGGGGTAAATATAGAATCACCTTTGCTCATGGAGGACACGTTGCTGATGAGGGTATGTGGACTGACTGTCAGTATGATGGAATACCCGGAATTGAGTTCATTAATTCTTTTGGGATACCAGACCCCGACGATCCTGATTGTGACCAATGGGATTGTTGTGATATTATATTGAATGATAAGGCAGCATTGAGACATTGGATTGCAAGTCAAATGGAACTAATGATTGGGGAATGGAAAGACTGTGATTCATGGGCTGACGATGATAATTGGAAAGACGGAAAAACTCCGAATACACCATTTAATTTAGGAGGAGATGATTACTATGATTGGATACCTTTTCTTATTAGAAACCTTATGATTTCATGCGGGGTAATTAATGATAGAAAATTATGGAATTGGTTTCACAATCACCCAGTTATTGTTAGACAATACCCTAAAAACGCCCCTAGCACGGAAGTTAGGACTGAAGATTATTGGAATTGGGATGACCTATGGGTTGACAATAAGGAGTGGGGGCCAGCTTCAATAAAGAAAATTGGTTGACGGTTACAAATAGTTTATTGGTTTGTAAATTATTATATAAACAAAAAACCGGGATATGGAGGTATCATGGACAAAAAAACAAATTGTGTTTCATGCAACAAGCCTAATCACCCCGAAAGGGTTGAAATGGGTTTGAAACAATGTGTTAATTGTGCAAGCACTGCCAAATATGGCGTTGTTCCTAATTGGGGGCACAAAACAGGTAGCACGGTGATTATTGTGCAAAATCAAGAATCAGCAGCCAAAATCAACAAAGCTTTTGACCGCCGCAATTATGGGATTGTCAAAGGTATGAAAGGTGCAACGGGTAATTAATATGGAATATGATGGTATTGTATATCCACCGATGACCAATGATGAAATAAGGGAAGCTCTTGAAGAGGACGGTAGAATGACCCCTGAAGAGATAGATGAATGGATTGAAAGTTTGGAGATGTAGATATGAGTATGGGAAAAACAATGATTACCCAGATTATTAATAAGGATATGGATCCGAATGATAAAGAGAATTATTGGATTTGTGTAATCTGTGATAAACAATTTTATAAAGGGGCTATGATGCCCAACAATGCAGACCCTGTCAAAGAGGGGGATTGTTGTGATATTTGTAATGCCGATCAGGTAATCCCGGAAAGGGTGAAACAATTTGTAGAGTTTATGAAAAAGGAGGAATAGTGAAAATAATAAAAGATGATAAATCAATAGAGTTATCAGGAGCAGAGATTGAGGTTTTTGAATATTGGAATGGTGGGATACACGAGGACATACATTCCAGTGGAGACTTTGATGAAGAATTTGAAAAGGCTGCTGAGTCACTCGAAAACAAGTTGAAAGAGTTAAGAGGTGAATAATGGATATTAAAAAGTTAAGCAATTTCCAGTTGTCATTTATGCATGAATCTATGCTAGGATTATATGCAGATGGAAATTTTACAGATGATAAGATGGATAAAGAAGTGAAAGGGTTATTTGAAGATATTGAAGCCGAACTGAAATCCCGAGGACATGATTATTTAGAATTAAGAGAATGGATTGATGAAGAAAAGGGAAAATGGATATGGAGATAATACAGATAATACCATTTGTGCTTCTTGGTTTTATAGCAGTTTTGATATACAAGGATAAGGGATAACGGTTACAATCTGATTCTTGGTTTGTAAATTATTATATAAACAAAAAATGGGGTTCAAAATGGAGGACAAGGCATGAGTACCTATTATAGACCAACTAGGAAATTTAGTTTACAAGAAGCGGTGTCATTGGTTTATTGTGAAGATTCAGGGTTAACAATGAAAATAAATCAAGAAGGTATGTGGTTTATTGATGAAGATATGAATCATCTGCACATCAAGATAGACAAGGCAGGCAATATTGTAGAGTTGCATAGATATGGCAAAAATGATGTAAGTGATATATTAATTAATTTATTGGATGATGATTGGATTTCAGAATATGAAGATGATTTTGATAAATATGAATCCAAGCAAGGTTGGATAACAAACAAGATACCAGAATGCTGGAATGGAGGCACAACAAATGGAACAAAATAAGAAATACTCGATTGACTCGGATAAATGTCGTAAAGCTGAAGAATGGGGTTGGACTATAGCAATTGAAGAAGATAATGGCGCTTTACTATCGGGGGCCTACAAAGATAATCCCGATATGGTTAAGTTTGTCAAAGATAGATTACCCAAGTTATTGAGTGATTTTTATAATAAGATTCTTGAAGAGGCTATAGATGATGGAATTGATGAAGATTATATAACCGAGGCAGCAGAGGAATTTATAGCTCCAGATCTCGGGAGTATGTTGGTATGGCTTGTAGGACAAGTAGATCCTGATGCTTTAAAGGAGGAAAAATAAAATGTGGGAACCAAAGAAAAATAAAGAATGGCAAGCTAAAGGTAATTGGATTATTATAGCCGATATGACCTATGGTATTGAGGAAATTATTGTATTTAGTTGTCAAGCAAAATCAGAATCGGAAGCTAGGGATAAATTTTTCAAAGAGTGGGATGAAGATTCCGAAATTAATTTTATTATTAAGAGCGAGAGTAATATGGACCTCAAAGATATTTCTGGTATTGCAGGTTTCCTAGCCCCATAAGCTAGCGAGCCCAATAGGGGTAGGCAATAAAAAGAATTAATGCAAACGGTTACACTTAGATTCTTGGTTTGTAAATTATTTTATAATATTAAATAATGGCAAAGGGGTTATATAATGAGTTATGTGAATAAATGGAATTACCAGGTTTCAACAAGATTGATGGATTCTATCGTTAAAGAGCCTATCAATTTTGAGGGCGCTGAAGATACACACGCTATTGCAGTCTTTGTAAAGTTACATTGGGATTTGAATGTTTGTATGGCATTAGGGGATTTTGAACATACAAACGACTGGGACCCATATATTGAAATTGATTTAAGGGACGGCACTACGATTGAATCGGCTCCTGGGTACTTTCAATTTGATATAAGCGATGTGGAAGCAAAGGGGTATCCCGAAGATCCTAAGCAATTTGAGGTATGGCTGCCCACATGTTCAACAGAGCATCCAAGTGGGGAAGACAAATTTGTATTTACAATTGGGGATATCAAAGAAATTAGGGTATTCAAATGAGTAAAAAATGGTTAGTATTCAGCGATAAATTTCCAGGTGAAGGCTACAGTACTTTTGTATCCGATTGTCTTCAAGGGGTTATAAATATGTGTAGAGCAGATGGTATTGAACGCCAAGATATACAATATGCGATTAGCTATGATAGAGGCGGTAATCCAAGAGTATATAAGACAAAAGATGTACTGGAGTTTAAATGGTTTCAACGAGAAGACGGAACGTGGACAAACAATTTTATAGGCAAGCAAAATGATGGAGGAACAAATGGATATTAAAGGCGATTTTACCAAAGATCTTGATGAACGCTTACAAAGCGACAAATATGTTTTAACCAGTAAGACAGTATATGATGATGGAAACGAGGAATATATTGTGTTATTGTTTGATTTTTATAAGTGGGTTGAGAACAGTGATAATTACAAGGATCGGATAGCGAAGGTTACCAAGATAATTGAAGAGGTAATGGAAGCCGATTGTTTTCAAATGGGTGACCATGCTTGTACACTTGAGAATGTCACACATGGTAATTCAACAATAATCGCATTAATCACTTGTTGTAAATAAATGGAATATTGTGAAAACGGTTACATTGAGATACATGGTTTGTAATTTGTATTATATTAATAACAAATGGCAAAGGGGTTATAATGGCAAATAGGTTTGTAAGATTATTGGATTTTGCAAGTAATGAGTTCGGATCGCAGAATGCCTTTACACTCAATGAATTGATGGAGCTTCAAGTTGTTCACAGCAACTGGGCAACCAGGCAATATTCAATCAATGGGATATTAAAGAAGCATGGTATATCCAAGAAGGAATGGGATGAGGTTTGTCAAAAGGCAAGCAAGTGGTATGGAGGTTCAAGTCCCCAAAGTGATAGGGTTAACAACGAGATAAAGGCCCACATCAAAAAGGTTATAGGGTATCTTCCTGCTCAAGTGCTATGGAGCAAATCACTGTTCTCTGGGCAATTGAGCTCATTGTTTCGCAAAGAGACAAATGGGCGCATCCAACGCTTCAAAGGGAGCGATGGATTGTTTAGATATTATATTGAGGAAAAGATATTGTGAAAACGGTTACATTTGGCTTAAAAGTTTGTAATTTTATTTATAACAAATTGATAGGTAGTTATGATATTATGGTTATCAATTTGTAAGGAATAATGTAATATGGTTAATCAAACAAAAAGGGAGGGTTAGCAAATGGCTAATTCAAAATCAAAGGCAGCTGTGGAGCCTAAGAAATCAACACAGACACAAGCAACTGAGTTCATTAAAGCTCAGGGATCTAATGGGGCTACTGCACTAAATATTGCAGAGCACTTAAATCTTGTCAATGACGATATGGACAAAACTGATAGAGCGAAAGCTTTGAAGAGGGTCCGAGTTCTTGCAAGAAAAGCTTGTGGTGGGGCATCTCAAACAAGAGATGGTCGCTCAGCAATCTATATGATTGAAAGCTAAATAATATTAGAGGGCATTGGGATCTTTTCTACATTCCTTTGTTTAATTGATATAACACTCAATGCCCTCTCTTATTGCATTACACATACAAACCAATTAAATTGAAGGCATATCATGAACAAAAAAGCTATCATCACAAGAACTAAAAAGAAATTGAGAACAGGCATGGCAGTATTCAATAAGAAGCTAGGCTACCTAGAATATCAAATCAAAGAAGGCGGTAAGATAATACACAGAGAGCCAGTTGATGAAATGAATGCTAGGCATAAACAAGAAGTTGGAGATTACAAGGCTACATCAATGAGGGATAGGGCACAGGCTACATTACAAGCTAAGGCTCCCCAAAAATCAGACAGCTAAATAATCACACTCTCTATTTCTTATATATATCACACATCAGGGAATCCCCTGTACCCCAAACACTCTTTAACTCCTTAAACTCTTAAAACATATATGCGCGGGCGACGCGTGATTGTGCCAAGATAAAACGCCACGCGCGTCTGCCCAGGATATCACGTCTCGCGAATAAGCGCGAGGATCCCGCAAGATCCGGCTTCACGCGTCCGCACAAATTAAATTAAACCAGGAATCCCGCGCGTTGTGGTCGCTAGGGCCGCCGCGGCGTTGCGAGCCCAG
>Ga0160423_10003357_pt1 | contig 13317 bp, 12 predicted proteins | sample CRUFie14St8metaG_FD_108191 | JGI IMG/M metagenome (GOLD analysis project Ga0160423, IMG submission 108191) | Marine microbial communities from the Costa Rica Dome - CRUD Field 142mm St8 metaG | ecosystem: Environmental > Aquatic > Marine > Oceanic > Photic zone | place: Costa Rica: the Eastern...
ATTAGTTTAACTTCAATTGGTATATCCGGTTCGTCGTGACGAGTAACCTGTAGCCTAATCTTACGTGGAGGATTTTCAATACCACGTGACCAAATGGCCTCATTTACTGATGGATCGATCCATACTTCTTCGTCTTCTCGAACCTTTAGGTGCTTAACCACTTCATTCTTGATAATCTGGATTGCTCTTGGTGCTCTTTTGTATCTTGTTATGTTCCAAGCGTTTCTCAACGGAACTACAAGTTCACTTACTGCTGCGCGGGCCATTCATTTCACCTCTGTAACTTAGAGCGTCTCCAATGATGACGCTTTGGATGAGAAACTGTGTTTCTAGATGTTTTTAGCATAACCCAAACAGGGACCCTGCGGTTCTGTTTGCCTGCTTTTAGTAGGCGGATTTTCTTTGCTGCTGGCTTGTTACGTGACATTTTTATTCACCTCAGATCCTTCGAATAGTTGTTTCTCTACGGTTTTCAGAAAGCCCCGCTAGAATTCGCTTTAATTGAAAATCATTAACTGGTGTTGCAATTCTACTATCACCAGATAGGTTTGCAAGATGGGTTTTTACCCTTGTTGTCAGTTCTGGATTAACCAAGTTCAAGCTTGCAAGTCTGGACCTAGCTTCCGGAGTAAGTATTTGTTTCATTGCTGCATCTAATTCAGCTAATGCTGCCTGTTTCGATTGCTGTTCAATTTCGGCTTCCGCTTGAGCTGCAGCCTGGTTTTCCAGCTCCGATTGAATTTCAGCCATGCGTTGAGCACGCAACTTGGCCAATTCATCATCAGGAGATACAGCCATAGTAGTCACTTCCATCCACTTCCGTCAATACTTAGCGAGCCCAGGATATGCTGCTTCTGCATCTTCTCTTACTGAGTGAGCAGCTTCGTCTAGTAGCTTTTGTCCTGCTGCGGTAATGATACGTCCGGAATACAATTTCTGGTCACCGTCAACAGATTGTACAGTCTTTGTCTCTTTCATTGATATCAAACCAGCTTCACTCAACTGCTGCAATGCAGTGCGAATTATGTGTCGGCTTCCCATAGCAGGGGTGTGAGGATTGGAACCATTGTCTTTCTTTCCACCATAGGCTTGTGCAAGCGAATTAACACCGATAGGACCTTCCCTGCCTACCTTACGAAGAAGGGCAGCGCAACGAACTTCCCACCAATTATCTTGGGTAGGTGGTCGCTCACGATGAATGCCTGTTTTAACATAATCAGCCCACTGAGGACGTGAAATTGCATCAATTTCTGCGAGTTTTGCAGCTAAAGCTGGATTCAATAAGTCAGCAGGGACATCGTAAAACGTCGTCATCGTAGCACCAAGCAACTTCCCGACCTAACTCCCCTATATCAATGGCACTGTCGAAAATAACATCTATTCTAACTCTGAAGAGGGTACTGCGTACAGAATGTAGTAGGGTTCATGAAGGACTAATTTTTGCCCAAGATCATGCGTAAGGCACTTGCCCAAAACCCGAATCTGTTACGCACGCTGATCGGGATGGGCCTAACCTTGATTTTTCTCCTTGCGTACGCCGTTTATGGAGCAACAATTGATACAACAGTATATGTCTATGAATCGGAATCTGAAGAATCTGTGGTGGTTTTAGAATCGGAAGAAAAATACTATGACAGCAATAAAAATCGCACGATTTGGACGTGGGATGCTAATCTTAACGGCGTAAATCTAACATGGGTTAATTTATCAGGAGAAATGCTATCTAAGGGTTCAACGATATCTATATCCAATGGAGAAGGATTGTACAGTCATCCAGATTTAGGCGATCCTGATGCAGACGATTTCTCTTGCTCCGATTCATGTAAAAAGGCCGGTGAGCATACCGTAAATATTTCAAAAGACCTCACTGAAATCGTTGCTCTAACCGATCCTGATCCCGCCCTCAGAGGTAAAGGATCCCTCTTTGCAGATTCACAGAAGGAGGCAGAAAACGATGCTGCCAAAATAATATCGACATCTTTCGAGCCAACATCAGTGCGTATTACTGTTATCGAAAGTGGCAATCGAACCGTAAGCCCATCTGTTACCTTAACACAAGTAAACGAAGAGTTAGGGGAAGTCAAGCAATTCGAAGTCGATGCTGCGACAGAATTTATTTGGGCATTAGCTGCTGTGATAGGTTGCTTTGGGATGGTCCTAATACCATCATTCACCGTATATTATGCGGCTAGAGCCAAGCAAAAAAGGCTGGAGGTCAAACTTGATGCAGCCAAATCTGATTTAGACATAGATTCTGAAAATGATTCCAAATTAGATTCAAATTCAAGTGATCATTCAAATAAGGAACAAACCAATGAAGCATCAAGCCAAAAAACTGATGATTCAATCTCTAACATCACCTACAACATTCAAAATATATCCATCCATGATTCAGTTGTAGTAGAATCTGATTTATCATTTGAGGAAGAATGAGGTATAAATCCTAAGCGAAGGTGTCATAATCTTTGAATTACTGTAGGTAACTGAGCCCGATGAGAAGGATACTAGCCATTGCCATCATTGCTCTAATGGCCTCATCCACAATAACAGTAACCAATGCTACATCCGGTCGAGCAATCAACGTTGATTTGGGCATAGAAGATATTTCAATTTCTTACCCAGATTTTACCAATAAGTCACTTTATCAAATGTTTTCATCGAACTACCCTATAGACAACTTCGACAAGCCAGAAATGTTGTATGTCACGGATGGAGTTGTTGGAGTTGAAATGAATATCAATATTGTAATTGAAAATTTTGGAACAATTCAATCTGGTTTCGTAGATGTTGAAGTTCTTGTTCTTCACAATGAATATACCCGTTTTGAATTGCTAAATACAACACAGGGAATCAGCCCGCTTTCAAGTTCATCAAATGGATCGGTAGATATATTGTGGACTCCTACTTACTCAGGTAATCACACATTGGAAATATCGGTTAGTAATACTTTAGGTGATGACGATCTTTCAAACAACCAAAGATCCCGTCACCTAACCGTAGCATACAGTTATGACAACTGTGTCGACATGTCCCAATGGACTGTCACTGGTGAGTGGAATGTAAATTCTGATGTTTACATATCACAATCACAAGCCTTCCACGTAGGCAACGGACAATTTTCCTCATACTCACCAAATACAATTTCAACTCTTACAAGCCCTGTTTTCAATGTCGCAGATGGAGTTTCAAATCCAAATTCAGCTATAGGTTATTCGATGTTTTACACGGGAGGAGTTAGTTCAGGAGATCAACTAAACGGGTACATCAAGGATAATAATGGTGCATGGGATCAAACCTTTACATTACAAAGCGTGGTTGACAATAATTTCTTGGATGGATTAAGTTGGAACACCTTCAGCATAAATCACAATGGTAAGAATTCACCCTTGTATCCCGTCCAAACCAAACACTTTCACTCATCTACACAATTGCGGTTTACATTTTCATCAGATGCTGTGGGAAATGACATAGGATACTGGATTGATGAGTTGGTCATTATTTATGATCAGGCTGCCAAGAAAAAGGAATTTCAGATTCAAACAAATGGAGTTTCAACAATTGGAGGTCTACCAGGAGATTGGTCAACAGCCCGTATCGAAATGACAAATACTGGTAATATATCAGAAAGATATACTCCTACTGCATATGGTATACCTTCTAACTGGACGACATACTTTGCCTATACAAACGGAGCAAGTATAGGCTCTTCAGGTATTGAATTACTTCCAGGTGAAACACGTGAATTCGATCTGAAGGTCTTAGTTGATGAAAACGCAAGTCAAGGAAATATTCCTGTGGTTGTAAATGTTAGTTCAAATATTTACCCAGATGTTATCAGCAGCACTCAGTCTTTGATCAAAATATTGCCGGACCGCCAACCAAATATCATCATCCCAGAATTCAAACCAAGGTGCTTACCAGGTTCAACATGTAATTTCCCCATTACCGTTGCAAACATTGGTGAAGCAACAGATGTGTTTACGTTAAATTTGCTTGAAAAGAACATACCAGAAGGTTGGAATATTGAATTTGCATGGAATCAAACCAATGACATTTTGGTACGAGTTGATACGCCGAAAACAATTTGGTTGGAGGTAAGTGTTCCCAATGGTGTTGAACCGGATGTTAGTGCCGAAGTATGGTTAACAGCAACTAGCACCAACGACTCTAGGAGATTTGACACCAAGGTTATCGAGGTTGCCGCTGCAATGGTTAGCGATGCCGAAATTAGCGTAGACTCTCTATCAATCCATGAATATTTAATCGATCCTGGAGATTCACATGATGTTACATTTAGAATATGGAATAACGCCAGTCGTATCGATATTTTTCGACCGCAGATTGATTTTGCTGATGTTACCGGATGGGATGTTGTACTTTTGAGTACGCCAGATCTTGCGATATCTTCAGGGTCCTCATCCACATTTACTGTTAGAATTACATCACCTAGTAATGCTCAGGCAGGAGATCTCGGTCCAGTGATACAAGCCAAGGCGTTGTCATTAAGATCTGAAGAATTGGTTGTTGCCGATAGTTGGCAGGAGTTAACTGTAAATTCATTGGAAGATGTATCTATTTCACTTCTGCAATCTCCAATTAATCTAACGCCTGGAATTCCGATGCTTGTGAATGTTGAAATCGTAAACAACGGTAATGGCCCAACAAACGCTTTACTCGATTTACCTTGGTCTCCTGACTCTTGGGAATGGTGGGCGTTAGTAGATGGTGTAAATGTCACAGAGGGAATTCCACTTTCCGTTTCTTATGATCTGGAAAACATCAAGCGAGTTGACCTTTGGTTGTTATTACCGTCATTGGAAGCTCCGGGTGAGTTTCATGAAATTACAGTCCAAGTTTCTCCAGAAAATGGTGTAGACATAAAAACGGATGACAACTCAGTTATGTTCGAGTGTATAACTGAAACCATAAGACAACCTAAACTAGATGGATATGCAGGTGAGAGCGTTATAGAAACAAATTCCACATACTCGTTTAATGCAACCGCATGGAATATAGGGAACGCAGCAGACTCATCTATTAGAGCAAGACTGGTAATTCAATCAACTCAAGATTCTAGCGAAATCATAGGTTTCTTGTCAACAAATACAGGGCTTTCAAAGTCAGATGGAGAATGGATGAATCTAAATCTAGGGCCGACTAAATCAATTGATTTAATCGCCGACATCATTATTTCATCAAATTGCAGCCTCAATACCATAATCACTGCTACTATCGAATTAGAGGGCGGAATGGATGAGCAGGGAAGACCGATTATGAAAACCGTCGCTGCTGCACTAATTGTCGGTGAAAGACGGAATGTGGAAATGCAAGAAATCAGTCCTATCGACAAGGTTTTACCATCTAAAGCCCCTAGAATCTTTTGGATTAATTTGACATCTACCTCAACACAAGGTGAAATCTTCGATATTGAAGCTACAGTTCCTGAAGGATGGGGAATAATTTGTGACGGGTACACTGTACACGTCAATGGTGCTAAAATTGAAATGGATGCTGGACATCTAAATACCCAAAAGCATGACATGCGTTGTGAGGTACTAAGAGAAAAAGGCGATTATTCGGGTAAAATTCAAATCTACATAAATGGAAGCGATTCACGAATCGACTATCAGTACGTGGAAGAGTTGAAATGGGCTATTGAGAAAGATAGTGATAGTCTTTCAAGCATATACATCGCATCTGGAACTGGTGCAGCGATTTTAATTGGATTATTAGCAATGATTTATCGAAGAAAAGGCAGCTCTGAGGATTATTTCGAAGATGAAGAGATAGTAGAAGACGCAGCACCTATATCTGGCCCTCCAGCAACCGCATTTGCTGGCCCTCCAGCAACCGCATTTGCTAGCCGACCAGCAACAACTAATGTGGAAACAGATCCTATGGTCGAATATCAAAAGCAGTTAGATGAATACAATAGGAAAATGGCTGAATATCAAGCATGGCAAGATACGCAAGGTTCACAGGCATCTAGTGAGTCGACCGCACATGAGTGAGGTTCCTGCCGTCTGGTATGTCCTTCTTGCGTTGGTTTCAATTTTTGGGGTTTCAACATGGGTATTAGATAATTTTACTCAAAAAGATAATTTGAAGAGAATAACAGGTATTTGCGGAGCAATATCAATGATTTCGTTGCTGTACATCACATTTACATCAGAGGCTTTTTCATGATTGAAGGAGATTGGACTGACTTCGTTCCTGTAAGATTGCCAGTAGATTGGGAATACAGGGGTGATGCAGGAGTTCATCCTGATATCGAGGGCGTAACTGGGAAAAATGTAGTCTTTATTATCAAGAAACGGTTTACAAGATTTGAGCGGATGCTCGCAAAAATTCTACGAGCGCCCAAGGTAGTGAAAAGGACAATGCACCCCACCCAATCAATGCTCTGGGAATTGATGGATGGAGAAAGAAATTTTAAGGAAATTTGTGAGATTATGGAGTCTTTGTATCACGAGGATATCGCACCTGTCAAAGATAGAATGAAATCTTATCTAGAGGTTTTTGTTAGACTAAACGTAGCTACGGTTCTAAAACCTAAGGAAGAAGAGTGAGAATTTTCTCTGGAGGTCTACCAATGACTGCAACTCCATTGTGGATTAAAATGGGTCTTTGTAGAACCTCGGGATTGGATAGCAATATATTTTTGATTTGGGATTGATCACTTGAATCAAATTTTATGCTCTTATCCAAATCATTCTTGCGTACAACACCCTCAATTTCCATCAAAACTGAAATGTCATTTTTATGAACACCTAATTTCAAATAGCGGTAATCTTCAAACTCTACCCCTGAATTATAAAGTAAATTATAGGCTTGTCGTGACTTTGAACATCGGGGATTATGATACAAACGCATAATGGGTGCGTAAGTCTCCTAGTAAATCAGATTGGCGACCAAACAAGTCGTAAACCTATAGCATCGCTGCGTTTATCCACCGCAGACGAACCAGTTGCTGACGATGTTGTAGACTCAGATTCCATTAGCCAAGATCCACCTTTTGTTATCCTTCGAGATCCGTTTGCAGAATCTGTCCATTCTGCAACGTTACCATGGCAATCATATAATCCCCATTCATTTGCTTTTTTTTGACCTACTTCCCTTGTAGTGGCACCTGAATTACCACCATGCCATGCAACTTCGTCTAAATCTGAATCTCTGTCTGAGTGAAACCATCTAGTTTCAGTACCTGCTCTGCACGCAAACTCCCACTCTTCGGCAGTAGGAAGACGCCATAATCCAGACAATCCTAAACGCTGTTCCGTCTCTCTTTCATTTAATTTTGAAATAAAAGATTGACAGTCTAACCAGCTGACTGATTCGACAGGCCGCAATCCCGCAGACCAACCATCTTGAAACTTTGATGGATTTGTACCCATTACCGCTGTCCATTCAACTTGAGTCACAGGTCTAGCACCTATAAAGAACGGTTCATCAACAATGATATCCAATATTTCTCCGGGCTCAATTAAAACAAATGTGCCACCATTGTTGTTGTTAAAACTAGGCCGCACAACCCAACGCAGAGGGTTTTTTCGTATCAATCCAACGGGAACGCATACGGACAATCCTTATGCGTTATGGGATTATCAACGGATTGGTGACCCCCCATGACTGATAGCAGTACGAACAATCCAATCGATGCAGCAGCAGAAATCACTGATGCGATGATGTCATCTTTAGCAGATGTTGTCAAGAATGTGATTTCTGGCCCAGAAGAGGAAATAGAACTCATCCAAGCAGACTCTGAGACCGTTATCGAACAAGATAGCGAGGACTCAGAAATTCAACCGGCCAATGAACTTGTAATGGACACGAGTGTTGAAGATTTGGTCTCAGAAGGTGAAGCTGCACATCGTTCCGGGGATCATAAATCAGCCCTAAGTTCATTCAATAAAGCAATTGCATTAGATCCGTCCAATGCAATGGCGTGGTTCAATCGTGGTGTTTTACTTGAAGCAGAACAGGACTCAAGAGGAGCAAAACAAGCGTTCGTTATTTGTTTAGACTTAGATCCTAATCACGGTCCAGCCTTAGCTAACCTTGCTGTGTTGTTAGATCGTCTCGGAGAAGCAGATGGTGCATTAGAAATTGCAGATAGAGCCCTGAAATATTTCCCAGGGCATCCTCATCTAGTGAAAATTATGGAATCTAACAAAGCCGCTGGGGGTGTCATCCATTCAACACCCACAGTTATGCCGCACACCCAAGAACAGTTGGTTAATCAAACATTTACTCATGCAGTAGATAGTGGAGTAGAAGACACTCTTGAAAATCAACCACCAATTGATGATCCAGTTTCAGAAATTATTTCTGACGAAGGTACATCCGATAACGCCGAAGAAGAATCGTCAGATGAAACCTTAATTGATGAAACTGAGCCTGAACCTAATAAAGTCGATATCAATATAGAGGACTTATGCAAGCAAGCATCTTCCCTTCTCTCTCAAGGTGATGCAAAGGGTGCACTACAAACCTTGAAAGAACACTTGCATGGTATTGGTGCGACTCATTTCGACTCTTGGAATATTGCTGCAGGATCAATGGCTGCCATGGGATTAGATGACCATGCAATATCTGCATACAATCATGCAATAAGTCTAGATTCTAGCAACGCAAAATGTTACTTCAACTTAGGAGCTTTACATGAAAGAAAACAAAACACAGATGCAGCAATCAAGTGTTTTTCTAACGCCCTGCATCACGATAGCACATATGTTAAGGCTGGTGCAAGACTAGCATATCTTGCAGAAAGTACAGGAGACATAGACAATCTTCTCACCGCAAGAAGAGCAATGGTGGATTCAGAAGGTGGAAGATTAGAACTGGCAACCTTATTGGTTGAACTGGCTGAAGGAGAAGCACGAGTTCTCGAAAATACAGGTGGTTTGCCGCCAACAATTGCTGAGGGTCCGACTCTCGCAAGGGAAGCGGTGTCTCTATGCGATGAAAACACCTCTATAATGGCGAGAGCATTATCTGCAGCAGGAGATCACACATCTGCAGTTAAATGTTGGAAAGCAATGATACAAGCTGACAAAAGCAATCCAGAACTCTGGAAAGGGTTGGCGAGGGCGCTTGAATCTGCGGGCGACATGGCAACTGCGGAACGCTGTCACCAAAAAGCGCGATTACTGTCAACACCCCAAACACCTGTAACAGTACCAGTCAATTCAGAACCTAATCCATACGCTGAATTAACTCCTGAATTACCTAATACACCAGTTCCTGAACCAGAACCAGAGGTAAGCAACACTTCAGTTCCACTTCCGGAATTAACCATAAGACCCGAACCGAGTGTTGCTGTAAGCGAAACAAAACCGGAGGTCGATTTGGCGGCAGCGGCTTTAGATGCTGCAGCAAGGGTTTCTGCGAATACAGGTATTGATTCAAACTCCAATGCTATTGCTAACCAAGACATTGAGTGGTACAACAAAGGTGTTGGACTAATCGAGGATAAAAAATATCGAGAAGCCTTATCATGTTTTGATAGAGCTCTGCCATCTTTCGCAGATAACGATGAGATGGTGATTAGAATTTTGAATGGTAGGGGCAATGCTCTATACTACTTAGAGGACTATCCGAAATGTGTTGAATCTTATCATAAAGCGATGGTAATTAATCCAAAAGGAGTCCAAGGAAAAACACTCTACAACATGGGTACTGCATATGCCGAAATGCAGAGATTCTCTGATGCAATTAAATGCTTTGAACAAGCGATGCCTCGTGGACTAGACAAAGACCAACAAAAACTCGCCAAAGAACAAATTCGACGCTGTAACATTCTTCAAAAAGAGCAGCAAAGAAAGATGAGCTGATTAAATGAGCACAGAAACTGCAAACGCGATTATTGAACGCTTAATTGAGGGTGGCTTAGAAGATAAGTATGCCAGAATAATTTTAGCATTGTGTGGCCAACCTCCTCTGAAGGCTAGCGAAATAGGTAAACTTGTTTCGATCTCAAGAATGGATGCTTACAATAGCCTGAGAAAACTCAAAGAAATGGGACTAGTAATGGCAACTTTGGACAAACCGATGAGGTTCTCAGGTCTAGCAGTTGCTGATGTGTTCAAGCAGTTGATAAAAAAAGAAGAAGCAAATGTTAGGAGACTCCAGCAACACCTTGAAGAAATTAAGGATAATTCAATCATAATTAACCCAAGCATTCACAAGCCAAATGAGGCACTATTCTCTGTCATAAAGGATAGACATAGCATATATGCAACGATAGAAAATGTAATTCTTGAATCAGAGCATAGGGTTTGGATGATGTTATCAAAATGGGGAATTCTCCATCTCATGAGATCGGGCATTGTAGATTCAATAAATGAGTCATTAAACAGGGGCGTCGAAATTAGAGTTTTGGCTAATATAGATGCAAAAACAATAAGATTTTTTGATAAATTAGACGATCGCATAGAAATAAGACATCAAGAGAATCAATCCCAGATGGGATTTTATGTAGATGAAGATGTTGGAATCCAAATAGTAAATTCTGAATCGAATCCAACAGGTCGAGGTAAGGAAGATACAGCTCTAGTTATAGAATCGTCAGATTATATGCAGGCGCAAATCGAGTTGCTGAAAGTTCAATGGAATGGGGGAGTTGACTTTAGTTCTGCCAAAGCCAGAATTGTTGATGGTATGATAACTGAGCCGCTGAAGTTAAACATAGGTGAGGGCTCATTTTACGAACGATTGAGAGGACTCATCGCAGATGATTCAGGAGTAGGATTTACTAATGCTATCTTAAGGAGGCCTGACGAACCATTGACTCTTGGAATTTCAGCAGCATCACTTAGAGAACTAGGTGTTGACATGAGCGAAATCCTGAGAGTCGTGGGGCGCAGAATAGGTCAAGAGCTGGCATTAGACTTACGAAGCCAATCTACAGAAGAAGATTTTTGGCAAAGCTTAACTCATAAATGGAAGAATTTAGGAATGGGTGATATTGAAATTGACACAATACCGCCAAATGTAGTTACGGTTATGGACTCTAAAACCTCAGAAAGAGATCCGCGTTTGGGAAGTGTTCTTTGTCATATGGATGAAGGGGTTATAGAAGGTATCATAATTGAGAGATATGGCTTTGAGGCAACAGCTTCAGAGCTATTATGCACCTCGAATGGCCAAGAACACTGTTTATTCGAAATTGCGATAAACAACCCAAAATAGCACACACATATTGATATGAGACCTCTGCCTCAGGTGTATCATGGACTGTAATACATGTGACATTACTCCAACCATTTTGATTAACACTCCTGATGCGATAACTGTTACTCTGACAATCTCTAGCAAGGCAAAAGAAATGCTAGAATCTGCATTTGGAGATGACCGTTCTCATGCTTTGTTAGTCGGTGTGCTGTCAGGTGGTTGTTCTGGCTATATGTATGACCTTCAGATTGTCGAATCGACAGATCAAGACTGTCAAGAACTCAACATTGATGGATTTAGAGTCTTAGTCCCCAATGCTTCTTCACACCTCTTGGATGGAATAGAAATCGATTATGTTGATCGCCTGATGGGCGGAGGATTCAAGATCAATAATCCAAATGCATCCAGCTCATGTGGCTGTGGCGAATCATTCTCATGAGAGTGAGTTAATGGCCACATACAAACTAGATGCCTATGTCCTAATAATTAGAGGTAAAGATAGGTTCACTTTTATCGATGGTTTGTCGACAAATAAAGTCGTTGGAGATTGTTCTACCGTATTTACTACAAAATCTGCAAAAATCATTGATATGGTTGATGTGATTGAAATGGGAGATTTTCTAGCTTTAATTGGCCACAGACCTTACAAAGACGATTTGATAAATCACATTTCCAGCAAAATTCTTGGCCAACAAGTCTCGATTGGTGACGCAAGTTCTAACAATTCCGTTTACCTTTCTACCAATGATCTCGATGTGACCAATTCTGTAACAAAACGGTCTACATGGCGGGGGTGGTTATTGGTTGCGCCTAACGGAGAACACATTAATGCGAATATGAGTGAAAAGGAATTTGCAGAATACCGAGTAATGAATAGGATTCCACACCAAGGACATGAAATTACATCCTCAGTCCATCCTTTATCCTGTGGCCTAGGACATTTGGTTCACGAGGCTAAGGGTTGCTACATTGGTCAGGAAATTCTAGTAAGAATGAGAAGTAGAGGTAGACAAGGCAAGCAACTGGTCAGCCTACCCAATCCCGTAAAGGGTGCAACCACAGTAGGAGATACACACTCATTAGCAATTGTTAGAGTCAAGTCTGATTAGCAAATAACATTAGTTAGTTTATCATGAGAGGATTTATGCACAGACTGGTGTACTTCGCAGTACCGGGTAGGGGAGAAGCAAGCCGTGTTGCACTAGCATTATCTGAAATTGAATGGGAAGATGTCGAAGTTAATGGCGAACAATTTCGTTCTATGCAAGAAAATGGCGAACTTCCGTGGAACATGCTACCTATATTGCAAACTGAAAAGGGAACGATTGCTGAATCATCAGCAATACTTCGCTATATCGGTAAATTTGCAGGTTTAATTCCAGATGATTCATTTGAAGCTGCAAAAGTTGACGAATTTATCGATGGAATGGGACCATTAGCACGTGGTCTAGACACCACCTGGGGAATATCCGATGAGGAAAAAAGAATTCAAATGCGAAAAGATTTGTTTGAACCAGATGGGATTTGCGGTAAAAGTCTGAAAATGTATGATGACAAACTAGCAAATTCAATATCCGGATGGGCTGCGAACACTTCGCAAATGAGTATTGCAGATCTGAAATTATTTACTGAAGTATTCGCATTATTCTCAGGTAATTACGACGGTGTTGAAAAATCTGTGATTATGAGATATGAGAACCTACTCAATTACCATGACAAGGTTGCAAATGAATCAAGGATAAAGGAACACTATTCAAATGTAGATGAGGATAATATTCGTTGGACATTCCTACCTGGCGCTTTTAGTAAATAGGATTCAATTACTTTGATCAATTTTTAGTAGCTTTTCAATTTCATCGTACATTCTTTCTTCAATTGAATTTATCTTTACGACAATTGGATTATTACTAGGGGCTTCTTGATTTAATATTGGAACCATTGATGACCAAACACCCTCTCCCTTAATTCTTGAATATATTGCTGCTGATACATGAATTGCAATTACAATGTAACTCAAGAGTGCGGAAAATTCGTGTATACCTATAGCCGTATCTTGGAATATTCCATCTTTGATTCCCTGATGGAATAGGAAGGCAATAGCCAACCCAGATAATGGAAGTAAAATCAATGACACATAGATCGAAA
>Ga0160423_10003358_pt1 | contig 13313 bp, 13 predicted proteins | sample CRUFie14St8metaG_FD_108191 | JGI IMG/M metagenome (GOLD analysis project Ga0160423, IMG submission 108191) | Marine microbial communities from the Costa Rica Dome - CRUD Field 142mm St8 metaG | ecosystem: Environmental > Aquatic > Marine > Oceanic > Photic zone | place: Costa Rica: the Eastern...
ACCACCTAATATAGTTTGCATAGGATTATTTTGTTTACCTAAAAGTTTTTCAAATACTTTTCTATCACCCTCTTTAATTGCACCAGCGGATATTAATGCAGATCCTCTATCTGTTACAACTTCATCTAATGTAGTTCTGTTTACAAAAAAATCTGGTACAGAAAATATAGCATCAGATGGTTTGTCCATTCTAATACCTTTTGGTAATCTTGCAGTTTTTAATACTCTGGTTACAGCTTGTTCTGCTTGTAGATCTGTAAGCTCTTCTCCTGCTTCTTTTGCACTAGATTTAAATACTTCTTTAGCTTCTTCTATTGCTTCTGCACTTGGTTTATATCTTGCCCATGGAAAAATGCTTTGGTTTTGAAATATGTCATACGTAGATCCAAGGTAGTTTTTAAATTTATTACCAAATAATTTTTTAAATTCTTGTATCTCGTTTTTGCCTAACGATCTTCCTAGTTTAGAAAATAAATCTGCCCACCTAGTTCTTATTGCGGATAAACCACCAAGTATATCTGTTACAACTTCATCATTTACTCTTAAATCTTTTAGTTTTTTAACTAACGCAGCTTTTTTTGTTTCATCTAGTTTACCAAATTGTGCAACACCAAGATCATCTAATTTAGGGTCACCAGATAATAATAGATCATTTATTTCGTTTAATAATTTTTGTCTGTCCTTTGCAGCAGCCTGATTAAATACTGTTCTTGCTGGTGGAAATACTTTATCTATTGCTTGGTCTAGTTCTCTTGATATGTTTCTTGCACCTGCAGCATCAGATGCTCTTTCACCAATAGAGGTTCTCTCAAGATCAAAAAACTCTTGTGTCTTACCACTTCTTGCCCTGAACCCTGATGCAATTTTATCTATGAATCTATCTAGTTTAGAGTTTGCTACATCTAATTGTTTGTTTCTGTTTGTTAGTTTTTTAACTAATGTGCCTGTGCCACCTATTACGCCTGTAAATAGCGCACCTTCAAAACCAAACTTTACTCTGTTTAATAATTCTCTTGTTGCATCATCGTCTGTAGATCTATCAACTGCTGTTGGTCCACCAATAAGATCACCAAACGTACCAACTTTTTCTACATCACCTACAAATACACCTTCTGCTAAACCACCACCTAATGCGCCTGCTATAAATTTATTTGTTTTACCACGTGTGTTTAACTCTATGGCTTTATCCATACCTTCTTTTAATTTTGGATTAGATAGTTTTACATACTTACCATTTCGCATAGCTTTCATAGCATCACCTGCCATTCTAGATGCAACTTTAAAACCTACACCACCTGGTATACCAATGTTTACTAGTGCTTCTGTAATTCTACCAGCAGCTGTTGCTTCTGCTTTTTCATCAAATTCTGTAAGATCATCAAAGTATTGTTCTACCTTTGCAGCTCTACCACTATCAACACCTAAATCTAAAAGTGTTGCACCTAAAGAAAAGAAACCTTTTGGTATAGCAATAAGACCAGATGCAACACCAGATAATATAGACTCTAGTGTATTAACTTTATTGTTATTTGATTTACCGTAAAGTACTTCTTCGAGTGAAGCCATTTAATCCTCCTATACTATGAAGGCTACTTCGTTACCTTTTTTCTCAACTAGTCTTTCACCAATTACATATCTTCCATCAGGAAGTTCTGTGCCTAGTGAAATTACGTAGTCTACTTCGTCTTTTGTAGGGTTGTCTTCTTTAAAATCTGTAATTAATTTATCTTGTATAATTGTATCGTATTTTATTCCGTCATTTCTTAATATAGCAGCAGTTGTGCCTCCAGGAACAAATCCTTTTTCACTTTTTACAGCAGCTATTTGACCAGAAGCACTAGCATTTTTTTCTGCTCTATCTAATTGTTTGATTCTAGCTTCTTTTAATCTCTTGTCTGTTGTATCAGCAGACGCAATATCTTTTGCAACATCTTTTTGTATCTCACCTTTTAGTATAGCAGCATCTATCTGTCGTTTAATATCAGCAGATTTGTCTAAGTTTTTAGATATAGCGTTTATAATTCTATTTTGTAATGTACCTGATCTAAGAGCTCCTTTTAAATCTGCACCCTCTTCTCGTACAATATTACTTGCATCAAGTAGAGAATCATATACAGCGCCTTTTTTCATCTTGTCTAATTCAAAGAGCTCGTAATATCTTTTTTTAGTCTGTGCTATTCTATCTTCATCAACTTCTTTTTTCTTAATAGGATCATCAGTAACACTACCACCTGTTGTACCTTGGCCTGCACCTATTTCTTCAACTCTTTTTAGACCTCCAACATTCTCCGCTGTCGCAGATTCTTTTTTACCTCTTTTAAAATCTGTTCCTAATACATAATTTGCAATACCTAAACCTGTATCAGCTACAAGTCCTGCAGCACCCGATGCTATATCAGGTATGTTTTTAATTTGTCCTGCAGCTCCGATACCAATAGTTCCTGCAGTAAAAGGGTTTTCTCTTATAGCTTGTCCTAGTCTTGTTGGATCTCTAAGAGCCTGTGTTAAACTTAATGGCTGGCCTTGATCTATTTTTATTGGGTTATAAGTTCCACTTGCATTAGGAACAGTTCTTTCTTTAGTTCTTGATATTTTGGGAGTAACGTTTCTAAATCTACCAGTTGGAAATAAATTTCTAAAAAACCCACCTGATTGTGATGGTGAAAATTTAGATGCTGTTCTTATTCCTCTGTAAACAGTAGGAAGTGCTCTGACACCAGCCACTAAAGCAGGTATTATAGGAAATGCGTACCCTTGTCTTCCGGATGAATCAGTTGGTGCTAGTGGACTACCCACAGTATTAATAGCTTGTGGTTCTTTCATACCTTGCATGATACCTTCTTTGATAGGTCCACCCATCTTAAACATTGGTCTATTTAATGGTCTCATAATTAATTCCTAAATTTTCCAAACAAATTTCCGATACCTAATGCTGTACTTAAAGCTGATGCAAACGGACTAGGAGGTGCCGGCGCTTGGAATTGTTGTCCTCCAACACCACCTGCTAAACTTGTAATACCTGCTCCATATCTATCTAATCTTTGAAGTGGTTCAAAGGCTGTAGCTTGTAAAGCTTGTTGATCAGCTCCTAATCGTGACTGTTCTAATCCTTGTCTAAATGCTCCTAGTTGACCTAGGTTAGCTATATCTGCAGCTTGACCTGCTCTTTGGAAATTAGATAATCCCATTTGTTGACCAGCTAGACCTGTTCTAGCAGCTGCTAGTGCTTGTTGTTGTCCAAATGCTTGACCTCTTCTAGCTGCTGCATCTGCAAAACCTTGTGCTCTTAATTGTGCTTCAAGTCCTGCTCTACCTAATGCAGTGTCAGCCATAAACTGTCCTTCTAGTGCACCTTGTCTACCGCCACCAAATGCACCTGCAGTAATAGCTTGATCTCCAATCTGTGTTAAACCACTTGCTCTTGATTTATCAAATTGTCTTAATGATTCATCAATAACAGCGTCTTGGTATGGAGACATAAAAGATGCAATAGATCCAGCCCCGGTCCCTGCTCCAGTACCCATGAATGGTTGAAGTCCCGCAACATCCTGACCAGCTTGTGTTATAGCTTGTTGTGCTGATTGTAAAAATGGTTGAAACGATCCTATACCTTGTGTTGCAAGATTAATAGCTTGTGATTGTAATGGATCTTCGCCAGCAACAAACTGACGACCCATAAATTTATTTGGATCTATTTCTACAGCTGTTTGTGCCGTTAATTGTTTGGCAAAATCTTTTGCGGTTTCTTTTAAATAATCTGGTAATGCCATTACTCTAATCTACCCTCCAACATTTGTGCTTGATCGAACATTGCTTGTGCAGGATTTTCCATACCCTGTGATTCTTCAGATATTGTACCACCTGCTTCTAAATTGTCCATCATGTTCTGCATAACTTCAGCGCCTTTATCTATGTCGCCTTGTCCTGCAGCTCTTACAGCATCTGCTGTAAATACAAATTCATTCTTGCTAAGTCTAGCTGGCACATCGTCCGCTCTCTCCTCAGCTCCTATCGGTACGAAACCACCTTCTCTATAATCTTTTTCCATACCACCTAAATCCATGATACCACCTTCTGCTTTTGAATTTAATGAAGATAAAAAGTTATTTACTTGATTTTTTGTAAGCTCAGTCATAGTTGCTATTGTATCAATATCCATACCTTTTTCTTTCATTTGTTTTATCATAGCTGCTTGTTGTTTTGATATAACAGATTCTCCTTCTCCATATCCACCTCTTGGTATATCAGCTAATCCACCACCTGCAAAAGGTCTTACAAATTCTTCTCGTGGCATAAAATATAAACCAGCATCTGCACGAGATGCAGGGTCTGTATAAAAAGTTTTAGCTTGATCTCTAATATTTTGTACCATTGGCTGCACACCTGTAACGTCTACGCTATCATCAACCTCCTCTTCTGGTCCACCCATAAAGAAAGGTGCTAAGGTAGCGCCTAAACCTGCTAAGCCACCACCAACTCTAAATATACTAAGTGGATTACCAGCTTCGCCACCAACTTTAAATATATTACCTAGTTGGCCTAGCATACCTTTTCCACCACCAAATCTTGAAAAGAGACTTCCTATGCCGCCTCCGCCGCCTCCAGCAAATAATTTTGATATAGCTGGACCACCAAATTTTATAGCAGCTGCAGCTAATGCAGCTTTACCTATGGGACTTTTAACAACTTTCTTAACAGCCTTTTTAGCTTTTCTTACAATCTTACCTAGGAAATAACCTTGTCTAGGTTCTTCTAGTGTCATAAGACCTCCGCCAGCTCTTAATTGTCTTTCCATCATGTTTCTTGAAATTGCCATAGTTTGTCCTTTTTATAGTCTTTTTCTCCTATAATCAATATCAATCTAAGTAGTCTCCTATGTTGCCATAAGGTGAATCGTCAAATTGTTTTGTTCCAGTTAAACCAGATCTTCTGTTTAAACCAAATCTGTCATCAGTAAACTGTCCGCTGCTAGGGTCAAAATCTGTAAGGTAACTGGTAGAATCAGGTCTTACTGTGCCGCTTAAATTATACGCAGGCTGAGCTAGTAAGTTTACATCTGGCCGTGATCTTATAGCACCTGTAGCACCTGGGACTTCTGTAAGCCCTAGGTCAAGTCGATTTGCTCCAGGAAAATTAGTTCCTGTTCCTGCAGGTTGTAGACTTTTTAAATAACTTGTTGCAAACTGTGGCATCTCTGGATCGTTTATAAAATCTCTATCAATAGCTCTACTTGTAGGAGTGCTTCCAACTCCAGGCATTTCACCAGTGTACCCTAATTTTTCTAAATTTCTTTGAGTCATTTCAGTAATAGGTGCATCTCTATTTAATATGTTATCTATTCTACTTTGATTAATTCTATCTTGTCTAGCTTTTTCATAATCATCTTGAGACATAGGAGTTCCATCAGGATTAAAACCTCTAAGACCTTGAACAAAATCTCTTAAACTTGGAAGACCTCTAGATAGTAATCCTAAAGCAGGATTTATAAATCCAAGTGCTGTAGAAAACAAACTTCTTATGCCACTACCTACTTTTCCAAATTTTCTTGTTCTATCGACAATGTTTTGTCTTTCTCTATAACCTAGTCTTTCAGCCTGTCGTTGTTCAGCCTTTTGCATAATTTCTTTTTGATTTCTAACTCTTGAATCAAATTGAGATTGGGTTTCATTTGGTCCTTTACCAGAGAAACCTCTACCGTCCATAGCTGCACCAGTTTCTTCTGTGTCTCCTCCGGCTGCTCCAGCTCCACCTACATCACCAAAACTATCTAGTGACATGATCCCTGATGGGCCCATGTTAGGACCTTTACTTAACGATCCATGTATATCTTTTTTAAGTATTAAATCTTTTTCCGCTTTTGTAATATATGCAAGTTCTGTTGGTGGTGCATCGGGACTAGATTGCCATTTTCTAGGAACAACAACTTGTGGTTGTTTACCTAAATAGTTATCCACGCCCCCTTGTACTACTGGTTTTTTACTCACTTTTTGTTTCTCCTAATAAATCTAAACTAGGCATTATCACAGTTACATCCTTTTGTATATCTTCTTCTGGGATATTTTTAGCTTTCCACTCTGCATCGTTTTTGTAAGTTTCACCTGTTTTTTTATTACTTATCTTTTCTATTATTTCTTTTGGTTTTAGTATATGCATATTACGTCCTATCGAATTCCAGTATTGAGACAGTGCCTTCAAATACGTCAGCTGTAGCTGCCTGTAACTGTAGTTTATCATTTTCTTCTAACACAATTGACCCATTGTTTAAAGAGGCAGAGGTCCCTGTGTTTATTGTCTTTTCTGCAAATTGAAAACTTCTACTAGCTGAAGTATCAAAAACAAAGCCTTTTAATTCTACATTTGATCCGCCTATATTTGCCACCTGTATATTTTGTATTATAGCTCTAGATTCAGATGGTACAGTATAGATATCTGTAGCATCAGTTGTAGTTAAATCAAAATTTGCATTTTTATATTTATTCGCCACTGTTTACTCCTGTGCTAGATGAAAAGAACCATTGATTTTTTTGTGACTCTTCTTTTAGGTCTTGTTGAAATGTAGTATTTAACCTATCTATTAATCCGTCTAAATCTCTTATCAATGAATCAGCATCTTGTTGTTTATATTCTTTGCCTGGTCTTGAAAATACTAAAGTTATCTTTGCCATTATCTTCTTCCGTCTGGTTGTATATCTAATCTAAAAGTCCCTAACTTCCAACTTTGATTAACTGCAGTGTTTGCTACTTTTAAAGATACAGCTCTAGCTCTTGCACGTGTATCTATTTTAGTTGTGGACGTTGTAACCGTAAATGGTCCAAGTGGTGAACTTGCTCTACTATCATTAGAGTAATTACGTAAATTTATAGTTACCTGTGCATCACCACTTTGAGATATAAAGTCTGGAACAAATCTTCTTATCTTCATAATATATTCACCATCTCCTCTGAGTGAAGGTATACCTGAGGTTCCTTGTGCTGCTCTTTGTTGAGTAATATCAAAATCACCTGACTGTATATTAGCAGTGATAGCTGTTGTTCCACTAACCTGAACTTGGTCAGTCCCTGTTTCGTGTTCATAATAGATAGTGCATCCATCTGTATTTCCAACTACATCATAAGAAGCATTACTGCTTGCATCATACTCTGTAGCATGTGGTAAACCAAATACAGATGAATCTTCCCATGCTCCCCGTGCCAGAGTTCCTGTTGTCCATACAGGTCTTTGTGGTCTAGAGTCTACATAATTATATGTTACGCATTTATCAACAATGGTTGAACCTTTAGAACAATAAAACCAAGTTATTTCACCAAATAAATTATTTAATCCAACATTTATTAATTGTGATGCAGTTGTATTTAAATCACTAAAAACAAAATCTTCTACTAAACAAACCATAGTTTCTAAATTACCAGAGTATTTAAAGAAACCATTTTCTGAAAACCAGTAAGCAGCACCATCAACTTCGAGAGCTGCGTTCTGTCCAATCAATCCACAGTTAGTACCAACTTGTGTAAAACCAAATGTAAAAGGAGCACCAATAAAACGCATAGTAAATAAAGAAGTGTCTGTCCAAATGTACATCGCATCTCTACCTCTAACAGCTCCTACAATTTTAGAACCATCAGCCAACCTTTGTGTACCAGCTGTATTAATTGCTGTAGGTGTATATGTGTTAATATCTTCTTGGTCTGAAAATCTTATAAACATTTCGTCTTGTGTAGACTTATCACCAATTGTTGTTTCTGTTCCAAAAAATACTAAGTGACGATCCGGTGTAGATACTAACATATCTCTAGATGCAGTAGGTGCACCAGATATAATTGTTGCTCTAGTTGCAGTTGCAGCTGATGCGTTAGCATTCCATGAAAAAACTTCTGCATTATGTATTAATGCAATTACTGTTTTACCAAAAGCATCAATACTCCAAAGACCTGGATCAATAACTAAGTCACCTGATGCAGCTTCACCCCATGCAATAAAATCAGATGAGTTTGTAACTGTTGCACCACTAGAGTGAGCTGATCTAGTTGAGTTTCGAACTGCTCTTGTAATTCCTGTTATATCATTTCCAGATACGCCTGTATAAGATATTTCTTCATTACCAACTTGTATAAAATTAGTTCCTGATGTTGGAAGGTTAACTGTGCTAGTCAAAGTAATTGAAGTTCCTGATCCACCTGTACCTGCAGTGTCATCTAACAATGCACCATTTAAGGTAGTAGTTATGGCATTAGAAACCGAACCACCCCATGTAGAAAGACCCCAACCAAAACCAGGCAGTTGTTCAGCTGGTCCTACAGGATAATAATGTTGTACTCTAATACCACCTGATGTTGTTGCACCAGATCCACTCTCATTTGATGGCATAGTAATTGTAATCGTAGATGTTGTGGGCACACTTGTGACCATAAATTTATTGTCATCAAAATCAGATGCGCCAAAATTAGAGTTCGTAATTGTTGAAAAATTATCTAATAAGACTATATCGTTTTTGTTAATACCATGACTTCCTGAAAAAGTTATAGTAACTTCAGCTGATCCATTTGTAGTTGTAAAAGCGCTTGTTAATGTGTTTGTGCTTTTAATTGGATGTATGTCATAAAACACACCTCCTGTGTAAACATATAAAATTCTATTTGTACCAATAATTGAATACTTTATACCGTCTTTATTTACTAAGTGAAATAATGCTCTAGCAGCTCCTGTTAATTTTTTATCCCCTAATTGTCTCCAGCCACCTATTTTTTCTGGTGAGCCATATCTAAACCTTACATTATCACCATCAACCCATTGCCCTTCGGCTGCGGTGTCTGTAATCTGTTTGTTGAATCCTGGTAAAAAACCTAACTTTTGTAGCATACTTTTCTTGACCCATTAATGTTCAAGACATACTATTGTTATTTCTTATGTTTTTCAACCATTTTTTGTGGGAGATAGATTGTGTATTTCCTTTCTCTAAGAACTCTAAATTCTTTATTTTACACTCTAAATCTAGTTCAGACGTGTGTGTTTCATTGAATGTATTAAGGTATTTACGCATTTCTGTAGGACTCCAAAACTGCATACCATGTAGAACCTGTATAAAGTTTTTAGCCCAAAACAAATAGTATCTACAACCGTCAAAGTCCTCGTCAATAGGGGGCCTTTGTTTCCATAGTTTTAACTTCTCTTTTAGGTCTTTTGGTAGATTTAAATTAGGCTCATTTAAATAATGCATTAAGATAAAGTCTCTTATGTTTGACATTATTAAATTTAATTTTTCATTGTAAGTATCTTTAATTTTATCTGTTGGTTTATCTATGTAATAATGTGTAAACAACCACATCTGTTGAATAGTTGTTCCTATAGAACTTGCCTCTAAAGGTTCGACAAAATTAGCACAAAGTCCAACAGCTAGACAGTTTTTAATCCAAGCTTTATCTAAAGCTCCTGGTTCAAAGTTTACATTTTTTGCAACATCTATCTTGTGTCCATATTGTTTTTCTACTTCTTCTAGTGCTTTGTCTCTGTCTATTAAATTGTTGTTATAAACATATCCATTACCCCATCTACCAAATGTAGGTATACGCCATAACCAACCAGCATTCATTTTTCTAGCTTCTGTGTATGGAGTGTATTCTTCAGTATCTTCTGTTGGAAAAGCTATTGCTTCATTCATAAATAAGTGATCTGAGTATGATTTCCATTTAGCCCCTAGTTCAGATATAAGTAGTCTTTTAAAACCAGTGCAGTCTATGTAAAAATCAGCTTGGTGTATTTGATTGCCTACTAATTTAGATATACCTTTTTCAGTTACATACACATCTTCAATAGTATCGTGCACAACTTTTATACCTCGCTCCATACATTTTTTTAAAAGATATTGGTTTAGTTTATGGGTATTAAAATGAAACTGATTAGGCGCAATATCATACATATCTAAAACTAAATTATCTAGTGTAAAAGTATCTGTAGTTTTTATTTGATCTTCATTTGAAGCTATAGAATTAAGATAAGAATAATGGTGTTGAGAAAGGTTGATAGTTTTATCTGTAATTACATTATGATAATAATTTTTATTAGACCAACCGTTTGTAAAATATATACCGTATTTAATTGTAGCATCTGTTTCTCTAATTAATTCTTTCCAATCTATTTTACAGTAATTTAAAAAACCTAACCAATGTTCTGTAGAACCTTCTCCTACTCCTATGATACCTATCTCTTCTGATTTTACTATAGTAATATCTACATCAAAAGTTCTTTTCATTATTAATGCAGAAACAAGTCCTGCAGTTCCACCACCTAATACAATTATATTTTTCAAAACTGTGATCCTATATCTTTAAAATCAAAAGGTAGTCCTAGGTGAGGTTTACCATCATAAATATTGTTTTTAGCCTTTTCATTGTCTGCTGTATTGTAATGCAAAAAAACTTGAGCGCATGTCTCTCCTTTAAATTCATCCCTCCAGTGCTCGTTGTCTGCTCCCTTGTATATTAACATATCGCCAGGTTCTAAATTAATTTCTATGCCTGGTTTACTACCTTGAACATATACTTGATTGTTTGAATCTAGATATCCATTTTTAATATCAGGATCTAAATATATAGGCCATGGGTCACCACCTAAATTTAATGTTGTAGATATTTCACAACTAAACCTATCTTTATGTCTATATAAATAATCACCTTTTGTATAAAACCGTGCAAAAGAATAGTTTGGAACTAAGTTTAATTCAGTAACTTCTTTAGTTTTATCTAATAATAACATTAATAAAACCTCTGCTAATACATCTGCATATATTGCAAAAGCTGTAGGAACTTGAGTATCCCCTAACTCTCCATGCATTGTTTCTTCTTTAGGTATACGTTTATGTTTAAATAAAGTTTTAGCTACTGTCTTTTTTAAAAGAAAATAATTGTAGCAAAACTCTGCAAGTTCTTTTGAAATAACTTGTCTACAAACTACATAGTTATTTTTTTTAAAACTGTTTATCTCCATAGGTTTCCTAACGTCCACATTACTAAACTGTGTCTTGTTCCTTTTGTTACAGGTTTTACTCTATGAAATAAATAAGATGGAAATACTAATATCGAGCCTTTTGGTTTTAATCTTGTGACTTCTTCTATGGCTGGAGTTTTTGTTGTATTTCTATAATCAAATTCAAACTCACCACCTTCATATTCTTTTGGGTCTGTTAAAGAAACAGACATAGATAGTTTTCTACAAACTTTGTCTCTAGTAGAATCATCATCTGAATCAGCATGCCAATCATAAAAACAGCCGTCTCTATATTCAGTAAATTGTATTTCCTCTGAGTGAGACCATTGAAACTCCCATCCTGATCTTACGTTAGCCATCTCTAAATAGTTCTGTAGTATTTTATATATCCATGGTTCATTTAACCATGAAACATTTGATTTTCTTATTTTATTAAGTTCTTCCATATCTTTTTCAGTTAGCTCACCTTTATTTTCTTTTTCTTCAAAACCCAATGTTAATGCTTTTTTTGTTTGTTTTGATAAACCAATTTTAACAATTGCATCACATAGATTTGAGTCTAAGGCTTTTTCAAAAATCCAATATTTATATTTATGCACCATAATTATTTATTAGACAGTCTACATTTAATCCGACTCTAAAATGAGATTTAACCGGAAAAGAACTTGCGTGTGTAATACAGCCATCAAATAATATAAACCTTCCTTTCTTAGGTTCAACTACTTTAACAATTTTATAGTCATCGTCAAAGAAATAAGTTGGACCATCTGAGTCATTTACATAATACAACAAAACCTGGTGTGGGTGATCCATATCATTATGGGGTGTATTATAATCTCCTTCTTTCATGTAATTACACTGAGGATAATAATTAACCTTTGCTCTAAATAATTTTCCTATTTGATATCCCGTAGCTAATGTAAATAATTTTAATATTTTATCAGCCATATGACTATACTTACTATTTTCAGTTGCAGTTTTTGTATCGTATTCGTAAGTATATAATATGTGAACTAAGAAATTATGTTCTTTATGTCTTTTATCTGTTTTACTATATAAATAAGACTCAGGAGGTGAGGTAAATCCATCTACTATACTGTAGTAAGGAAACTCATAATTAACAAAAGTTTCCTCTATAAAATTTACTTCTTCCTGTGGAAGAATACTATCAAATACCTGTATGTTCACTTTCTAATAAAACTTATTAACTACCCGGCCACTCTCCAGATTTTCTATACGTCTGTACAGCAACTAAGTTATATCTACCAGATCTAATTGAAGCTGGAACTAAAGGTTCTTTTATCTCACAAAAACCTGCTGCTCCACTTGCAGCACTTCTGTGGAAGCCTCCGCCACCTCCGCCCGATCCGGTTCCTGGTGTGGCTGAAGTTGCAGATCCATATCTTCCGCCTGCTCCTCCCCCGCCTGGGCCGCCTGATCCCGCTGGTGAACCGTGTCCACCGCCACCGCCACCGCCGGCTCGTAAATTTCCAAGGATAGTGTTACTACCACTTCCCCCTGGTCCTCCATGACCCGTAGAAGCAGCGTGCGCTCCTGCAGAGTTAGCTCCTCCACCGCCACCGCCGGTTTCATTGTGTGCAACTCTTTTTGAGTTACCACCATTATTTCCTTGAGATGGTGATACAGGTGGACTATTTCCAGAACCCCCGTTTCCAGGTCCTCCGAAGTCGTCTCCGCCTCCGCCGCCTGATCCTCCAGAAGCTCCGTTTCTTGGTCCATTACCTCGACCTCCTCTTCCGCCTCCGGCTGATGAATATGCTATAGGTGTTCCAGGTGCAAAGTTACTTGCACTTCCAGATGAATTTTGACCAGCTCCGCCACCAATTGTAATCTCATAACCAGTTGAGCCTGATACAGGAATTGAAGTAATAGTACGGAACCCTCCGGCTCCTCCTCCGCCTCCTCGTTCTTGGCCCCCGCCACCTCCGCCACCGACTAAAGTAATATCTAGTGCAGTAGTTTTTGCAGCTGTAGTATAAGTTTGGTTAGATGTAACTGTAGCTGTTATTTCATCTTGTTGAGCTTCTGGTGTTCTATCAACACCAATAATCATAGCGTTTAAATATCCTCTTAATGTATCTAATTTATTAATTGACATAGTTTATAGTGCCTCCCATGCGCTTGTTGATGGATTCCAAGCATATCTAGCCTCGTTTCCATCTATACCTATCCAACGGGAATTGTCTTCGTCCCATTCTCGCATAGATATTGTTTCATCTCCTGCAGAAGTAGCATCTATAGGAGGATACGCTACAGGTGGATCATATACACCTGTTGTAGTATTTAATGTCCAACTTGTAAAGGGTTGAGG
>Ga0160423_10003359_pt1 | contig 13313 bp, 27 predicted proteins | sample CRUFie14St8metaG_FD_108191 | JGI IMG/M metagenome (GOLD analysis project Ga0160423, IMG submission 108191) | Marine microbial communities from the Costa Rica Dome - CRUD Field 142mm St8 metaG | ecosystem: Environmental > Aquatic > Marine > Oceanic > Photic zone | place: Costa Rica: the Eastern...
AATTAATTCAATCACATTAGACCTATATCCATTTGGACCATTAGGATAATTCATCCTAGTCCCTATTCTATAATTAGTTTCATAACTTTTATTGTCAGATGGTCCTGTATTACTATCATTTTTACCAACAATATAATCCAACCATCCCTCAAAGAAATGAAGCACTTTATAATGAGAATCTACTAAAACTGTTACAGAAAATGTGTCATCATACATTCTTCTGTATGCCATTTTTTCAGTTACACCTAAAAAATCAGATGTTACATCATGAGTTGCCAGTGATGATCCAGGCAGTTTAGCTGATACACAAGAGATGTTCACCATCTCTGAAATATCATTCCAGACAATATTTTTATGAATTTTTAAATGATTAACAACTGCTGTTGGAGGACTAAAATATACAATATATTTTGATGTGGTAGCAGCATGAAGAAACTTGTTCTTTAAATCATTTGTAGAGTATGGTCTTACGTCTGGCGATGCCATCTATAAATAAATTTATTACTATTACTATGTAGACAGAAAGTGGCAAAATCTTTGAAGACAAAATATAAACCCACTAATCCTCATAAGTATATGGGTAATCCAAACAACATTATTTGTAGGAGTTCTTGGGAAAGAAGGTTTTGTAAGACCTGTGATGACAGTCCTGATATTGTGAAATGGGCAAGTGAAGAGTTCTCAATTCCATATGTATCACCTGCTGATGGGAAAGTTCACAGATACTACCCTGACTTCTTGATTGAGAAAACAGATGGTAAGAGATATATTATTGAGATAAAACCTGATAAGCAGACCAAACCACCTGTAAAGAAGAGCAGAGTAACTAAATCATTTCTTTATGAATCTGCTACTTATGAGATAAATAAAGCTAAGTGGAAGGCAGCATCTGAGTTTGCTAAAGATAATGGTATTGAATTTATAATTATGACTGAAAATCAAATCTTCCCAGAAAAACATCATACTAGGAAGAACTATGGATCAAGAGGAGTATCTAGAAAACGAAGAAAATAGATTAGAGTATGTGGTAGATGATATCATCAACAAATCAACTGCTGATGATAGAATGATTGCCCTTCTTGATGTACTGACTGAAGTTGAAGTTGTTCCTGATGTTGGAAGATACTATACATTTGTATATCAACCAAAAACACCAAGAATTAGATATGATCAAAACCCACTGATTGCTTGTGTATCTGTTGATAGATGGGGATTTAAGGGATTAAATTATCACTGGGGTAAATTTAGAAATTATACTTGGGAAGAAGTAGTAGGCAATCTACATACTATATACCCACTTGAACTAAGAGATGCTAGATCTATTCCAACTCAGTATTTTAGGATAAATAACTAAGGTTAGGACTTTCAATGACTATCAATAGTAACAATTCAAATTGGAAATTGATAAAAGATGGAGAGTTTCCTAACGATCAAATATATGAAACTTCTTTTATTTTAAAAAAATATAAAGATTTAAATAATAAACAAGTTGTAGATACTAAAAAAATTGTTGCTAGAGCAAATGCAGATATTGGTAATACAATATTATATGAATCAACTAATGGAGTATTGACTAAGATACAATCAAGAGACAAAGATGGAAATATAACAATTTTTGATGAAAATTTAAATACAAGTTATTTTAGTTTGAATGATGGTGATACTGCTAAACAATATAATGATACATTAAAAACTTCTAAAACTAAAATTGTAGATGAAAATTTTAAAAAAGGTAATGGTCAATTTGGTGATATAACAAATTGGAATGATTACAAATCTGATTTAAATATTTTTATACCTTCATCCCTTGAAATTAATAGTTCTCAATCCATAGATGCAGCAGAGGAGGAAAAAGAAACTTCAGGCAGCACAGAAACTTTTAGATATCCTTTGACACAAGTTCCTGAAGAATTAGGGTATGATTTTATAAGAATAACTGCTTACAAATATAAAAAAGATGGTATAAATGAATTAAGATTTACAGCAGAAGATAGTGCAAGAAAGAGACTTATAAAAACAAGTGAGAAGCAGGAAACAATTATACTTCCAATGCAACCCAACTTTTCTGAATCAAATGCTGTAAGTTGGGGTGGTGATAATCTTGATCCAATAAGATTAGCTGGTGCTCAATTAGCAGGAGGAGGAATTAGTTTTATTGGTGGAGAGGATAATGAAGCAAGACAATTATTAAATGATCTTGGAGCGGATTTCAAAAGTGCAATAGAAAAAGAAGATATTAAAAAACAAATTGTTGCTTATTTTGCTGGTCAAGCAGTTGGATCAAATATTCTTACAAGAGGAACTGGAACTACTTTAAATCCAAACCTTGAACTTTTGTTTAATGGTCCTAATCTAAGAACATTTAATTTTAATTTTAGATTTACTCCAAGAACTCAAGATGAATCTCTTGAGATTAAAAAAATTATAAGAATACTTAAAAGAAATATGGCAGTGCAGAGAGCAAGTAACTTATTTTTACATACTCCAAATATTTTTACTTTGGAATACATTTATAATAGTAAAGGTAATAAATCTAATCAACTTCATCCATTCTTGAATGTATTCAAACCCATGGCAATGAGAAATTTGAGTGTTAATTACACACCTGATGGTTCATATATGACATATGAAAATGGTTCTCTTACTCAATATGATTTACAAATGTCATTTGGTGAACTTGAACCTATCTATGCTGAGGATTATGATGATGGGGATCAAGTAGGTTCTTTCTCAAATCATTCTAATATGGGTTTCTAAAATGTCAAATTATTTTTCCTATCTACCTAACTTTGATTATGTAAACAGAATTCCTGGTGAGCAAAATATTTCTTCTTACACTCAAGTAAAAAATTTATTTAAAAAAATAAAATTAAATAGTGAACTTTTTCAGAGCACTGTAAATTTTACAAAATATACAATTAAAGGCAATGACAGACCAGATGTTGTTGCTCAAAAATTTTATGATGATGCTAAACTTGATTGGATAGTTTTACTATCTAATAATATAATTAATATTCAAGATGAATGGCCTGTAGATAATAATACTTTCAATAATTTAATGATTAGAAAATATGGAGAACAAGGATTCAATAATCCTCATCATTACGAAACTATTGAAATAAAAAGTTTTGATAAAAATTTTACTATATTAGAGAAAGGATTAACAGTTTCCCCTGACTTTTCTATTTCATCTTATGATGCAGCATCAGGAAGACAGACAGTTATTACAAACACTAATAGAATGGTTTCTAATGTTGAATATGAAACAAAAATTCAAGATGATAAAAGAAATATTTTTCTCTTAAAAAAACACTTATTACCAATTGCTATTGGTGATATTAATAAGATGTTGAATTATCGTGATGGAAGCACACAATATGTTAACAATACCTTAGTTAGAGGTGATAATATAAATCTTTATTGAAAAAAGTAAAGGGGTCAAAATTTTCCTGGAAAAATTTTTGCCCCTTTTTTGATATCAAAGTTGATTTTTGGTCAGAGGATCATGAGTCTGCAAGTTTAGCAAAGTATGACATTGCATCGTCATCACCATCATCATTGTTAGAAGCAGTGGGTGTTGGTTCAGTAACTTTTGATGCTTGGTAAGAATCTTCAAGTTTTCTGAGTACCTGTTCTTCTGTGACTGATTTCTGTTCTGTTGCTGCATAATTATCATACTCTGTCTCCTGTGCTGCTACTCTCTTTGACTTATTACCAAGAACATAATCAAGACGCTTCTTCAGTTCATCATAGGTCTTGAACTGATCAGCAGCTGTGAAAGAAGAGAGTGAATATTGCTTCTTCCAAATTGCTTCAAGAGCATCATCATCATCAAGGAGAGGTCCTTGACGATCAAACTCAGAGGAGTCATAGTTCCAGTAACCAGCAACCTTCTTCAACTTCAATTTGAAGTTAGCACCTTGCCAGAAGTCAAAAGGATTAATAGGAGTCTCATCTTCAAACTCAGGTTGCATAGCAGCCATAATCTTATCAAAGATTTTCTTACCAAACTTGTAGAGGAATACACCTCCTTCATTTTGGGGATTAGCAGGATCTTTAACAACATAAATGTTGGCATAGAAAGACAGTTTACGTTTTTGCTTACGTACAGTGTCCTTATCTGATTCATTACCACTGTTCCAGAGTTCCCTGTTTAGTTCACCTACAGGGTCTTTTCCTCCCACAGTAGTCAGGGAGTTTTCAATATACCATCCACCAGGTCCTTGGAAGGCGTGTGAGAAGAGTTTTACCCAAGGAAGATCTTCTCCTTCAGGAGCAGGAAGGAAACGAATAACTGCATATCCATTACCTGACTTGTCCATTTCTGGTTTCCACAGACGTTCATCTGCACCTCCACCAGTATTGTTCATCTTCTCCACTTCTTTAACCAACTTATTAGTCAGTGACCCAAGGGAAGACTGTTTTTTGAGGTCTGAAAAAGACATCGTATTCTCCGTATTGTGTGTATTTGGTCTGTTTCCTTTTGCTTGGAAGAGGATCAGGCAGCCTCTAATATAGGGTATTTAGACTGGGATGTCAACCCTCATCCTTAATTGTTTTTTTCATAGCTTCAATCATTGAAGTCATGTTAGAAAAGACTGTTGCAAGATCCACATTATCAGGAAATCCAATCATTTTTGCCTCATTCATAATATTTTCTTTCATCTTCATTGCTGCTGGATCATCTGACAAACTTAATCTTGTATAAAGAATCTTTTGTTTATTCAAAAGTTCATTAAGTATTTCAATATGTTCAAGTTTTTCAGAAGAACTCATGGTGGGAAACTTAAACACACTTTCATAAATTTTTTCTTGGAGTTTAGTAATCTCCTCCATTTCTTTTTGTACAAATTCTGAATTAAAGAAACTCATACCACTATACTCTTTAAAATTTTTCTGTATTTAATAACATCAATATGTAGGAATGAATCATACTTGCTCATTCTCATTGATAAAAATTTCCATACTGGATCATCTAACTTTTTATCAAAGTTATTTTTAAATCCTATAACTTTATTTAAAAGAACAAGAGACTCAAGAGAAATATTTTTACCAAGATGTTCTTTTACAATTTGTGGATGCTTTGTTCCTTCAATATGAAACATATCATCAAAGTTTTTTCCTACAAAAACACTCTCAACTTCTGACTTGAATGTGTAACTCAAAGACTGAAGTCTTTTCTTCCAGTCTGTGTAATTTTGTTCTCCATTTCTAACAATCTCCCCAATCCAAAGAGACTGAGGATCATCAGCAGAAGTAAAATTAGCAACAAAAAACTCTACAACTTCAGTATCATCTTTCTGTCTGCTTAATTTTTCAAAGAAAAAACGATCTTTGCGTTTATAAAATGTTTCCAGTTTTACTTTGGACTTACCACCATATCTGTGGTAATCATATTTTTCTTTTGTAAAGTGGTTTTTCAAACCAAGATAAGTTTTATAACAAGAGAAGGGGTCCACCTTAGGAATCATAATGGGAGTTTAGCATGACTAGTTTTTTTGAGGAGGTTTAGTTCCATTGCCTCACACTTCAATTTTTCTTTCAATGGTTTAGACATCAACTTAGGAACAGATTCAATGTCTACATTATTCTTTTCACAAAAAAATACAATTGCATCAATGTATGACATGTCTTTATTGTCACGAGCAATAGTCTCTATTTCTTCAGCAAATTTCTTTGAGGAGTAAAACTTATTTTCAATAAGTTCACTAATGCTATCTTCAGTTACTTGTGGCATAATCTGATAGTTTATATTCAACAAACTCTCTAATATATTTGGAGAGTAAGTTGATGTACTTGCGTTTATTATATTCCTCATAAACTTTCACCTCGCCATCTTCGCATGACATAATAATTACAAACTTCTTCACCATTATACCAGTCATCTCATATAACATGCAAGCATAGGCTGCACATTGTACAAAATGACTATCAATCCATTGTCTTGGTTTAGGTTTCTTTGCTGTTTTAAAATCAATCACAGCAAGTTCACCATCATATTCAGCAATACAATCCACACTACCAGCAACACCTAGTTCATAACTAAACAATGCTTGTTCTTGGGCATGAATATTGTCAATTTTATTCAGGGTAGGTTTTGCCTGCTTGAATAACATTTCTGATAGAGGTTGAACACTTGGAATGTCCAGGTTCTTAAGATAATATTCAGTACAGGTATGCATATCAGTGCCCCTGCTAGTTGCTTGCTTTGTGATTTTATTTGCTTCATCATTACCAACCTTTGCTCTCCATTCTCTGAAGATTTCACGTTGATAATGACTGATAATTGAAGTGATAGAGACTAGTTTCTTTCCACTTGGTGTGTCATAGTACCTAACTCCATCAATAGTCTTTCTTGAAAGACCTGGATAATCAATTTCAATGTGTGTGAACATTACATACCTAATTCATGTTTTGCTACAATATATTCCTTAACCAGACCACTTCTACAAATGTCTTCTGGTCCAAACTCCACCATACTGAATGAAGGCATGTTTTTCAGGATGCGAATAAAATCAATGATTCCATTCTTTTCTCCAGTCTTGACCAAATCAGTTTGAGTAGCATCACCACAGAAATGAATCTTGGAGTTTTCACCTACCCTTGTGATAATTGAATCAAGTTCATGGAAGTTAAGGTTCTGAAACTCATCAACTATAAGAATAGCATTATCAAAAGTTGTTCCTCTGATAAAAGATGTGCTCCAAAAACTAATAGTGCCTTGTGCTTTCAAGTTAGCATATAGCATTTCAAAAGCATTGTCATCAGGCATCTCAAACATATACTTTACCATATTCTTATAAGGAATCTGGTAGATGTCTGATTTGTCCTCATGATCACCAGGGAGGAAACCAATCTCTCTGGTGGGTACAAGAGACCTTACAATGTAAATCTTATCATAAGGTGTCTTTGTATCTAAAACATCTTGTAGAGCATTGTAGAGTGTAATAAAGGTCTTACCAGTTCCAGCACATCCATAAGCAACAGTGTGTTGGTCTTTAGCATACTCTTTGAAGAAGAGTTCTTGGTTATCAGTTAGTGCTTCAATCTTTTTTATGTAATCAAGATTGATTGGTTTCTTCCTTTTCATAACTCTATTACTCATTCCAAATGGTACTGGATTGCCAGTGCTTCCAATTCCTGTTTTACTCTTACTCTTTGGCATACTACTTAATCATTTCCTTGTGTTGTACCCAGACCTCTGGTTCTTGCTAATCTCCCTGAAATACCTCCAGACTTTTCAGCCTTCTTGAGGACTTCTCCCCATCCAGGATTTTTATTCACAAGTTTGTCTCTCCATTCACCAACTTCAATTCCAAGACTTGGAGAATTATCAGGAGTAAAGTATCGTTCCCACTCAGGATTATCAATTTTCCATTGATCCCAGTCATGAACACTCATCTTTACTTCTTTCTGTTCTCCAGTTTCTTTGTTAAGAACAGGGTATGTTGCCATAAAGTTACCTCAGAGTATGTTTATTTATTAAGACCAGTCAAGTGCCTGTGATATTACAGGAAACTGCTCAACAAAAACTTTTTTACAGTCATTAGCAAGGAGCATATGTTCCTTCTGTGTACCATTGGCAGTTCTCAATTCTATGTAATGAATCCATGATCGCACTGAACCACTCATGTACATTTTTGTTGGTACACACATGGGAAGCACATTACGAGCACACTCTTTTGCCACGCCTCTTTCAAGCATTTGTTCATACAATGCCATAGCAGAATCAAACAATGTCTGCATCTGCAACTCAAGGTTTTGCTGAATAAATGGATCCAAATCATCTGTACTATTTTGACGATTTTTAGTATCCTGCCTTCTCAATTCTGGAAGTTCAATTTTTTTACCTAGTAGTGATGAATCAGCATACCTTTGTGAGAACTCTTGAAATGTAAATGATCTATGACGCAAAACTTGAGCAGCAATTGCTCTGGTTGTTTGTAGTTCAATAGTCAAGAATGCTTGCTCAAAGATACTCCAATGCTTATGCTTAATGCAATACTTGATTAAACCTTCAAAAGAATCATTACCTTGATTAGAAGGGTTGCTCACTCTGGCACAATAAGCAATATGCTTTTCTGCATCTGGTGTTGCTGAAATTAATGTTGCTTTCATGATTTTTCTGCTTTCCTAACTTTTTTTAGTTCTTTAAGTTCTGCTTTGATTGCTTGGTAAGCATCTTCAGCACTAATTTTACCACCCATTTCCATAGCTGCTAAACATTCAACTCTTGTACCAAAGTGTTGAAGTGCCCTCTCAAATGTGTCTAGTTCTTCATACATAATCAGTCTGGATAACCATCATCATCATTGAATACCTCATCATAATCTGATATAGGAATATCATATTTAGTATCATACTTATATGCCTGAGGATCAGAATAAACTTCAGATTCTAACTCATCAATAATAAGTTTTAACTTAGAAATAATTTTTTTAAGTTTATCTTTTTCCATAAAAAATGGGGGTCTTCACCCCCATATTAGCATCTTTAGATTGACTTGGCAATCATTTGGTGTAAGTACGACCACGATAGCAGAATGTGCCATGAGCATCTTTAGACTCTACACAACGAACATCATACTCTACACCACGATATGAGGTGTGAGAAATCTGTGCATCATGGAGAGCAGATGCTTTGTTGATCTGCTTGCGAATAAGGTTGAGTGTATTCATGGTTTACTCCTAAAGTAGTTGGATTTTTAGGCCCGTTCCTTTAGTCGTTTGCGTCCCATTCACATTCTGGATTAGAATCCTTGATGGTTTCTGCCAGTTCTATCCTAGCAAAGGAGGATAGATCCTTATGCATATAAATCTTCTGCATTAATGCTTTAGATTCATTGCAAGTTAATGAAGTATAGAGAAAAAACTCTATCATGGGATGAACGCTCCGTTCCTACGACTTACTTGCGTCACCCTAAGGTGATGAACGTAGGGTTATTATAACCCATTACTATATATATGTCAATGTATCAACAGATACATTTTTGTATCATGCTGAACTAAGTAAATACTCCTTGTTTATTAAAGTATTGTAATGTTTCTTTCAATGTTCCTCTATGATTTAATCCCACAGAAATTTGAGGGTACTCAGACCCCTCTCCAAATTCAGCATTAAACTGATTTTGTGTAAAGTCTTGATCAAGATAAAATACTTTTACATCTTGTTTAATACTTGTGAGAAGACTCTCTGCCCTCTCACATTCTTGACTTCTATTAGAGTAAATTACTGCCTGCATTAGTCTCTCTGTCTCCAATCATCAGTTTTTTCTTGATGAAACCACTCTACTATTTCATCTGCATCTTGGAATCCTTTTGTATGATTAGATGGGTCAGGATCCCCCAGTCCCATCTGTATCATAAAATCATCAAGACTACCACTTTTAGCATCAGGATTAGCAGCAATTCTTCTTGCTTTATTCAACATTTCATAAGCACTTCTATTAGACTTAGCTAACTTGTTTGCCCAGATCATATCATCAAGTTTTACCTCTTCACCATTAACAATACGTGAGCAGATAAACTCCAGTTTAAGTCTGTATTTTGTTGAGAGCATTTAATTTAGGGGATTACCGTTCTTGTCTAAAAGTCCCATTCTCTTAACTTGTGAGAGATTTGACTTCTCTTGTTTTTTAATTTTTTTATACTCTTTGATAAGTCTATCTACTTCACTTTTTGAAATTTTTACTTTCAACTTATCATCAGTCTCAACAAATCCAAGTCCTGATTTTTTTGCTTGTTCATTGTCATCAACATATTCATTGATGACATCTTGAATCTCATCTCTAATGATGGAGTTAATTTGTCTCTCCAACTCTTCATCTGCATTCATTTTTTCTTTTCCTCAGGACTTTTATTTCCCCACATCTTGGGACTTACTCTCCCTTCTGTCTGATCAAATCTGATAAAATCACTTTTGTACTTATCATAATAGTAATCAAAAAGATCAACTTTTTTATTACAGATAGTAATATCATAAGTGGGATTACCTTCCACAAGATATTTAACAAGGTATGAGGTGTATGGCAAAGTCTTATCAGTTGCCAACTCTATATCACATCCTTCATGTAAAATTTTAATACTCATTAGATTCTATCTCCCCATTTGATGTCAGGATAAGCTTCCTTAATAATTTCTTTTTTAATTTTGTATTTTGTTTCTAGTCCACCATCTTTCACCAAACAAATAATATCTGCTTCATCTGGATGAAGACCTTCTAGAAGTTGAATGAACATAGACTCTCTTCTAAGTGAAGAAAGAGAATCATTACCACCCTTTACAAAATGATAAAGATTTTTCCACTCCTTTCTAAGTGATGTGTGATCAGTACCAAGAGGTGCCTCATTCTTTTTGTAAGGCACCTCTCCTTCTGGCATTACACTAATAGCAGTTTCATCAAAGTTCCAAATTAATACAGCCTTCAGTGCATCACATTCATACTTTTTGAGAATCTCAATCTTTTTCGCTTTTGTTCTTTGTTTACTAACAAGATCTAAAATCTCATGTAGAAATGGATTGGGTGGAAGTTTTGTAACTGTTTTTGTAGAGGTTGCCATGTTTATCAAATCAGTGTGAATATTTATTCTGATGACTCAGAGAAGTCTTCAGGATTTTCAAATCTTACAGCAAGAATATCATCTGCTATAAATTGTCCATTCTCATCAAACATTTCTGGATGTGTAGGAATGTAAGTTGAATTTCTCTCATAAACATATTCTTTTACAAGATATCCTACTATACCACCTACAATAAGAAATAAAAATGAAATAATTGATGACAGGGTTAAAGTTACAGCTAACATTTTACTAATCTCCTGGATTCTTTTTTCTGAAGTCCAAGTAGAAGTTGAAATATAACTCAACTTCCCTGTTGAAGAAGGAGAGAAATTTTCCAAACCTTACTTGAAAAGTCTTTGGAACTGTAGTCTTCCTCCTCTTTCTTAATAGTAACTCTACACCACGATTAATGTGTGTCAAGTTACTTGTAGTTTTATTTAGAGGGTCTTTTTTTTCTCCCTGGTTTTTTTTCTTTTTCATATTTCCAAGCATCCTCCAGTAATTTGTAAAGGTAATTTCTAATCTTACGTGCATCTGGTTTCCCAAGATGACCATAAGCTTCTCTCAACTGTTTATGTTGAGAGTCATTACCACCCTCTACATAATCCTCAAGATCTAAAATTAGTTCATTAATTTCAGCAGCAGTAGGAGATTCAATAAACTCTTTTACATCTCTCTTAGTTGCTTTAACACTCTTAAGGTATTCATACATATCAAGCATAAATTTACCTTTGAAAGCATATTCAATTGTATGTTCTAGGATATCATACATTTCCCAATGTGCAAAATCATCCATTAAACTAATTTTTGTTCCTTGAGATATTTAACTGTTTCATTACATCCACCCAATACTTTACCTTCTAGTCTTACTCTTGGGAAGGTAGATCCTTGACCAAAGTGATAATAAAATTCTTCTCTAGTGAAGTGTTGTCCTAGTTTATATTCTACAAATGGTAGTTCTGCAAGTTTTAAAACCTTGACTATTTTTGTACAAAAAGGACAACCTTCCTTTGAAAATATTTCGTATTGATTCATTTCCATGTGTTTCTAATTGTAGGATTTTCTTTTAATTTATTAAAATTATCCCAAGAACAAATACAACTTTTATACCCTGGATAATTTTTTTCAACCATCTGGGAGTATGCCATACAGGTAGGATAGTCACCCTTGAACCACACTTCTTTCAGTTCATGAATTACTACATGATCTGAAATCATAGGATGTTACTGACAGGAACAAAATTAGATTTAACAACTTCATCCCAATCTTTTTCAAAAATTTCCATACCCTTATCAGTCAACATATGATCATACATCTGCTCTAGAATTTTGGGTGGCATTGTCACAATCTCAGCACCATTATACCAAGATCTGATTGCTCTTTGAACTGATCTGATTGAGGCAGAGAGAACCTGTGTTCTGATACCATGAATACGATACAACTCAGAGATGCTTCTGACAACCTCCAAACCTGCTACTGACTGGTCATCCAACCTACCCACAAAGGGACTGACATAAGTTGCACCAGCCTTAGCAGCAAGGACTGCCTGAGAGGCACAGAAGATGAGTGTGACATTAGTCCTAATCTTCTCCTCTGTCAATGCCTTACAAGCTCTTAATCCTTCCCTTGTACAAGGAACTTTAATGGTGCTTACTGAACCAAATTTATCAACAAGACGAAGTCCTTCATTATACATCTCATTGGCATTACCCATGACCTCCATACTAATGTCTGTAACACCAATGTCTTTAATTTCTTGATAGACATCATCAGGATTTCTACCTGACTTCATAATCAATGATGGATTAGTAGTAACACCATCAACTAATCCAGTCTCAAAATACTTTTTGATAGTGTCAGTGTCTGCTGTATCTAGAAAAATTTTCATTAATTAAATGCTCCCTTTCAGATTTATACAAAAATGTTTTTTCTTTATCAAAATATATGTTGATTCCCTGTTTTAATTCAGGAAACAACCACTCATGAACTGGTAAACAATACTGCCAATTGACTGGTTGAATACAGTTCATAACAACAACAGTCCAGAAAGCACTAAGATGATTTACTATTGTCAGCATTGTATGGATGAGCAGGTTTAAATTCACCCTCAGAGAAAGGTTTTGTTTTGCTTAAATCCCTGCGTGATTGATTCTTAATAATGATGAAAGCATCTTTATTAAGTTTACGTGTTCCTTTTGGTGACTGCCATTTTTTATTATAGTCTTCTCCTACATCAATTCCAGAGACTTGAGTCCCACCAATCTCCACAACAATCTCATCACCATGTTTCCACTCAAGTTTTGTCAGAGTTCTATGAAGAGTCTCAATCCAAGAAGATTCTTCCATAACACGTTCATCAGGTTCAAGATTTCCAAGCATAAAAAAAGAGGGTGTTAACCCTCTTATTATATCAGAGTGCATTGCCTCTTGGCAAGACCTCTTCAGGGAATACAAAATCCTCATGTGGTTGGTCAGCAGGTGCTAACCATGCTCTAAGACCTTCATTCAAGAGAATATTCTTGGTATAGAAAGTCTCAAACTCAGGATCTTCTGCTGCCCTAATCTCCTGACTTACAAAATCATAAGCACGAAGGTTAAGGGCAAGACCAATAATGCCAAGACTGGAAACCCAGAGACCCATAACTGGTACGAAAAGCATGAAGAAGTGAAGCCAACGCTTATTGCTAAAAGCAACACCAAAAATCTGTGACCAAAATCTGTTAGCAGTGACCATTGAATAGGTCTCTTCTTCTTG
>Ga0160423_10003360_pt1 | contig 13312 bp, 19 predicted proteins | sample CRUFie14St8metaG_FD_108191 | JGI IMG/M metagenome (GOLD analysis project Ga0160423, IMG submission 108191) | Marine microbial communities from the Costa Rica Dome - CRUD Field 142mm St8 metaG | ecosystem: Environmental > Aquatic > Marine > Oceanic > Photic zone | place: Costa Rica: the Eastern...
AACGATCACTACGGACAACGGCATCAAGACGCCCGATAAAAAGTACGTCGAGAATATGGTCCGGTTGGTGCCAATAAAGCCGAATACGTCTAATTCAGACATTGTTTCCCCCAGGTGTTTTTTATCTAGAGCGCCCAAGCGCTCCTCGAAGCTACTCCTAACCCCGACAGCATGCAAGTCGAGTCCAAGTTTCGCTAATGCCTTGAGTATGCCTGAGGGTTGCCGGCGCCTCGGAACAGCGTATGGTTTAGGCATCTTGGTATACGAGGAGAGTGTGGGATGCGTTGGGTCATCCGGTCGCTTATGGTGGTGGCAGTGTGCTGCGTTGCGGGAGTGTCTGTTGCGGGAAGCCGGGAAGACGAAAAGGCCGCAGTGGCGACCTTAGAGGGCTTTTTCGCGGCGTTTTCGGCAGAGCATTATCCCAACCCTGACATGTATCAGTGGATTACTGAGGATTTCCTGATTTTTGAAATGGGGGAGGCTTTTGACTGGCCGCGTTTTGAAGCGTTTCTGGAGAATGCGGGATACGCGGATTGGATAAGTACTGATTGGCAGTTCTCGGATATTCGCGTCAATGTGACGTCTGATGCGGCACACATCAGTTACGTGAACGAGGGCGTCTTCGTGTACCCCGACCCTGAAAATACGGAGCACCTGCTTCGTGAGAGCAATCGCTGGCTAGAGAGCGTCTATCTGATCCGTGATGGGGACAGGTTCAGAATTAAGTTTCTCCAGTCAGACAACGTCACGCGAGAGGTAACAGCGGTATCGGCAGACGAATCCTAGGCAGTTCCGTTCAGGAGGGGGCTGGCCTGCGGGCGAAGCTATGAGGGCGTGAATGAGGGCGCGAGTCAGCGCGTGAATTGCCGGTTCCCCGGTGCTTAGTCGCTAAGTATTTGGTTCACTTCTAGGATATAGCCGTCTGCGTCATAAAATTTAGATACTAGGACGCGGATTTCTCCGTTATCGCCATAACCGGGATACGTGGTGAGTTTGGGTTCGCTGATAATTTCCACCCCCGGTGCGCTGGTGATAATCGGCCACTTTGTCTCTAGTCCCTCGACATTGAATAACAGAATCGCGTTGCCCGGCGTGAAGCCTTCGCGCCGCACTGGCTTTGAATGTGCAGGGTGATCGGGGTATCCATATTCGTAATCGATTAGCCCAATCACGCCAACATAGTCGTGGGATGCTTTCAGGAATATCAATCGCAGTTTTTGCTCGCGGTCTTCGATGCTGTGTGGTCGGGTGATTTCCTGATCGTAGATCACTTCCATGCCCAAGCCGTCGCGATACAGCGCGAGAGAGGTTTCGATATCACGCACGATAAGCGTGGTGCGTCGAAGGAGTAGCGGGAAGTCCGCGGCCGACTCAATCGGATTCCCGTTTGTCTCTGTTGGTTGTTGTCCGACACTCGGCGGGGTGATGCAGAGTGTCAGCAGTGCGATGAGTAGCTGTAGTTTCACAGTAACTTTCATGATTTTGCCCTTTTTCTTCTTTGTCTTTCAGATAGATTCCTGTGAGACGGACGCGAGTCAATTGGAGTGTTACAGCGATATACCGTTGATGCCAACCGACCTCACTGCGGCGCTTTGAGAAAAGGGCGCACCCTAGCGGCGAGTTCCTTAGGTGCCACGTCAAAAATACCGTACTGCATGTCCGGGAGCTCGATCACCTCGGCATTAGGCAGCAACGCCGCCAGCGCGCGAGAGTGCTCCATCAGGTCCGCGTGGGGGTTGAGCACCAAGGTGCTATGAGACAGCAGCGGTGCTCGATCCTCAGCCGGATACCGGAACACCGCATTGTAAATTCTCGGTTTGCCCTGCCACGCGCGCGCAGATTCGAGAAAGTTGGTGTAGGCGCGCTCAAGTGTTACCAACTTGTTGCGTTTCTCGACGGCAAACTCCCAATCCGCCTGCGTTGCGGCGTGAGCGTCGGGCCACGATTTGATCTCGCTGAGGCGCTCCAAAAGTTCTTGTCGTTCGGGTTCCTCGAAATAAGGGATCCCAACCATGACCACTTTGCGCACGAGTGTCGGGTGGGATATGGCCAGTTCCATCGCGACAAAGGTGCCAGAGTGATAGCCGCAAAGATCGACTGGTCCCGAGCCATTTGGCCCATAACCCAGCTCGTAGAGGCTCTCTGCCATCACATTGGCTAGTGTTCCCAAGCTGAAGTCACCCTCGTAGACGTCAGATTGCCCGAGCCCGGGGTAATCCAGCGAGAGCATCGTCCGGTCCCTCCCAAGCTCCTCCATAAACAGGCGGTAGTAATTGCCGGAATAGGGGTTGGGAGGCAGGCATACCATGGGGATGTCCTGACTGGCTCTCACAGGGTGAGATCTTAAGACGTGGATTTGCCCCCAATCGTGGGAAACGTAGCTGCGCGCAAAGCGAACGTTTGCCTCGGTTGCTAATGCGACTGTGGCTTCCATTGCCAGCAGCACCAGACAGATCACCCGCGCGAGTTGCTGGCAGACTCTGGGTCGCGTTGGGTGCGTGCCGCAGATACCACAGCGCTTCACCGCGATGACGACCTGGCTTGTGCCGGGAGTGGGATCATCGACCGACTCAATGCTGAAGGGCGTACCCGGCTCGTGAAATACGGCTGCCCGCATGCTGTTATCTCCTTTATGCGCCGGCTGACTGGCACTGAGTGTAGCCACAGCCGCTCGAAAAGGCACCATAGTACGAGCCGGGCCGGCATGACTGCCGAAGCTAATCATCACGCTAGGGTTCAGCTACCGCTGGTGGCGTGTCTGACGACAAAGCGGCGTGATTGGCTTCGAGGTCGCGCTTAAGGCTTCTCACTCCCATCCATAAAAATCCTGTGCCCACTAAACTTATAGTCAGAGTGGTCGCCATGGCGTAACGCAGGTTGTCGACACCGAACTGATTGGCGTAGGTGTCGCTGAGAATACCGACAGTGAGAGGTCCGAGCCCCAAGCCGATGATGTTGAGCACGAAGTACAAGATGGCTGATGCCATGGCGCGCATGCCGGGCGAGACGAGGTTGTGACAGGTTGCGATGCAAGGGCCAAGGTAGAGCGCGCCCAGAATTTGTGACGGGATCATCGCGGCGATGATGAGTGTCGTACTGCTGCCCAGCAGTGTGAAGTAGGCAGGGATCATGGCAAAGAGGCCGCCCAACATCGGGATCCAGACGTACCAACGAACGTCTCGCACGCCCAGCCGGTCAGCCAGATAACCGCCGAGTAATGTCCCTGCAGCGCCCGAGAGCCCCGAGATCAAACCGAGTATGGCACCGACTTCGGCAAGCGACAGGCCGTGATTGCGCATGAGAAACGACGGCATAAAGTTACCGTTGCCGTAGGAGACGAACGCGGTGAATGCGCAACCCACGGAGATCCACCAGAAGGTGGGTCGTGCCCTGATGCAGGCCATGGTTTCCGCGAAGCTGGACTTTGCTGGTGTCCCGCCCACATCATATTGCCCGCGTTTAGGTTCTCTGATGATCCAGAGGACAGCGGCTGCATAGAGTATGCCCGGTATACCGATGACAAAAAATGCGTTGCGCCAGCCGAAGTTTTCAGCAATCCAGCCCCCTGCGGCGAAACCGAACAGCACACCTATATAAATCCCCATACTGTAAAACGACAGCGCGGTGCCGCGACTACTCGAAGGGAAGTAATCGCTGATCATCGAGTGGGATGGGGGCGAGCCGCCGGCTTCGCCTACGCCCACGCCAATGCGCGCAGCGAGTAATTGGGTGTAGTTCTGTACCAATCCCGATAGCGCTGTCATCAGGGACCAGAGGGCGAGGGAAGCTGCCACGATATTGCGTCGATTACTGCGATCAGCGAGCCAGGCGATAGGGATGCCGGCGGTTACATAAACCAGCGCGAAACTGAATCCAGTCAGCAGACCCAACTGCGCGTCACTGAGTCCAAGATCGGCTTTGATCGGTTCCTGAAGGATGACGAGAATTTGGCGATCTATGAAATTGAAGGTGTAGACCAGGGTGAGCATCACCAGAACAGTCCAGCGATAGCGGGTACTGTCGACGGCAGTTTGCGCTGCGGGCATGGTGGCTCCGGTCTTGCTCAGACTCTTGCATCATGCCAGTTAATGCCGTTTGTGGCACCGGAGTGTTAGCATTGGGCCATGTCAGAGTCACCAAGCCGGCTGTCCCATCTTGACGAAGCGGGGCGCGCTCACATTGTCGACGTTACCGAAAAAGCGGTTACCGCGAGATCGGCTACGGCCTCGTCTTGCGTGCGTATGAAACCAGAGACGCTCGCTGCGATTCTGGAGGGCGACACGCCGAAGGGCGATGTGCTGGCCGTAGCCCGCATTGCGGGCATTCAGGCAGCAAAAAAATGCGCTGAGTTGATCCCGCTGTGTCATTCCTTGCCATTGTCTTCGGTCAACGTCGACGTGCATGCCGATCCCGCACTTCCTGGCTTACGCATTGAGGCCACATGCAAGGTAACGGGGCAGACGGGCGTTGAAATGGAGGCGCTGACAGCGGCTTCAGTGGCAGCTTTAACGCTCTATGACATGTGCAAAGCCATTGATCGCGGCATGATCATTGACTCGATTCAGTTAAATACGAAATCTGGTGGTGCGAGTGGAGCGTGGCAGCGTGAGCATCACGATTAAACTCTTTGCCGCACTCCGAGAAGCGTTGGGTGAGAGCGAGTTGCAATTAGACCTCGCCGAGATTGCATCTGATGCATCGCCTGCCGATGTGGCCGCTGTCAAAGCAGTGCTGGCAAATCGCGGCACAGACTGGCGCGAGGCGCTCCACCAGCCAAATCTCGTCCACGCTTTGAATCACAGGGTCGTATTCACTGACGCTGTCGTGAGTGAAGGGGATGAGCTGGCGTTTTTCCCGCCGATGACCGGGGGCTGACGTGAGCGTCTCGCTGCAGCCAGAGGCCATTGACGTGGCGGCGGAGTATGCCAAATTGATCGGGGATCAGCCCGGTGCTGCGGTGGCGACGTTTACGGGCTACGTCCGCGGTCACGCGGAGGGAGCGGCGGTGACCGCACTGGAGTTGGAGCACTATCCGGAAATGGCTCAAAAGGTGCTCATGACTTTGGGTGAGACAGCTGCGGAGCGCTTCAAGCTCACTCGCTGGCGGATCGTGCACCGCCACGGAAGTCTTGCCGTATTAGACAGTATCGTGTGGGTCGGCGCGGTAGCTGAACACCGTGGTGAGGCGATCGCTGCCTGTGAATTCATGATGGATACCTTGAAGACCGACGCGCCGTTTTGGAAGCGCGAGGAGGGCGTTGCTGGTGATAAATGGGTGGCGCAGCGCGACACAGACACCCGGCGAAGAGAGCGTTGGCAATAGGAGGCCCAATGAAATTCTGTAGTCTTTGCGGCGGGCCAGTCGCTCTGCAAATACCAGACGACGATAATCGCGAGCGTCATGTATGCCAGAACTGCGGCACTATCCATTACGTTAACCCGAAAGTGATTGTGGGTTGTCTGCCCACGGTTGGAGATCGCATCCTGCTGTGCAAGCGCGCGATTGAGCCGCGCTATGGTAAGTGGACACTCCCGGCGGGCTTTATGGAGAACGGTGAGACCTCCGCCGACGGCGCCGCGCGTGAAACATGGGAGGAGGCGGAGGCCAAGGCAACGGATTTGACGCTCTATCGTATTTTCGACGTGCCCCACATCAGTCAGGTATACCTGTTCTACCGATGCGGTATCGAAAACGACGAATTTGGCATTGGCCCGGAGTCGCTTGAAAGCATGTTATTTAGTGAGGAAGAGATCCCCTGGGATGAGTTGGCGTTTCCAACGGTCAGGGAGCTACTCAAAGAGTTCCTCCGGGATCGACAGGTGGGTGAATACACCGTTCGCAACACTGTCATCGAGTATCCACGCCGTTAGAGCGTTGACGCTGCATACAGTTGATCCTTGAGCGTCGGGGCCCCGTAGATTCAAATATTACATAACATTAGCCGGAGTCTGTCATGGCATTTCCCAAGGTCGGTAACTTAGCTCCAAAGTTTTCACTCCAGGATCACCAGGACAAAACGGTTGCCCTTGCTGATTTCGAAGGTAAGTCTTCGGTGGTGGTGTACTTTTACCCCAAGGCCATGACCCCAGGGTGCACCATTCAAGCGCAGGGGTTACGCGACTCCGCTCAGGCCATCAAAGGGCTCAATACCGTGGTCCTCGGGATCAGCCCCGACCCGGTCAAGAAGTTGGCCAAATTTGTGGAGCGAGATGAGCTGAACTTTCAACTGCTCAGTGACGAAGATCATGCCACTGCCGACAAATATGGTGCGTGGGGCCCTAAGAAATTCATGGGGCGCGAGTTCGACGGCATCCTGCGCACCACTTTTATTATCGGCAAAGACGGCAAACTTAAGGCGGTGATGGACAAGTTCAAAACCAAGGACCATCACACGGAGTTATTAACTGCGCTGAAAGCCTTGGACCTCGGTTAACGAACCGCAATCGCTGTAAAAATAGGAGGCGGAAGGCATGGGTTTTGTCTCACAAATTGAAAGATCTTTCTTACGGCAGCGCGTCACCCGTTTGGCAAAGTCTGTCGGTGCCGTGGCTATATTAACGGCCTGTCACGTCGGGGCAGCAGAGGAGGCCTCTTTAGAGAAGTGCGATGCGCCCAAAGGCACGCTGGCTATCGCTGAGCCGCAGGGACACATCATCATGGCATTGAGAGCCTACAACCTGCCACCACCGACGCAACTACTGCGACAGTACGTGCAAAATAGTAATTGCTTTCAAGTTCTCGAGCGCGGCCTTGCAATGCAGAATATTCAGCAGGAGCGGGATCTGGCTAACAACGGCATGTTGCAGAGAAACAGTAACATGGGCGGCAGTCAGATGGTGACGGCAGACTTCGTGATGACCGCCGATGTGCTGTTCAAAGATAAAAATGCGGGTGGTGCGGGCGTGGGTGCTGCGGTGGGCTCCTTATTTGGTGGTATTGGGAGTCTTGTGGGCGCGGTTGCTGGTGGTATAAAAATGCAGGAAGCGGCGACGACACTCACGTTGTCTGATGTGAGGTCAACTCTCCAGGTCGCCGCGGCGTCTGGTACCTATAAAAAATCAGATTGGGCCTTTGGCGGCGTTTTGGGTGCTGTCGGTGGGGGCGCCTACACCAGCACCGACGAGGGCAAGCTGGTGGCGGGTGCGTTGCTGGATAATTACAACAACATTGTGCGCGATATTCGCGACGATCCATCGCTCTTGGCTTCGACCTCGGAGGTAGGGCAACAGAATGCCGAGGCGTCACTCCAAGCAAGCAACTTCCAGCCGGGCGCTGTTTTAAGCGCAAAGCTAGCCAATGTGAAAGTCACCGCTGCAGCCGACAAAGGTTCTGAGGTGGTCGCCACACTCACTCAAGGCGAGGAGGTGGTGTTCTTGGGAGAGTATGAAGACGGCTTCTTGCTGATTCAGGGAGCGGAGGCAGAAGGGTGGGTCCGCGAGATCCTGATGACCGAGTAAACCGGTGCGGGTGTAGTTCAATGGTAGAACGAGAGCTTCCCAAGCTTTAAACGTGGGTTCGATTCCCATCACCCGCTCCAAACCAGATACACAAGGCGTCACAAACTGCGTGGCTTATCTGGTGGTAACAGCATCTTGATCTAAAACTTTAGCGTTTTATGCCCGGTGTTAACCGTCTAGGATTCCGTAATGGACTATAGCGAGTACAAATTCATTCAGGCATTACTCTTCTTTAGCTTGCCCCTGATCTGGTGCGTCTGGCAGCTCGTTGCCCTCAAGCGAAGTCGAGATGAATCCGATGGCGGATGAGTTCGATGCGCGCAACGCTACCTTATTACATCGTAAACGCCTTCACAGAGACCATATTTGGGGGTAACCCAGCGGCCGTTATGGTACTCGATCAGTGGCTTCCTGATGAGCGTATGCAGGCGTTAGCCACGCAACATAATCTGTCGGAAACGGCTTTCGTGGTACAGCAGTCAGACGACACTTTCGCATTGCGATGGTTTACCCCGGTTGCAGAAGTCCCGCTTTGTGGGCATGCGACTCTGGCGGCGGCTCATGTCTTAAAAAATGAGTTGGGGGTGGCGCAACACCCACTGCTTTTTCAAACCCGCTTTCGGGGTAGCCTGTTCGCAAACGAGGAGGCTCATGGCATCGCCATCGACCTGCCGGCTATGTCATGCCGGCAGCATGATGTTGAAGACGGGGTCGGAAAGGCACTAGGTGCTGAAGTGGTTTCTGCGGTGCGGCCGGTCGGTGATCCGTGGCAGGTAATTTATGAGCTTCAAAGCGAGACTGCGGTGAGAGAATTGCAGCCTGACATTCCCGCCTTGGCAAACGCGGTGAATCACTGCGTAATTGTTACTGCCCGGGGTGGTGAGACAGATTTTGTGTCGAGAATGTTTGCGCCCAATCTGGGCGTGGACGAGGATCCTGTGACGGGCTCGGCACACTGCCTGCTCGCGCCGTTTTGGGCTCAGAGGCTAGGAGGATCGTCACTTTCCGCGGAACAATGCTCCACGCGTGGAGGGAGGCTCAGGTGTATCGTAGAGGGCGATCGAGTGAAGTTGGTGGGTCAAGCCGTAACCTTTGCCGTTGGGCACATTGCGGCTGACGCCTTGGGAGCATGACGCACTGCTTGAACGGGGACTTGTTAGACTCGTATGTTCTTCGTTCGCTCGTAAAAAGGTCGGTAGCGCTCTGGGGCGCTCCTATTATAAATGCCCCGAGTGCAGCGAGGCGCCTAGTCGGCGCCCGGGAGCGCCCCCACCCATAGCGGGCCAGTGCCGTATTCCGTTTCCAGCTCTCGTGCGACAACATCAGCGGCTGATTTGGAGTCAAAGCCAGTCAACCTCACACGGTTCAATGCGCCACCTTCAGCTGTTTGTATCTCTGTAACGGATACGTCATAGCCAGAGTTTTCCAGCCTAAGGACCCAGGTTTCGGCAGACTGTGAACTGGCGTAGGCGCCAATGTTAATAAACCAACCACCAGCGCCCGATAGTGACATATCGCTATTCTCAGGGCCTTCACTTGCGGTTTCTACAGCGGTGAGCTGACCCAAGTCTCCTCCCGCCTCTCCGGTGTCGATACCGCTTCCGGTTGCACCTCCGCCTGGTGAAATATCATTGAGTGCTGCCACCGCTGCATTGTAATCCTCGTAGAGCGTTTCGAGCTGTAACTTAAGTGCAGCATTCTCGACTTCTAGTTCAGAGACAGTTTTGGCATCGAGCTCTTCAGATTCTTTGGTACGAGCTTGGTTTTGTTGCAGCTCTATGATCCGGGCCTGAAGAGTGGCGCGCTCCTGAAAGAGGTCCCAGCCTCCAACGCCAATAAGCACTACAGCAATGCCTCCAACCACCATGGGCCATAACGAACGAGCGGGAGGCGCGGAATCTTCGAAGGGATCATTGGCTAAATAGGCTCGTTCGGCTTCTTCAAAATCTTCGTCGTCAGAGTCGTCCGGTACCTCCTCATAGTCGTCGTCATCCGAGTCATCCTCTGTGTAGCTGTTACTTCCGATCTCGTCCTCTTCAAAAACCGACTCTGCGCTCTCCTGTCCGGCGTCATCTTCGTCGTAGTCGTCTGACGACTCTTCCTCGATATCTGTTTGGGGGTTAATTGCCGCAGCTAAGCCAGTATCCACCAACCAGTCTTTTCCGGGTTCAGCAACATCTTCAGTGTCGTCGCCTGCCAGCTCACCTAAATCGTCGTCAAAATCGCGTTCTGTATCGTCAAGCGTGTCGTCTGCCAGGCCACCTAACCTGCCCGCTGGCTCCTCGATCATGTCCTCGTCGGGGGGTGAAGGTTCTGATGATGGGATCGCTCCGTCACGTGGATTTTCTTCTTCGTTATTATTCATAGTGCTTGCCCCCATATGTAGCCAGAATTCTGACTTGCAACTGATCGATCAGCCCACGGTTTCCCTGGTATTTTTGCTGACAGTCCAGAAATCGTAATCGACTGAAATCACCATGGCTTATCCGTAAATATACCGCAGGCTGGTGATGCCTGCGACCGGCGTCAGAGTATAAATCTGTCTGCTGTGCGTAAAGGCTGTGAAACAAACGATGGTTTAAGTCGAGACCGGTCCCTAGTTGCAACTCGCCCATCGCATCACCAAGAGGTGGCATGGGTGCCATGAAGTGATGGTCGAGGACGTATTCACTCCTGCACATTTGCCACTCGGCGTTGACGTGCGCGAATTGGTTCAGATAACGCCCCCCAAATACTATTAGTGTCTCACCTTCTAGCGTGGAGGACGCGACGCCGTGGCACTCGACCTCAACGGTGTCACCATCCATCTCAATCGCGACGTTGGACAAAAAGTACCCCCTATGGAGCGTCGCTCTCTCAATCTCCACTATGACAGCATAAAAGCTTTCGACGGGTCCCTTGTAGCATGCGTAGTTGATGCGCGTCTGTGGTGTAACAGGTTCTCAGTAACGACTCGAGCAACCAATCCAGAGCGCGACAATATCGCGTGATGGTCTGATTAATCGCCAATTCGGCTTCAACAGCGCTGATCCGAGAATCGATATCACTCAAGTCCCTAATGTCCCCAGCTGCCATGGTCCAAGGTTACTAAGTTACACCGCGAATGGTCTTGTGCGTTTGCAGATTTGGGCGGCTGTCAGGACGAGGCCCAAATTAGTGCTCTGGTAATGCGATGATCGCAGACGCGAGTGGTGTTTTTGATCCAATTCGGTTGAACAGCAGTAACAGGATGGTTCTCTGGACGTGCGAATTCCATGATTTTCGGATTCAGTCAGTTTGTACCCAAGCTCAAAGTGGTGCCCAAGGCACGAGGCAACACCGACAGTGTAGACGGTCCCGATACACCGGCCTCTGGAGAGTTTCGTCAACGTGCGCAGGTTTTCGATCTGGGCCATGAGCGTCGATTGCGCGCGCTCAACACGTACATCGAGCAGGGCTATACCTTGAGTGAGGCTGCACGGTTGCTGGGTGTCTCTCATCTGACCGTAGTCCGATGGAACAACCACGGGCGCCGATAGTTCAATAGTTTTTCTGACAACGTTTCTGGCAGCCGTGCCTTGGGTTGCAGAGAGGTGACCTTGGGTCGCAGAGAGGTGAAGAGCAGCCGGCCGTTGGCAGCTGCTCAGTGCTGATTCGATGTCAACAAGCACCCTCCTTACGGCCGCAAGATTGGTGTGGGTATCGGGGTAATTGGGCTTTAGGGTGATGGCACGCCGGAAAGCTCTCATAGCGCTGCAATATTGGTTGTCGTGTTTGAGTGCGTTACTGAGATTTTGTGGCCCGTCGGTTGCGCAGAGTCGATCCTTACTGCATGTGTCAGCGCGCTCATCGCCAAGTCATGCATACTGGCGCAAAGGGCGGCGATACCCAGTAGCTCCCACAGCGGGCAGTTATCTGCATGCAGGCCAACCGCGCGCTCTGCCCTTTCAACTGCCTCCGCGGTCCCGGCCCGTTTCAAGAAGGGAGAGTGTGTGCTGGTAGCTGTTGCGCCAATCTTACATCTATCTGGTGTTGGTCTCTCATTTAGTTCAGGCTTGAGCGATATCGATGCGATCCCCCGGCTTCACTGCACCGGGTGTCACAACCGACGCGTAGATGCCCAAATTGCCTTCGCTATTAGCGACAAGCTTGCGCATGATTTCAGTGTCCCGGGGTAGGTCGTCGAAGCCATGTGTGGTCATGGAGCAACGAGGACACGTCATGTCGATCTTTAGCTTCACACTGCCTATCGACAACATCCTGCCTACCCAGGCTTGCTCAGGAAAGGGGTGATCGGTGTCGGGGATATCTACAAGCAAATTGGGTCTGAAGCGCCTAACGTCAAATTTCGATTCACCATCTAGCTGATTCATGGTGGCCAGTGACTGCTGACTCGTAATCGATATGGGGAACGCATCGAAATAGGTCCCGGGCGGCGACTCAAATTCAAGGAGCTCCTCAAAACCGGTGAGGTCGGGAAGAGGCTCCTCAGGAAGACGTCCAAAAACCGCGCGCAGTTCTTGCTCAAAGTCCTCCGTGTCGGGCGCGCCACGACGGTAATGGTTCAGCTGATCGGCAGGTAGCAACGGCCAAAGAGTGACCGGATGATTCAATTTGTCGCTAAGCCACCCGTTAATGCCCTCAGAACTTGCAGAGGCTGACTCTCCATCGGGAGTAGTGATGAGCGGTGCAGTGGACCCAGATTGTGCTGTCAGGGTCATCAGTTGCGGGATCTTTTTCGCGCCTCGAATGCCGCCACGTTTCTCGTCCCGAACCGCCCAGCCACGATCGCCTGTAATGCCGGCCTCACCGATATCCGCTTCGCTCAGTGCCTCTCCCATCATAGATTTCACGGGGTAGCGGTAAATGTTGAGAATTGAAGCGTTATCCACAGCTCGTCTCACACAGAAGATATGGCGCAGTGTACTGCAGGACGGCTTTGCTCAAGTAAAAGTCGCCGACGCACGAACGCCGGGTCGCATCGTAGGTGCACCGGTTGGCTTCTTCGTCGATAAGGGAAGTGGTCACTGCGGGGCTGAACCACGATTCGGTGAGTGTTAGTCTCTGGCGCATCTTTGAGCGGCGGAATGCAGGATGCCTGATCGATTACAAAACAAGGTTGCGGTGATCACAGGGGGTGCCTCGGGTATCGGGGAGGGGATGGTCAGGCGTTTCAGTGCTGAGGGCGCCAAAGTCATCCTTGCCGACGTCGATGAGGCTAATGGATCGCGCATTGCAGCTGAATGTGGTGCAAAGTTCGCCCGACTTGATGTCAGCTCGGCCGAATGCTGGCAGTCGCTTGCGAAGACCACGCGCGATGAGAGTGGGCAGCTCGACATTCTGATCAACAACGCCGGTATCGTGACGGGGCTGGATATCACCGTTGTGACGGTTGAGGCCTGGCAGCAGCTGATGAGTATTAACCTTTTAGGGATGATGCTGGGTTGCCAGATGGCCATATCGCTGATGCGCGACAATCCCGGTGGTTCGGGCGGATCCATTATCAATACGGCGTCGTCTTCGTCTTATCTGGCAATACCTGATGTCGCGTACACGACGTCCAAGGCGGGGGTAGTGGGCCTGACTAAATCCGTCGCAGTGCACTGCGCCAACGAGGGGTTCAATATCCGCTGTAACTCGATCCACCCCGGCGCAACGTTGACCAATATTCTCAAGACTGCCATCGAGCGGGCGCCTGAAGTAGAAGAAGCCTGTAACAAGATGTCGCCCCTAAATCGTATGGGCACCGTAGAGGAGGTCGCCGCCATGGCAGTCTTTCTGGCCTCTGACGAGGCGAGTTTCTGCACCGGTGGGCAGTACCCGGTCGAAGGGGGCACGGTCAGTCAGCACCCCAAAATGTGACGCACCAGACTCA
>Ga0160423_10003361_pt1 | contig 13311 bp, 12 predicted proteins | sample CRUFie14St8metaG_FD_108191 | JGI IMG/M metagenome (GOLD analysis project Ga0160423, IMG submission 108191) | Marine microbial communities from the Costa Rica Dome - CRUD Field 142mm St8 metaG | ecosystem: Environmental > Aquatic > Marine > Oceanic > Photic zone | place: Costa Rica: the Eastern...
AAATTATGTATATTTTGATATTGTAGGTTTACCAGCTAATTTTTCATATTTATGTAATATTAATAATTGTGAATACCCCTCAGGAATTAATGGTTGTATTTCTATTTCTGGACTACCTAATCAAAATGGTACGTATCCTATTGATATAAATATGATGATAAATATTGAAATTCCGCCAATTACCGTTCCTGTTATTGGCACCGTTCTTTATAATGGAGGTGGTCAGAACTTACCATCTTTTACTGCACAACAATATAATTTGTTTATTGATGCTCCTTCAAATACAATTACGAACTCAAAAAACAGGAATGTTATTTACCCTAATCCAACTAATAATATTTCAACTCTATATTTAAATTTATTATCTGACTTAGAAGTATTTAATATTTTAGGAGAAAAAATTAAGACCTATAATAATGTCAATAATAGTATAAATTTTAGAAAATCTGAGTTAGGGTCTGGTTTGTTTTTTATTAAAATATATTCAGAACAAGATTTTATGATTAAAAATTTAATAATTAATTAAATATGAAAAAAATACTGAGCATTTTATTTGTACTTATTTCATTAAGTACGTATTCTCAAATTACAATAACTGATATAAATTCAATTGGTGATATTGTATATCAACGTAATGAAACACCGTCTTCTTTATTAAGTGTAGGATCAAGTGGCTTGAACCAAAATTGGGATTTTTCAATATTAAACTCTAATAATTCTACTAACACATTAGTGTTTTTAGACCCAATAGGAACTACATATGAACAGCAATATCCAAGTGCTAGTTTATGCCTTAATGATAATGGAACTTTAAGTTATTATAAACAAGAGTCAAATGGACTTTTTCTACTTGGTCTAGGCGATACTGTTTTTAATTCTCCTGCACTTTTTTTTCCGTTACCTTTAACATACGGTTTGACTTTATCTGATGGTCCTGTAGTTATAATTCAAGAATCAATCACTGGACCACTTTTAAGTAGTTACATACCAGATTCTTTAGTTTCTGTATTAACTAATGGAGTTGCAAATAAGGCAGAAGAAGCACTTATTAAAATAACAAACTCTACTGATTTTGTTGTTGATGCATCTGGATCTATGACAACCGGTCTTGGTAGTTTTGATGTTTTAAGATTAAAGTTAACTGCATACACAGATTCAGAATTAGATATTTTATGCAAGGATACAGTAACTAATCAAACCACATGGATCACTAATGTTCCATTTACTTCTATCCCTGGTCTAACAAGTTTTTCAAATAATAGTATTGAATATAAGTATCAATGGGTAACAGATGATACTAGTGTATCCTTTTTAATTTGTGAAGCTGTTGTTGATGAGTTTGATAATATTATTGATGAAGTTTCTTATCAAATAGCGCCACCAGTATCTTCAACAGTTAATGTTGAAAAGAATCTTTTAAATGTTTTTCCAAACCCTACATCAAATGTATTAAATATTGATTTTATTAAAAAGAATAATTATTCTTTAAGTTTTGTAGATATTAATGGTAGAATTCTTATTTCGAAAAATGTTATCAACAATATCAGTTTAGATATATCTTCATTTAATAAAGGAATTTATTTTCTTTTAGTAAAAAGTGACGAAGATTTCGTTATTAAGAAAATTAAAATTGAATAATTACCATTTTAATTATTAACAATATTTTTAAAAAAATATTTAATTTATGTTAATTTTTTGAATTTGAATTAAACGTTTGTATATATCTTTGTTATAAAAAATCTATTAAAATGATGTTTAAAAAAATCCCAGGAACTAAACTTAATCAAGCTGTTAATGTAGAAGATTTAATGAATTATCATGGTTTAGGAGATCATGAGAGAGATGTAATTATCAATGAAAATTTAGCCCCATATACCTTATTACAAAGATTACACAATGTGTTTCCTCAACACTCATTGTTAAACAGGACCTCACATTCAATGTTTGCTGATGCTAAAAATAAATATTTTGGTTTAGCAGGCTTTAAACAAGTATGTAGTATACTAGAAAAAAATGGTATATTTTTAACTCACATGCAAGAGAGAGAATTCTTTCTTCAGGTTTATGCATTTTTAGCCACTAAACATATTTTAAGTACAATTGACTGGGATAATTATGAAGAAGATCAAGTTTTTCAATTAATTTTTCCTCAACCAGGAATGATTGATAAAAAGTTGGTAGATAAATATAAAAGTTTTGACAATGATAAGGAAAGAATGAAATGGGTTGTTGAATATCGTGATCAAACTAATCCTCATGATGGTAAACAAATGCTAAACAGACCTTCTTTTTATGATGCCGATGGAGAGTTTGAAGCAGTTGATGGGGGACAGCATAAATATCCGCAAGTATTTTTATTATTTGATAAAACTACACAAAGCTGTTTTGCATATTGTACCTACTGTTTCAGACATGCTCAAGTAAGAGGGGATGATGATATGTTTGTACAAGATAATGTAGAACAAGTTCATACTTACTTAAGAAAACACAAGGAAGTAACTGATATTTTAATTACAGGTGGTGATGCTGGATACATGCCAGCTAAAAGATTAGCAGAATATTTAATTCCAGTTATCGAAGATCCTGAACTTTCTCATATAAGACAAATTAGAATTGCATCTAGAGGTTTAACTTACGAGCCAAACATTATTCTTGATAAGAAATATACAGAGGCTCTAGCTCTTTTTAAAAAATTAATTGATAATGGTATTCAAGTTTTATGGATGGGCCATTTTTCTACTCCAAAAGAAATTTTAAATATACATACCATTGCAGCAATAAGAAGATTAAGGGCAAATGGAATTATTGTGAAAAGTCAAAGTCCAATGATGAATCATATTAGCTTGTTTATGGACGAAAATGGTAAAGTTGATATTGATAGATCAGCTCAAAATTGGATAGATTTAGGCCATGTTCTTATGATGATGGGAATGAGTTTTCATTCAATATATTGTGCAAGGCCTACAGGAGAGCATGGGTATTTTACAGCACCACTCTCTGATATGAGTAAAATTTTTGGTAAAGTATATAGAAGTTTACCTTCTTTAGGAAGGCCCTCAAGATATATTACTATGACATCTTCAGCAGGAAAAACCTCTCTATTAGGAACTGTAACAGTAAATGGAAAAAAAGCTTTTGTTCTTAAGTTTAATGAAGCACGTAATATGAAGTGGATGGACAAAGTATATTTAGCAGAATATGATGAAAAAGAAAACACTATTATTAAACTAAAGCCTTTCGAAGGAGATCAACATTTTTATGAAGAAGAACTCGCTCAAATTGAAAACGCTTTAGAAAAAAATGCAATTAAACATCTAGAAAAGACTCCTACTTTAAAAGAATAATCTCCTTTTATGATTAATAAGATTGTAAAATCATTAAAAGATGCAGTCGCTAATATACATGATGATTCAACTATAATGATTGGTGGATTTGGAGAAGCTGGTAGCCCTGTAGAACTAATACATGCTTTAATTGATAAAGGTTCTAAAAATTTAACTATCATAAGTAATAATACAGGTAGCGGTCATGTAGGTTTAGCTGCATTAATAGAAAATAGACAGGTAAAAAAAATGATATGTTCATTTCCTAGAACTGCTAATTCTACTGTTTTTCCACAATTATATAACAAAAATGAAATTGAACTTGAATTAGTACCACAAGGAACTTTAGCAGAAAGAATTAGAGCTGGAGGAGCTGGAATTCCAGCTTTTTATACTAGAACTTCAATAAATACATTATTATCTAAAGGTAAAGAACATAAATTTTTTGATGATAATGAATATGTTTTAGAGTATGCTTTAAAAGCAGATTTTTCTCTAGTAAAATGTAATATTTCAGATCGTTATGGAAACTTAACTTATCATGCAACTGCAAGAAATTTTGGTCCAATAATGTGTACAGCAGCAAAAGAGACAATTGTCCAGTCTAAAAAGATTGTTGAAATTGGTGATATTAATGCTGAAAATGTGATAACACCAGGTATTTATGTTGATAAAGTAATTGAAATAGAAAATCCTGCTCACGAATCTGAACTTGTAGAATCTCAAATTAGATATTTATGTTAGAGCAAGTTGGATGGGATAGAATAGAAATGGCTAAAAAAGTTGCTTTAGATATTCCAGATAAATCTTATGTTAATTTAGGTATTGGAATTCCTGAGTTAGTTGCAGATTTTGTTCCCAAAGACAGAGAGGTGATATATCAAACAGAAAATGGATTGCTTGGTATGGGAAGGGTTGCAGATAAGAAAAATGAAGATCGAGAGTTAGTAAACGCAGGAAAGAAATGTGTTACAACTATTTCAGGAGCTAGTTTTTTTCATCATGCTGATAGTTTTGCTATGATTAGAGGGGGGCATATTGATATCTGTGTCCTTGGTGCTATGCAAGTTTCTTCAAATGGTGATTTAGCTAATTGGTCAACTGGATCTAATAGTATAGTTCCTGCTGTTGGTGGAGCAATGGATTTAGTTGCCGGAGTAAAAAAAATTTTTGTTATTACACAGCATAATACCAAAAAAGGGATACCTAAAATTTTAGATAAATGTACTTTTCCACTAACTGGCATGAATGTTGTTGACAGAATTTATACAAATTTAGCTATTCTTGATGTGAATAAAGAAGGACTATTCGTAAAAGAATTGGCTGATAATATTAGTTTTGAGTATTTAAAAAGTAAAACAGAAGCAAATTTATTTCAATATTAAAATAGATATAGCATGTCAAATCAATCAATATATCAACGAGCAGTTAAAGTTATACCTGGAGGTGTAAGTAGAAATACAATTTTTAGATATCCTCATCCCTTTTATGTCGATAAAGCAAAGGGAAGTTTTATTACTGATATTGAAGGAGTTAAGCGTATAGATTTTGCTAATAATATGGCTTCTTTGATTCATGGTCATGCAAATGACAAAATAAATAATGCTGTTAATGAACAACTAAAAAAAGGAACAGCTTACACTATGGGTTCTGAGATTGAAGTCAAGTATGCTGAATTATTAAACTCAAGAAATCCATCCTTTGAGAAAATACGTTTTGTTAACTCAGGTACTGAAGCTGTTATGACAATGATTAAAGCATCTAGGGCTTATAATGGGAAGTTTAAGATTGCTAAAGCAGAAGGAACTTATCATGGAACATATGATTATGCAGAAATAAGTCAAACTTCAAATCCTACTAATTGGGGTAATTTAGACAATCCAAAATCGGTTCCTGTTGTAGAAGGGACACCCGAATCAGTATTAAATGATGTAGTTATTTTCCCATTTAATGATCTTTCAAGAACAATTAAAATTTTAGATCAAAATGCGGATGATATTTCTTGTGTTCTAATTGATTTGGTTCCTCACAGAGCAGGTTTGTTTCCAGCATATGATAAATATATAAGTGAGATTTATAAATGGACACGAAAAAATAATGCATTATTATTATTTGACGAAGTAGTAACTTTTAGAGCATATTTTTCTGGTGCTCAAGAAAAATATTCGGTTTCTCCAGATTTGACAGCACTTGGAAAGATCATTGGAGGTGGTTTCCCAATTGGAGCCATAGCTGGTAAATCTGAAATAATGGATGTTTTAAATCCAAGAAATAAAGTTTTAAAGCATCCGCATTCAGGTACATTTTCTGCAAATCCAATTTCTACAATTGCAGGATATACAGCCATGAGTATGTTTGACAAGAGTTCTGTAAAAAAAATAAATTCACTTGCTGATATTGCTAAGAAACAAATTAAAGAAGCTATAAATGTTGCAGATATACCAGCATGTATCACAGGTTTAGGATCTATGTTTAGAATTCATTTACAAAATTCTCCTCCTACAAATGCTAGAGAAACATATCAAGATAATAATACTAAAGAAATTATTAATGACCTACTTGATTATTTATTTTTAAATGAAAATATAATTATGATTAATACTTGTACTTGTATGTTATCAACTTCATTGACTCAAAAAGAAATAGATAGATTGTCGCAAGCTCTCTTAAACGGATTTAGGATAATAAAACCAAAAATAAATAAATTAATAAACTAATTAAAATGAAAAAAATCATACTAATACTTTTAATATCTCCATATATTTTATTTGCTCAAATTAATCTTAATTATAATCAAACACAGGATATAGAATTTGTTAAAAGCTTTAAGAACAATACTGAAGTTAACTCATATAAAACTAAAGACGGACTTACTATAAATATTGGAGATACCATAACAATAGGTAGGGCTTTAACAAAAAAAGAAAAACAAAAGTACAATGATACTTTTACACAAATAGTAGTAGGTAATGTAAAATCAGTTTTAAAAAATGAATTTCGTTATCTACCCTATAATTATAAAGGAGAAAAAGCTATTGTACAATCAATTTTTGTTAATCATGAAAAGTATACAGGTTATAATGTGTTGAAGAATAAAAAAGAAATGCCTTTATTTGTGAGTGTATTTATTAAGATTCTAAAGCAAGATGACTTTAATTCTATAAAAGGTATATCAAATTTATTATCTTTTTCAAGATTAACAATTCTAAATTTAGAATTAGCATTAACAACAGGGGAGTTGTTAAACCCAAATCAACCACTCACTAAAGAAGAAGCTATTAAGAAATTAAAAGAAAGTAAAGATTTAATGGAATTAGGATTATTAAGTAAGAAAGAATACAACAGGTTAAAAAAAGAACTTACACCACTTATTTTGAAATAATTTTTATGTATCCTTACCATAATAAAATTAAGCAACCTATTAAGAATAATGAATTGATAAAATATGAATTTGTAGATTCATATAAGAAAATTTCTCCTTGCCTATTATTACATTTTGATTCTGAACCAAAAATTAGACCAATAAGAGAATATAGATTTTCTGAGTATGATGATCTATTACGAATTTATCATAAAGTTTAGATTAAAACTTACTTTTTTTATCTTTGCTAAGTGAGTACTGGAAAAATTAATTTTTTATCTTTAATATTACTTAAAATGTTATTTTTTTGTAATGTTTCAAATTCTCAAATATGCTCAGTAGCCCCATATAATGAAAATTTTAATATAGGAATAGGTACTTTTTTAAATAATGGTTGGATTTTAGACTCAGGAGGCACTCAATCTTTAAATACAGGCCCTTCTGATGATATTTCAGGTGGAGGTAATTATATATATTATGAAGCATCAGGATCCCCTCAAGATACAGTTTTTTTAATTTCAGAGTGTTTTAATATTTCTTCTTTAACAAATCCTACTTTAAGATTTTATTATCACATGTATGGGGCAAATATAGGTACATTAAATATCTATATAAATAATAACTTAGAATGGTCATTGTCAGGTAATCAATTTAATAGTTGGAATTTATCACAGATTGATTTAATAAATTATTCTGGCATAGATATTGTAGTAACCTTTTCTGCAGTATATGGTGGAGGATGGGCAGGAGATATAGCTATAGATAATATAGAAATTTCGGAACCACTTCCTGGATGTACAGATTCATTGGCATGTAACTATGATGCATTAGCAATTGTTGATGATGGAAGTTGTTTATATCCTGCTATAGCTCCGTATTTTGAGGGTTTTGGAACTGGATCTTTACCTTTAGGCAATGGTTGTAATTGGTTTAAAAGTGAATTAATCGGAGATGGTTGGCAATTTAATGGGCTTCCTGAGTATGCAGCTTCATATAATGGTAGAGATACTGGTACTTATGCTTGGGTAGATTTTTCAAATTCTGACTCAGCAGTAGTTTTAGAAATGGAGCCAGTGAATATGGTTAATTTAACAACACCTGCATTATTTTTTGATTATTTTAGTGATTTAGATACTTTTTTGACAATATGGCAAAATCCATCTTTAAATAAATTATTCATTGAGACATGGGATGGCCTTAACTGGAATTTACTAGGTAGTTTTCAACTTAATATTTCTGGGTGGAATACATATTATAAGTACTTAACAAATACAGCTTACATTAATGATATTGTTAAAATTAGATTTAGAGCAGAAGAATCTCAATCTGGAGGAAGTAATTATTTAAATGATTTATTATTAGACAATGTTAGGATAGAAAATATTGTTTTTGGATGTACGGATTCATTAGCATGTAATTATGATGCTTTAGCAAATATTGAGGACAGTAGTTGTTGTTATAATACTTCATTTTCAACTATTAGTATTACGTCATGCGATTCATATTCAGTTAATAGTAGTATTTTTAATAATTCCGGAAATTATAATATTAATTATATAAACTCATGTGGATGTGATAGTGTTATTTCATTAGAATTAACAATTTTCTATTCTGATTCTGTATTTGTTACTGATTCAAGTTATACTTCATATATATGGGGTAGTCAAAATTTAACTCAGTCAGGATTATATGTTGATCTTTTAACAAATATTAATGGATGTGACAGTATTGTTTACTTGGATTTAACTATTTTTTATGATTCGATTTCTAATGTTGGGTTAAATAATATTCTTAACTATACCAAATCTGTTTCAGAAAGAATAGATATACTAGGTAGAAAAAACAATAGTTTTAAAAAATCACTTCAATTTATTATAAATAATAAAGGAAGAGTCAAAAAATATTTAATTATTGAATAAGAGAAACGCTTCTAGAAATAAAACTTGTAAGCTTTTCTCCTTTTAACATTCCTTGAGAAAGTAAGGCAAGATCTAAGACTTGTTTAATCAGATTTACTCTTTTCTTTTTTGTTTTCTCATTTAGAATGTTACCAATAAGTTCATGATTTGAATTAACAACTAAATTATAAGATTCTGGCATTTGACCAAACATTTGCATTCCACCGCCTCCTGAAAGTTGTTGTTGCTCTTTCATTCTACGCATAAATTCACTTTGTGTAATAACAATTGGACTCTCATTACTTCCCATATTTTGTATTTGAACAGTAAATTTTTCTTTTTCAACTTCACCTTCAATCATTTCTTTGAGTTTCTTTTGTTCTTTTTCTGATAGTTTGGATATGTTTTCCTCATCTTTTTCAATCAGTTTATCTATGATGTCAGCATCAACTCTTGAAAATTGAACTTCTGTATTTTTGCTTTCTAATTTACTAATAAGATGGCTAATTAAAGGGCCATCAAGTTCAAGCACTTCGTATCCTTTGTCTGTGGCAGTTTTTACAAAGCTATGCTGTTCTTTTTTATCATTAGTATATAAAATGATAGTTTTTTTATCTTTATTTTTTTGTTTTTCTTTTACTTCTTCAAAAAATTCATTAAATGTATAATATTTATTGTTTGTGTTTTTATAAAGGGCAAAATTGTTTGCTTTTTCAAAGAACTTTTCTTCAGTTAACATCCCGTATTCAATAAAAACCTTCACATCATCCCATTTTTTTTGAAAGTCTTCACGATCTTTTTTAAACATTTCAGATAATTTATCAGCAACTTTTTTTGTTATATGTGAAGAGATCTTTTTAACATTTCCATCTGCCTGAAGGTAAGATCTAGAAACATTTAATGGTATATCAGGAGAATCAATAACCCCATGTAATAAAGTCAAGAATTCTGGTACTATATTTTCAACATTATCAGTGATAAAAACTTGATTGCTGTATAAATTGATTTTGTTTTTTTGGACTTCCAAATTGTTTTTTAATTTAGGAAAATAAAGAATTCCTGTAAGGTTAAATGGGAAATCTACATTTAAATGAATATGAAAAAGAGGTTCAGAAAATTCCATTGGATAAAGCTCCCTGTAAAATTCTTTATATTCACTTTCTTTTAATGATGAAGGTGTTTTTGTCCATGCAGGATGTGTATTGTTAATTATATTGTCTGATACCTTATCAATTTGTGGTAATTTTCCATCTTTATCTTTTTTACCTTTAGGATCATCTATTTTTTCTGTTTTTGTCCCAAATTTGATTTCTACAGGTAAAAATTTACAATATTTGTTTAATATCTCAGAAAGTCTAGATTCTTTTAAGAATTCAGTAGAATCATCAGCAATATGCAAAATAACATCAGTTCCTTTAGTTTTTTTCTTAGTTTCTTCCATTAAAAAACTTGGAGATCCATCACATGTCCATTTAACAGCTTTGCTATTAGGTTTTTGACTTTTAGTGATTATTTCAACTTCTTTGGCAACCATAAAAGCAGAGTAGAAACCTAAACCAAAATGACCAATAATTGAATTTTTGGCGTCTTTATCTTTATATTTATTTACAAATTCTTCAGCTCCGGAAAATGCAATTTGGTTAATATATTTATCAAGTTCCTTATCTGTCATTCCAACACCATTGTCTCTAATGGTGATTGATTTATTTTTTTCATCTAAAATTACTTCAACTCGGAGTTTATTGATGTCTGTTTTTAGTTCTCCTACTGTTTTAAGAGTTTTCATTTTTTGAGTTGCATCAACAGCATTTGATACAAGTTCTCGTAAAAATATTTCATGATCTGAATAAAGAAACTTCTTAATTATTGGAAAGATATTTTCTGTTTGTACGTTTATGTTACCTTGTTTAATCATTTTTATTTTTTTTTTAAAGAATGCAAAATTAAAAAAAAATATATTTGGACATTATTTTGTCATAATAAATAATAATTCTAACATAGAAAACTATTTTAATAAACTCTTAATAAGCAAAATTTAAATGAGAACATGTATTATAATTTTATTTACAATTCTATTTTTGTATTCTTGTTCATCAAAAATTGATAAATATCACGAAAAAAAAGAAGTGCTAGAAATTAAAAAGGATACATTGAAAATAAATAAAATTAAAATAAAAACACACTAATTATGAGCATAAATAAATGGATTGGAATAGGTGCTGGATGGTTTTTGGGAGGTCCAATTGGAGCGATTATTGGTTATTATATTGGAAAAAACTTTTTTCAAGGTAAAAATGATAATGCACAAGCATATGAAGTGTCATTGCTAATTTTATCTTCTTTGGTTATTAAATCAGATGGTAAAATAATAAAGGAAGAATTAGAATATGTTAAAAATTTCTTTACAAATACTTTTGGTGTTAATAAAGCTAATCAATATTTTAAAATTTTTAACAATTTAAATAAACAATCATTATCATCTCAATTAAGACCTATTTGTATACAACTAAATAAATATATTAACCATTCATCTCGATTGCAAATTATTCATTTTTTATTTGGTGTTTCTGCAAGTGATAATGAAATTCATATTTCAGAGAAAATATTAATTGAAAAAATCGCTACATATTTAAATATTAGTAAATATGATTTTGAATCTATTCAATCAATGTTTGTTGATAATAGATCTGATAATAGTTTAGAAAAATATTATAAGATATTAGGTGTAAATAATAGTGCTTCTATTGATGAAGTTAAAAAAGCATATAGAAAAATGGCAATGAAATACCATCCAGACAAATTACAAGGAGTAAGTAGTGATATAATTAAGTTAGCAGAAGAAAAATTCCAACTTGTTCAAGATGCTTACGAAAACATAATGAAAAGTATAAAATAATTATTTGAATTAGATTTTTTAAGAACTATTCTTTATTTAGTAAATATTTTAAACAAATTATAATTTATCTTTATTAATATTTTTGATAGCATAAAAAAACTAACGATAATAAAATTCTATTTCATATTTTTGCAAACAAAAACGTACGCAAACGAATTATTATCAAACAAAATGAATCAAATGAAAAATAAAAGTAAATACAATTGGAATATGGTTTTCTTCTTAACTATCATTCCTTTAATTGGAATTTTTGGCACTTCTATTTATGTTTATCATAATGGTATTGTATGGCAAGAACCTATTTTATTACTAATCTTTTGGTTTATTTCAGGAATGGGAATTACTATGGGTTATCATAGACTATTTGCCCATAAGTCTTTTAAAACAAATTCATTTGTTGAATGGATTTTAATGATATTAGGCTCACTCGCTTTTGAAAATACAATTTTGAAATGGGTTTCAGATCATAGAAAGCATCATAATTTATCAGACACAAAAGATGATCCGTATTCAATTATGGAGGGTTTTTGGCATGCACATATTGGTTGGATCATAAAAAACACACCTGAAGAGCAATCTAGAATCAAAGGTGTCAAAGATATAGAATCAAAATCTGCTATAAAATTTCAAAATAAGTATTATTTTCATATAGGAATCATTGTAGGTTTCATTTTGCCATTAATTTTAGGATTTATATATAATAGACCATTAGGAGCAGTTTTATGGGCAGGTTTTTTAAGAGTAACTTTAGTTCACCACGCAACTTTTTTTATTAATTCACTTTGCCATTACGTTGGTAATAGGCCATATGATTACAAATCATCAGCACGTGATTCTTGGTTTGTTTCTTTATTTACTTTTGGAGAAGGGTATCACAATTTTCATCATACATTTCAGTGGGACTATAGAAATGGAGTTAAGTGGTTTGCTTTTGATCCGAGCAAGTGGATCATTAAATTACTTTCATTTGTTGGTATAACATATGATTTAAAAGAAACAAAAGAATATATGATTTGGAAAAATCATATTAATTCTATCAAAGATCAACTTAATGAAAGTTATAATAAATCTACTGAAAATTGTAAGGAGTTCTATCAAAATAAAATTGATTTATTACAAAAAAATATAGACAATATATTTAGTTCTTGGGATGAAATGGAAAAAAAATATAATAACTTAAAAAATACTGACCCCATTAATTTTAAGAACATTATGAAGAAGTTAAAGTCTAATAGAAAAAAGTACATGAAAGAACTTAAAGAAATTAAGAGTGTTTTGAACTCTATCAAGATTAATATTAACAAGAATTATTTAAATACTAATCTTGTTTAGTCATTAAAATAAAATATTAGTAAAAATTGTTTATCAACAATATTTTTTCTCATTAGTATTTTCTTTTTCAGTGATTTGTTCTGTCAAATATATTATGAAGACAATTTTAATAAAAATATTAAATCCTTTTGGAAAAAGGAATTAGTTAATGATGCTAGGCATAGTATTGTTTTAGACCCACTAAATAAAGATAATCTAGTTTTAAAAATAAGTCATAATATTGATGACTTGTATGCTAACAGATACAGATCAGAATTGAAGATAAAAACTAAGGCAAGTGCTGGTTATAAAACAAATTATTCATTTAAGTTTCTTTTAACAGATTCATTTTTCATAGATAAATCTGTTAATAGTTTTATTATCATACATCAATGGCATGATTTACCGGATCCAGTATTTACTTGGAGAAATAATTATATAACTCGTCCTCCGATATGTTTGTTTATTACTTGTGATACTAGTAATAATTATTTTTTGTGTTTTGATTCAGGATTAAAGAGA
>Ga0160423_10003362_pt1 | contig 13309 bp, 12 predicted proteins | sample CRUFie14St8metaG_FD_108191 | JGI IMG/M metagenome (GOLD analysis project Ga0160423, IMG submission 108191) | Marine microbial communities from the Costa Rica Dome - CRUD Field 142mm St8 metaG | ecosystem: Environmental > Aquatic > Marine > Oceanic > Photic zone | place: Costa Rica: the Eastern...
AAATGGAAGCTGATTAAAGATTCAGACAGTCCCTACAACAAATTTTACAAGTCTGATTACAATTATCACAATCAGTTTTTACAATCTTGGGCTACTTCCGGCATACTGTGTTTGTTAGTTTTGATGGGAATCTTTTTTGTTTCGGCTAGAATGGGGGTTCAAAATAAAGACTTCGCTCTATTAGCAATTGCTTTTTTGATTGCTATGAGTTTTATGTCGGAAAGCATGTTAGAAAGGCAATATGGAGTGATTTATTTTGCATTGATTCTTCCTTTCATGATTTTGGGAAGTCGTAAACCCGTTTGATTCTTCGGTTAATCGTAGCTAGTATTTCATATGGAATAGTATTTAGGTCGTTCGCTATTTTTTGAATAGAGAAGTCAGCGCTAAAAATAGTTACAATATCTCCTTCAATAGCACTTGTATCACTAATATCAGCAACAAAGCTATCCATGCTAACATGCCCTAAAATAGGACATACTTTATTGTCAACTAAAACCTTTCCTTTTCCATCTCCTAATTTTCTATTTAATCCATCAGCATAGCCAACAGGAATTACAGCAATACGCATGTCATGAGGAGCTTCAAAACCATTTCGATATCCTACTTTTTCACCTTTTTTAATGCTTCTTGTTTGTGCAATGGCGCTTTCTAAATGACAAATTTGTTGTAGACCTTCATTATTAGAGACACCGTATAAGCCAATACCCAATCTTACCATTTCCATTTGATATTGAGGATGTCTTAATACTCCGTTAGTGTTGAGAATGTGCCTTCTGAAAGGAAGTTTCAATTCGTTTTGTAACTTACTTGTTAGTTTTTTAAAAAGTTCAATTTGACAACGTGTATAACCGTCTTTTTTTAGGTCATCGGAAGAAGCTAAGTGCGAGCAAACAGTTTTGACTTTAAGTTGCGGATTCTCTTTAAGTAAAATCAATAAATCATCTAATTCTTCGGAGTTAATTCCATAACGATTCATTCCTGTGTTTAACTTCAGATGAATATTGAAGGAAGTTTTCTCTTTCGAGTACAAATCCAACAACCGAAAATTATAAATAACTGGCTCTAGATTGTGAGATTTGATTTCTTTAATACTTTTACTGCCAGGGTTAGCAATAATGATATTTCCTTTAATACCTTTCTTTCTTAAACTCACCCCTTCTTCAAAATCAGCCACCCAAAAATATTGTACACCTAATGTTTCTAAAAAACTAGCTATTTCATAATCTCCTAACCCATAAGCATGAGCCTTGACTACGGCAATAACTATTGTTTCTTTATACAGTTGACTGCGTAAATATTGAAAGTTGCTTTTCAGTTTAGCTAGATCAATGTGTAATATGGTTTCGTGTGCTAAACTCATACTTTAGCGTTATAACAAGCTCTACACATAGGTTCATACTCTTCTTTTTCACCTAATTGCACCAAGTTATTATCATTCGTTTTTCGATGGGAATATAATGCAGGATTACCACAGTTCATGCAAATAGCATGTACTTTAGTGACATGATCTGCAGTTGCCATTAAGTTTGGAATAGGTCCAAATGGTTTTCCTTTGTAGTCCATATCTAAACCAGATACAATAACTCGTTTACCTTGATTTGCAAGTTGCCTACAAACATGTGGCAGTTCATCATCAAAAAACTGCGCTTCATCAATAGCAACGATTTCCACCTCTTTACTGAGCATTAAAATATTTTTAGAGTTAGGAACTGGAGTTGATGAAATTGATTTTTTGTCATGTGAAACAACCTTTTCATCATCATACCGAACATCAATTTTTGGTTTAAAAATTATGAAATTTTGCCCTGCTATTTTAGCTCTTTTTAATCTTCTAATTAGCTCTTCTGTTTTTCCGGAAAACATAGATCCACAGATGACTTCTAAATATCCGCAACTTGTTTCTTCGTTGATGGGGTTTTCCAAAAACATTCTACTAACTTTGTAACAAATGTAAGCAATTGATTGTTCATTTTTCATGAGAAAATATATTCTTCTTTTCTTCTTAATACCCATGACACTGTATGGTCAAAATGACAGCACTTCAGTTAATAAGGGTAGGTTAGTATTAGTTAGTTCAGGCGCAGCTTCTGTTTTAGCGGGGTCTTATCTTTATGTGCAAAAATCGTGGTGGAGTGATATTGCTACAGATTTTCATTTTGATGATGGGTCAGATTTAAGATATGCCTTAAACGTAGATAAAGCAGGGCATTTTTTTGGAGGTGTTTTAGTGGCTGAAATGTTTCAAGGATCTTTACAGTGGACAGGAGTAAAAGAAAAAAAATCTTATTTATATGGAGCAGCTATGGGTTCTTTTGTTCAGTTTGGGATAGAGATGAAGGATGCATATGCCCCTTACTGGGGTTTTAGTGTTTGGGATTTTGGTGCAGGAACAATTGGTGCGTTTGTTCCTTATGCTGAAAGATATTGGGGAGCAATGGAATATATCGACTTTAAGATGAGTTATTATAAGCGAAGTAATCACTATTGGGATTTAGGGACTGCTCAAAAACCGTATGCTCCTCCACACCCACATGCTTATCAAGATGATTATGTGAACCAAACCTATTGGATTTCTTTCTTTCCATTAAGAGATAAAGGACATCATTTAGGATTATCTTTTGGTTTTGGTTTAGACGATTCGCAGTATTTAGACGCCACTAATACCAAGCGAGGAGGTAATAATAAATTTTATCTTGCACTAGATTATGACTGGCACCAATTACTTAAGAAATGGGATACTCCAACAGCTAAAAAAGTCAAGCGTTGGCTTAATTATTTAAAGTTGCCATCGCCTACAATAAGAGTTTCTCCAACAGTGGAGTTCTATCCGTTTTTCATGTAAATTTGTGATATGTCAAAATTATATTTAGTGCCTACGCCTATCGGAAATTTGGAGGATATGACTTTAAGAGGAATTCGTGTTTTGAAAGAGTCTGATTTCATTTTAGCGGAAGACACTAGAATAAGCGGAAAACTTCTGAAACATTTTGAGATAGAAACACCTATGCATTCTCATCATATGCATAATGAGCATAAAACAGCACTAAAATGGGTGAACAAAATTTTAATAGGACAAACAGTTGCATTAATTACTGATGCAGGGACACCGGCAATTTCGGACCCTGGTTTTTTATTAGTAAGAGAATGTGTGAAAAACAATATTGAAATAGACTGTCTTCCTGGGGCTACAGCTTTTGTTCCAGCTTTGGTTAACTCAGGACTGCCATGTGAAAAATTTGTTTTTGAAGGCTTTCTTCCACCAAAAAAAGGAAGGCAAAAACGTCTTAAAATATTAGCTAAAGAAGAGCGCACAATGGTGTTTTATGAATCTCCTTTTAGACTTATGAAAACATTGCAGCAGTTTGCTGAATTTATAGGAGATAATAGACGGGTATCTGTTTCAAGGGAAATCACAAAAAAGTTTGAAGAAACCGTTAGAGGAACAGTTTTAGAAATATTATCACATTTTGAAAATAAAGTTCTTAAAGGAGAGTTTGTAATTGTATTAGAAGGAAAGCAGTAATGAATATTAAAATACCTTTTCATAAAAAACCTTGGATGATTGCTGGTCCTTGTAGTGCTGAAAGTCAAGAACAATTATTAGCAACTGCTATCGCAATACAATCAGATACTGATTTGTTTAGAGCCGGTGTATGGAAGCCGCGTACCAGACCAAATTCTTTTGAAGGGATAGGTCAACTGGCGCTGGAATGGTTACAAGTTGTAAAGCAAGAAACAGATCTAAGAATAGCTACCGAAGTTGCAAATGCGCAACATGTAGAAAAATGTTTACATGCAGAAATTGATGTGCTTTGGCTAGGCGCTCGTACCACTGTAAATCCTTTTTATGTTCAGGAAATAGCTGAAGCTCTAAAGGGGGTAGATATTCCTGTATTGGTTAAAAATCCATTACATCCTGAAATTAGTTTATGGATAGGTGCTCTAGAGCGCTTAAATAAGGTTGGAGTAAATCAATTAGCAGCTATTCACAGAGGCTTTTTTACTTTAGAGCAATCAGCATTTCGTAATGAACCAAAATGGGAAATTCCAATTAGTTTAAAAAAGAAATGCCCCGAATTACCAATTATTTGTGATCCTAGCCATATTTCTGGTAATACAACAATGATCCAAGAAGTTTCTCAAATCGCATTGGATTTAAATATGGATGGCTTAATGGTGGAAACTCATATTTCTCCGCAGACCGCCTTAAGTGATGCTGAGCAACAGATTACACCAAGCCAACTAGCTAATTTAATCTCGTCATTAGTGTTGCGTGATACTTCAGCTGAAGACAAAAACTTCAATATACGTTTGAAAAAAATTCGTGAGTCGATTGATGAGGTAGATATGAAACTAATTGAAGTGATCGGAGAGCGTACAAAATTAGTGCAAGAAATAGGAAGATTTAAAAAAGAAAACAGTGTTACTATTTTGCAGATAGAAAGGTGGTTTGAGATTTTGAAAACAAGACAAGAAATGGGAGTCAGTTGCGATTTAGAAAACCAAATGGTATCTGAGCTTTTTGAGCTGATTCATAAGCATTCTATCCTTACGCAGACAGACATCATGAAAAAATAAGAATGAAAAAAAAGTGGAACTTAAAGCCTAAAGCAAAAGAGCAATTGGTTACAGAGCTTCAAGAAAATTTAGGTGTAGCCAAAATTATTGCAGAACTTTTAGCGCAAAGAGGCATCACTACTTTTGAAACAGCAAAAACATTTTTTCGCCCTGATATAAGTCATCTTCATGATCCATTTTTAATGAAGGATATGGACTCCGCAGTTGCTCGTTTAAGCACAGCTATTCGGCAAAGTGAAAATATATTAGTATATGGAGATTATGATGTTGACGGAACAACTGCAGTTTCTCTTGTGTATTCCTTCATTAAGTCAATTCACGAAAAAGTTGAGTATTATATTCCAGATAGATACACCGAAGGATATGGAGTTTCTTTACAAGGAGTGGATTATGCAGCGAACAATAAATTTTCGCTTATCATTACATTGGATTGTGGTATAAAAGCTATTGATAAAGTAGATTATGCTAGAAAAAAAGGGATAGATTTTATCATTTGCGATCATCATCGTCCGGGAGATTCTGTGCCAAAAGCAACAGCTATTTTAAATCCAAAGCAAAGCGATTGTTTGTATCCATATAAAGAACTTTCAGGCTGCGGTGTAGGTTTTAAATTGGTTCAGGCCTATTGTCAAAAATCCCAAATTCCTTTTGAGAAAATCATCCCATATTTAGACTTATTAGTTGTGAGTATTGCTGCCGATATTGTTCCTGTAACTGGAGAAAATAGAGTGTTAGCACACTTCGGTTTGAAACAACTTAATACCAATCCAAGGATAGGTTTGAAAACATTGATAGAGGTTAGTGATAGAGAGAAATCATTAACTATTTCAGACGTGATTTTTGGTTTAGCACCGCGCATCAATGCTGCTGGAAGAATTGAACATGGAGCAAAAGCTGTAGAGCTGATGGTGCAAGAAGATTTAGAAGAAGCAAGGGCAAAAGCAAAAGTGGTAAATCAACATAATCTAAAGCGACGTGAGCTTGATCAAAGTATTACAGAGGAAGCATTGCAAATGATTGTCAATGATGCAAAGAGTACGGTTGTTTTTCATCCTGATTGGCATAAAGGGGTGGTAGGAATCGTTGCCTCTCGTTTAATACAATCACATTACAGACCCACTATTGTACTTACTGAAAATAAAGGAATGTTAGTAGGCTCGGCTCGTTCTGTAAAGGGTTTCGATGTATATGATGCAATCGATGCTTGCTCAGAATATGTGGAGCAGTTTGGGGGACATAAATATGCAGCAGGACTTACACTTAAAAAAGAAAATTTAGAAGCATTTACTTCAAAGTTTGAATCGGTTGTTTCTGAAACTATTCAAGAGGAAATGCTTGTTCCGCAGATCAACATTGATGCAGTATTAAACTTATCAGACATTGACCATAAGCTATATAGAATCTTGAGGCAAATGGCTCCATTTGGACCTGGAAACATGCCGCCTATATTTATGACTAAGCATGTGGTTGACAGAGGTTATGGGCGAAAGATAGGGCAAGAACAAACTCACCTAAAAATAAGCGTTACGGATGCAAATCGATCTCAGTTTTTCGATTGTATTGGTTTTGGAATGGCAGAAAAGTTTGAGCTTATTAAAGATGGACAGCAATTTGATATTGCATACGAGCTTGAAGAAAACGAATGGAATGGAAATCTAAATTTACAGTTACGTTTAAAGGATATTCGTAACTAGCGTAAGACTGTTCGTCCTAGTTTTTTTGAAATCATTTTTTTTAAAAGCAGTAGTTTGCTCATCTTTTCAAGAGCTTGATTTTGTATTTCAATTTCAGGAGATTTCATTTCATCTTGGGTAGATTTTATCAACTGCTCAATCTTTTTAATCTTCAAAGAATACACGGCGTTTTCTACTGCTAATCGTAAATGTACATCTTCAGTACTGGTATAGATTCCATGCTTTTTCCAGTTTTCACTAAGTTCATATCTGCTAGACATTACATCAGTAGCTACTTGCGAAATAGCAGGGTTGCTGTGTTGAACAAAATGATTTGAGTTAGGCAGTTCGTCTTTATTGATGTAGGACATGTACTCATTTAGAATTTCAGCATAAACCGAATTATCAAATTGTATTTCTCCAGAGATTTCTTCCAAAATAAAATGAGCCACTAATAAAGGGTGTTTTTCTGTTCTAATTTTGTTATTCCCTGCTTCTGAAATTTCCTCAAACTCTTCAAAAAAGATTATTTCTTTATCGCCATAACAGAGTAAAAAGCGAATAATTTCCCATTCTTGATAATTAGATTTGTTGAAGTCAACCTTTTTTTGGGGTGGTGCTTTTACAGTTTTTTTCAGTATTAATTCATTTGCTTGTCCACTAATCCTATCTTGTTTTTTTACTCGTACTACTTCTTGTGTCAAAATAGTTTCCGAAATATCAAGTGTTTTACTACAATCTTTAATAAATACAGCACGTGTAATCTGGTCAGGAATGAGAGCAATTGAGCGTACAATTTCTTTTATTAAAGCAGCTTTTTTAGTTGGGTCATTTTTAGTTTCCTCCTTCAGTAGTTGTGTTTTATAAGATAGAAAATCTTTTGCTTCATTTTGAATGAACTCTTTCAATTCATTGCTGCCGACTTTTTTAGCATAACTATCTGGATCCTCACCATCAGGGAAAAGTACAACTTTTACATTCATGCCTTCTGCTAAAATTAAATCAACACCCCTAAAAGAGGCCTTCATTCCGGCAGCATCACCATCAAATAAAATATGGATGTTTTTAGTGTATCGACTAATCAGTTTTATCTGGTCAACACTCAGAGCGGTTCCTGATGAAGCTACCACATTCTGTACTCCAGATTGATACATGGATATAACATCAGTGTAACCCTCCACTAAATAGCAACAGTCCTGTTTTACAATAGCTGATTTTGCAAAATAGATGCCGTACAGGATTTTGCTTTTGTGATAAATATCGCTCTCCGGAGTATTGACATATTTTGCTATTTTTTTATCTGTTTTTAAAGTCCTTCCGCCAAAACCAAGTACCCTTCCAGATAAGCTGTGTATTGGAAATATAACACGACCACGAAAACGATCATAAGATTTATCTTCTTTAAATATGCTTAATCCGCTTTGCTCTAGGTACACTTTTTTATATTTCGATTTCAGCGCTTCTTTTGTAAGTGCATCCCAACTTTCTGGATTATAGCCAAGTTGAAACTTTTGAATAGTTTCTTCAGTCATGCCGCGCTCTTTGAAGTAGCTTAAACCAATTGCTAAACCCTCATCAGTTTTTAGTTGTTTTTGAAAGAATTCATTTGCAAAATTATTGACTACATATAAGCTTTCTTTTGCATTGACCTTTTCTAACTGCTGGGGAGTGAGCTCAATTTCTGGAACTTCAATGTGATATTTTTTTGCTAAATACTTCAGTGCTTCTGGATAAGAAAATTGCTCGTGCTCCATAATAAAGTTGACAGAATTTCCTCCTTTACCACAGCCAAAGCATTTGTAAATACCTTTAGCAGGAGAAACCGTAAAAGAAGGAGTTTTTTCATCATGAAATGGGCAGACACCAAGCATGTTTGCTCCCCGCTTTTTCAATGTGACAAAATCACCAACTACCTCTTCAATTCTAGCGGTTTCAAAAATATTCTCGATTATGTCTTTGGGAATCATCATTTTTTACGCTCTATGACATAATTAACTAAATACTCCAAAGAGTTTCTCGCCTGATTTTCTTTCATTTCTTTCAATATATAAAGAGCTTTTTGCTGATATTCCTTCATCTTTTCTGTGGTGTATTCAATGCCGCCACTCTGATGAACCATCTCTATTACTTGCGCTACTCTTTGTGGATTAGTATTGTGTTTTTTAACTGTGTTGATAATGAATTTCTTTTGCTTTTTATTTGCTTTACTCAATGTGTATATTAAAGGCAATGTCATCTTTTGTTCTTTGATATCAATACCTGTAGGTTTCCCAATAGAATTATCATTGTTATAGTCAAACAAGTCGTCTTTCATTTGAAAAGCAATTCCAACAAGTTCTCCGAATGAGTGCATCTTTTTTATCGTTTCTTCACCTTGTTTAGCAGCGGAAGCGCCACATGCACAGCAGGCCGCTATTAAGGCAGCAGTCTTTTGTCGGATGATATCAAAATATACATCTTCTTCAATATCGAGTTTACGTGCTTTTTCAATCTGCAACAATTCACCTTCACTCATTTCGCGTACTGCATTTGATACAATTTGCAATAAATCATATTCTTTATTGTCTAAAGAAAGTAATAACCCTTGAGATAATAAATAGTCTCCAACAAGCACAGAGATTTTATTTTTCCAAAGGGCATTGATAGAAAAAAAACCTCTACGTATATTGGCGTCATCAACTACATCATCATGTACCAAGGTTGCTGTGTGTAGTAATTCAATTAAAGATGCTGCTCTATAAGTAGAATCATTTATTTCTCCAAAAAGTTTTCCAGTCAAGAAAACAAACATTGGACGCATTTGCTTACCTTTTCGCTTAATGATGTAGTGCATGATTTTGTCGAGCAAAGGGACAGGAGTGCGCATAGCATCTTTAAACTTGCTTTCAAAAAGCAACATTTCTTCCTTTATAGGGCGCTTAATGTCTTTAATTATACTCATCTATAAAAACCATGTGTTGATAGCGAAGATACCAATTTATTAGCCCGAAAATTACGGCTGTTGATAAAAAGAAATAGGGTTTATTTTACAAGTTTGTTAGCAAGTTGTCCGCAAGCCGCATCGATGTCTTTTCCACGACTTCTTCTTACATTGACTATCAATTTTTTACTTTCTAAATACTTCACAAAACGGTCTGATTTTTCACTACAAGCTTGTTGAAATTCTCCTTCATCAATAGGGTTGTACTCAATGATGTTGATTTTACAAGGAGTTGCCTTAGCAAATAGCGCGAGCTCTTGGGCGTCTTCAATGTCGTCATTAAAATTCTTAAAGATAATGTATTCGTAAGTTGGTCGAGCACCTGTTTTTTTGTGAAAATATAGAATCGCTTGCGATAAAGAATCTAAAGTGTTTTGTTCGTTAATGGGCATGATATAATCGCGCTTTCGATCGTTGGCAGCGTGTAGTGATAATGCTAAGTTGAAACGCACCTCATCATCGGCTAATTTCTTGATCATTTTTGCAATTCCGGCAGTTGATACTGTAATGCGTTTTGGAGACATTCCTAAGCCGTCATCTGAAGAAATTTTTTCAATAGAAGCCAATACATTTCGGTAATTAAGCAAAGGCTCGCCCATCCCCATGTAAACAATGTTACTTAATTTTTGGTTATAATATTTTTTGGATTGTTCGTTAATAAGAAATACCTGGTCATAAATTTCATCTGCATCCAAATTACGTAAACGATCGAGTTTTCCCGTTGCACAAAACTTACAACTTAAACTACAGCCAACTTGCGAAGAAATACAAGCTGTCATTCGGGTTTTTGTTGGTATTAAAACGCCCTCAACAGTTTTGTTGTCGGCTAACTGAAACGCAGATTTAATGGTAAGGTCATTACTTTTTTGCTCATCACGAATTTCTACATGATTAATGCAAAAATGCTTGTCTAGTAAAGTGCGTGTAGGATTAGCTAAATTGGTCATTTCATTAAATGTACGAGCCGATTTTTTCCATAACCATTCGTACACTTGTTTGCCTCGGAATGCTTTATCGCCTTGATTGACAAAAAAATCCTTCAGTTCATTTAAGCTTAACGAACGAATATTCTTTTTGCTGTTTACCATAACGCAAAGATAATTTATCTTTGAACGATATGCGTTATTTGTCAGCTGATATCATTTACCCTCTAAACAGAACACCCATCATAGAAGGTGTTTTAGTGATAGATAGTGGAGTGATAGTAGATTTGTTAGATAGTAGAGATGGTATTGAAAATTTAGAATTATTTGAAGGGTTTCTTTGTCCAGGATTTGTTAATACACACTGCCATTTGGAACTTTCTCATATGCTAGACAAATTACCTAAGCAATCAGGACTACCCCAGTTTATTTCTCAAGTTTCGAAACAAAGAGAAGAAAGTTCAGTAATTATTCAAGAAGCGATTAATGTAGCCGATAAGCAAATGCAGGATAATGGGATTGTTGCAGTTGGCGATATTTCTAACACTACTGATACTTTTGCTTTAAAATCATTAAGCCCTATTTATTATCACACATTTATTGAATTATTTGCTATTAATTCAGCTAAAGCGGAGAAGGTGTTTCAGAAAGGTTTATCAATACAAAACAAATGTCAAACTCCATCTTCTATTGTGCCTCATGCTACATATTCGGTTTCCAACCATTTGTTTGAAAAAATAAAACAGCATAATTCAGGAGAGATTGTTTGCTTACATAATCAGGAAACAAAAACAGAAGACACACTTTTTTTACATGGAAGTGGAGCGCTTTACAATCATCTAAAAGAATTTGGTGAATTGAATGTAAGCGGAATGTCAGCATTAAAAACAGTTTTACCTAAAATGCCACAAGTACCTACTTTATTAGTTCACAATACTTACACTAGTCAAGCTGATGTAGAATGGGCGGAATCCCAATATGAAAATTTATTTTGGTGTACTTGCCCAAAAGCTAATCTATATATAGAAGATAGATTACCAAATTATAAAAACTTCAAAGGAGCAACAATGACAATTGGTACGGATAGCTTAGCGTCTAATCATACCCTATCTATTTGGGAAGAGGTGCAAACTATTCTTAATAATACCAATTTAGATTTAAACACTATATTAACATGGGCGTGTAAAAACGGAGCTGATTTTTTACAGCTTAAGGATTTAGGATCTTTCGAAAAGGGAAAAAAACCAGGCGTAAATTTGATACATAAAAATAAAGTGCAAAGACTAGAGTAGTACTTCTGCTATTTTAAGATCTTCAGCAGTAGTGATTTTAATATTTTCTTTGTTGCCTTTTACTAAAAATATGTTGTGTCCAAATTGCTCCACTACAGAAGCATCATCTGTAAAACTTTTATGATATTTTTCTTGGTAGGCTTTTATGATAATTTCTGATTGAAAACATTGCGGGGTTTGTATCAATACAAATTGACTTCTGTCTACAGATTGACTTTCGTTAAATAAAATTTTTCTGATACTATCTTGAATTGGTAGAGTAGGGATGGCGGCGCCAAATTTTTCAGCAGATTGCATACACTCTTGGATTACATTTTCACTTACTAAGGGGCGAACACCGTCATGAATTGACACAATACTTTTTTTACTTACTTTTTGCAAAGCATTTTGAACTGAATAGAAACGATTTTCACCCCCGTTCACAACATTGTGCTGAACATCAAATTGATGTTTTTCACACAAGGATTGCCAAGTACTTTGTTCTTTTTCTGGCAACGCCAAAATGATCTCTCCTTCAGGAATAGTTTGCTGAAACTTTTTTATTGTATGCATCAAGATAGGCAGCCCATGTAGCTCTAAAAACTGCTTTGGGGTAGTTGAACCCATTCGAATCCCACTACCCCCTGCAACTATGATAATGTATTTCTTCACTGTTTAAAGGATAAGCATTGCATCTCCATAGGTGAAAAACCGATATTTTTCTTTAACAGCTTCGTTATATGCTTCCATAATCAACTCATATCCTCCAAAAGCACAGGTCATCATTAATAATGTTGATTTTGGTGTATGAAAATTTGTAATCATACAATTTGCAATCTTGAAATCGTAAGGAGGATAGATGAATTTGTTTGTCCATCCATTAAATGGATTAATCAAATTTTGTGTAGTAACAGAGCTCTCGATAGAACGCACACAAGTTGTTCCAATAGCACAAATGTTTCTTTTATTTTCAATACCTCTGTTAATGATTTTTACACTTTCATCAGGAATTATAACTTGTTCAGAATCCATTTTGTGTTTGCTTAAGTCTTCCACCTCTACAGCGCGGAATGTCCCGAGACCAACATGTAATGTCAGCTCAGCAAAATCAACACCTATAATTTCCAACCGCTTCATTAATTCACGACTAAAATGCAAACCAGCTGTAGGAGCAGCCACAGCGCCTTCATGTTTTGCGTAAATGGTTTGATAACGCTCTGCATCTTCTTCATCTGGCTGACGATTAATATATTTTGGAAGAGGTGTTTCTCCTAAGTCTTTCAATTTTTTACGGAATTCTTCATAGGATCCATCAAACAAAAATCGCAAGGTTCTTCCTCGGGAAGTTGTATTGTCAATTACTTCAGCTACTAAACTTTCGTCTTCGCCAAAGTAAAGTTTGTTTCCAATTCTGATTTTTCGAGCAGGGTCAACCAATACATCCCATAACAGATTTTTTCCACTTAACTCCCTTAGTAAGAATACTTCAATACGAGCACCTGTTTTTTCCTTATTTCCGTACATACGAGCAGGAAAAACTTTGGTGTTGTTGAAGATCATTACATCTCCGTCGTCAAAATAATTTATGACATCTTTGAAGATTTTGTGCTCAAATTTTCCTGTTTTGCGATTGATAACCATCAAGCGCGATTCATCACGGTTTTGTGCTGGACGATCAGCTAATAATTCTTCTGGTAAATCAAAATTGAATTGTGAAAGCTTTCTTTTTATCATGATAATATTTGATTCTGAAAAGGTGGCAAATATACGAAATTAAACATCAATTATTGGAATATCTTGTGTTTCAATATATTCTTTAAGTGTTTCTATATCAATGGCTTGATTTAAATGAAAATTACCGATGCGTGTGCGACACAATGC
>Ga0160423_10003363_pt1 | contig 13308 bp, 11 predicted proteins | sample CRUFie14St8metaG_FD_108191 | JGI IMG/M metagenome (GOLD analysis project Ga0160423, IMG submission 108191) | Marine microbial communities from the Costa Rica Dome - CRUD Field 142mm St8 metaG | ecosystem: Environmental > Aquatic > Marine > Oceanic > Photic zone | place: Costa Rica: the Eastern...
ACGGCCCTGAGATTCCTGAAAATTATGGGGAAACATGGACGCAGAATTGCTCGAATCGTTGAGGATATGCTTATCATCTCTCGCCTTGAGTCGGGCGAGGCCAACACCCTCAAGATCAAGCCATTCAGGCTAAAGAGCTGCGCTCTGGACGTGGTGGAACGTCTTGAATCTGTCATATCCACGCAAGGCGCCTCAGTTAATCTGCAAATGGAAGTTCCAGAAGTTCTTCTGGCTGGAGACCGGTTCTATTGGACTCAGATCTTATTTAATCTCGTGGAGAACGCTCTGAAGCAAAACCCTCAAATGCCTCTCGCGGTCACAGTCGGATGGAGAGAAGAGGAGTCCGGTCTTATTATATGGGTTGAAGATAATGGAGTCGGCATTCCCTCTTCGGACCTACCCTTCATCTTCCGGAGATTTTATCGTGTCGAGAAACACCATTCTCAGGAAGAAATCAAAGGAACAGGACTTGGCCTTTCGATCGTCCGACGCGCCGTCGAAGCCCACGAAGGCAAAATCGAGGTCGGATCAATCCCGGGAGAGGCCACGAGGTTCGAGATCACTCTTCCTCCTCAGATGGCACTTCTGGAGGACCGTAATACTGCGGAGGAAGGCGCCTAAAGGAATTGCGCTAGGGCCCCGATCTACCAAGCCCACAGCGCACTACTCAGGCTCCCTCAGCACTCTTTCTTATCACCCTGCAACCTCAGCCTCATCAGGCGCGGCTTGGGATGGCCGGACTTCAAAGGAGAGTTCCTTGGCGTCATTTTCGTGGCTCACTTCGACCACATCTCCAGCTTTAAACTCCGACCGAAGGAGAGCCTCGGCAAGAGGATCTTCCAAATGCCGTTCAACCGCTCTTCGCATAGGGCGCGCTCCAAAATTAGGATCGTAGCCCTCCACGATAAGGAAGTCTCGGGCAGAGGCATTGAGCTCGAGCCCAATTTCCTTTTCTTTTAGTCGAACGAGAAGCTTGTCGATCTCCAAGTCTACAATCGAGGAGAGACTCTCCTTTTCCAGCATCTTGAAGACCACCAGATCGTCGAGCCGGTTAAGGAATTCTGGTTTGTACTCCTTCTTCGCCTCCTCCATGATCTTTTCCTTCATCCCCTCAAAATCGGCATTGTCTTCGCTCATGGCACCAAAGCCGAGCGACGTCTGACGTTTGATGGTCTGGGCTCCAACATTGGACGTCATGATGATTATCGTGTTCCGAAAATCGACTTTCCTTCCGAAGCTGTCCGTGATCATTCCCTCTTCGAGAATCTGAAGAAGAAGATTCATCACATCTGGATGAGCTTTCTCAATTTCGTCAAAAAGCACGACCGAATAGGGCCTACGCCGCACAGATTCGGAGAGTTGCCCCCCCTCCTCGTAGCCCACATACCCAGGTGGAGATCCAATCAACCTGCTGGAGGTAAACTTCTCCATATACTCGGACATATCGATCTGAATGAGGGCTTCCGCGTCACCGAACATGAATTCAGCCAAATTGCGGGCGAGATATGTTTTGCCGACACCTGTAGGCCCAAGAAAGAGAAAGCTTCCAATAGGGCGACGCGGATCCTTCAAGTCTGCTCTTGAGCGTCGTAACGCCTTCGAAATCGCGACCACTGCCGTGTCCTGGCCAATCACGTGTTCCTTGAGCTTGTTCTCCATCTGGAGCAGCTTCTCGGTCTCCTTTTCCTCCATCCTCTGCAGCGGAACGCCTGTCCACTTCGAAACCACCGCCATGATGTCATCCTCCTCGACGTCGACAACGGTCTCCTCACTCTCGGTTCTCCAGGAGCCAATGAGATCCTCTAGCTCCTTCTTTTTTTGCTTCTCCGTGTCTCGGAGAGCTGCCGCTTTCTCGAAATCTTGAGAATTGATAGCGGCAACCTTGTCCTTATTGATTTCCTCAATCTCTCCCTCGAGACCCTTGATTTCCGGAGGACGAGTTAATGTCCCAATCCGGGCTCGAGCGCCGGACTCATCGAGGACGTCAATGGCCTTGTCTGGGAGGAAGCGCCCCGTCAGGTACCTCGAGGTCAAGCGGACTGATGACTCGATCGCTTCGGGTGAATAGCGCACCTTGTGGTGCTGCTCATACTTGTCTTTGAGACCACGCAGAATCGCTATCGCGTCTTCTACAGACGGCTCTTCGACCTTGACCTGCTGAAACCTTCTCTCAAGCGCCGCATCCTTTTCAATATACTTCCGATACTCATTCAGGGTGGTAGCACCCACGCACTGGAGTTCGCCGCGGCTGAGCGACGGTTTGATGATATTTGAGGCGTCCATCGCACCTTCTGCCGATCCCGCCCCCACGATGGTGTGCAACTCGTCGATGAAGAGAATGACATTTTTCACCTTCCGGATTTCATCCATCACGGCCTTGATGCGCTCCTCAAATTGGCCCCGGTATTTTGTGCCCGCAACCATGAGTGCCAGATCCAGTGTCACTACCCTCTTCTCCCTGAGAATTTCGGGCACGTTTCCTAAGCCGATTTCTTGGGCGAGCCCTTCAACGATAGCCGTTTTACCGACTCCAGCTTCGCCAACCAGCACGGGGTTATTCTTTGTTCTCCGACAGAGAATCTGAATCACTCTCTCGATCTCGCTTTCACGTCCTATAACGGGATCGAGTTCCCCATCACGAGCAAGCTTGGTGAGATCCCGGCCAAAGGCACGGAGAGCAGGAGTTTTCGCTTTGCCCTCACCGTTACCCTCCATCGGTTCTTCCTCGTCCTCAAACCCCTCAAATTCCTCATCGGATTCTTCGGGAGAAAAATTCGGGTCAATTTCGGATAAGATCTCATTGCGCGTCCGCTGGATATCCACGTCCAGAGTCTGGAGAACTCTCGCTGCAACCCCCTCCCCCTCGCGGAGCAAGCCAAGCAGAATATGCTCAGTTCCTACATACGAGTGGTTGAGAGCCTTTGCCTCCTTGTTCGCGAGAGCCAACACTTTTTTCACTCGCGGAGTGTAGGGAATATTTCCGGAAACTTTCTGATCTGGGCCGGTCCCTACCTGCTTCTCAACCTCCATTCTGACCGACTCCAAATCGAGCCCCATCCTCTCAAGGACACTGACTGCGACTCCCTGCCCGAGCTTTATCAATCCAAGCAGGAGATGTTCAGTGCCAACGTAGTTGTGGTTGAAACGGTCAGCCTCTTTCCGGGCAAGCGCCAGGACTTGCTGGGCCCTAGGAGTGAAATTGTTCATGAATCAGCAACGGTATCGGAGGGTGGGTGCAACTCCTCGCTCTCTTGGGTTGCAACAATAGCAGGAGGATCCAGCGATTGCAACCGGCTCCGGATGATTTCGGCCCGGATCGCATCCCTTTGCTCAGGATTTAACTTTTCTCCAGAATGCAACTGAAGGTGTGCAGGTTGAATCTCCATCAGGAGAGAGTCGCAGGTTCCTCCGGTTTCTGATGGGAAAAACCCAAGCTCAGCTCCGAGCCTGAGGATAGAGAGTAGATTCAGAGCTTCCTTTGAAGGAATGACATGAGCATGCCGCAGGGTTCCGTAAGCCCGCCCGACCCTGTCGAAAACCATGTCAGGGTCGTCCTCAAACAGCTTCTGGCGTGCGTTTCTTTCGTGTGAAGCAACTTGTTGAATAACTCGCTCCAGCCTCCTAATGATCGTGTCCTCACTTTCTCCAAGAGTGGATTGGTTGGATATCTGGAAAAGGTTTCCAAGGGATTCAGTTCCTTCCCCGAAAAAACCCCGTACCGCGAGCTGGAGCTTTCCGACGGCTTGGAGGACCTGAGCGATCTGATCACTGAGAACAAGGCCAGGAAGATGGAGCATGGCAGAGGCCCTCATCCCAGTACCCAGATTCGTGGGGCAGGCGCTCAGGTAACCAAGCTCATGGTCAAAGGCAAATTCGAGATTGCCCTCAAGCTGGGCGTCCACCGCCGAGACGAGATCGTATGCCTCCTTCAGCGCTAAGCCTGGGCGGATCGACTGCATCCTGAGGTGGTCTTCCTCGTTAATCATGAGGCACAGGGCCTGCTTTCGATTGACAATCGCCGCGCTCCCTTCCCCCCTCGCCGCCTGTTCCCGACTGATAAGATGGCGCTCCACAAGAACTTGCTTCTGTAATGAGGTCAGAGCATCCAACTCTTGAGAAAATCCATTCTTCATCTCAGAAAGAGCTTCTACCTCCGGCTTGACCCGATCCAGAACCGCCACCCTCCTCTCTTTTGTTGACCAGCCCGGAAAAGGCTCTCTCCGGAGGTTACGGGCCAGCCTCACGCGGCTGGTCAGAACTACGCTTGTACCCGCAGCCTCCCCGGTCATCCAATCTGCCGGATGCTTCAGGAGGGTAGAGAATCGCATCATGTCTGTACTGGTTCGATAGTCTCAAGTTCCTGAATTTCATCCCTGAAGCCTGCTGCCTCCTCGTAATTCTCGGCCGCGATAGCCTCATCGAGTCGATTCCTTAATTGATCTAACCTCTGTTGCCTTGCGTGCTCCTCAACGAGCCCTTCTGGAACACGGCCAATATGCGTTGTCCCTTTGTGCATGCCTTTCAGACGGCGCGAAATTTCGTCGCCGAAAGTCTCATAACACTCGCTACAACCCAAGCGACCTACCTGTTGGAACTTTTTGAAGGTAAATCCACAAACTGGACAGTTCGCCCCATCATTCGCGGATCCCGCCACCGATTCCTCTCCAACTGGAAAACCGTCCCCTATCAAGGACTCGCCCAATGCAAACCCGGCCGGATCTGTAACTCCTTTATCCTGAGCGCACTTCTCACACAGGCACATCTTTTTCATTTCTCCCCCTATCAACTGGGTGAGGAAGACTGTCGCTTTACTGTCGCAGAAATCACACTGCATACGGAGTGATACTAGTCTAGCTCCTCACAAATTCGAAATAAAAAGCAAGAATTACGATGGTTCGATCGGAATTCCGCTGTTGTTCACAAGATTACGATAGGCCTCAATAAATTTTGCGGTGAGAGGGCCTGGAACTCCATCCCCAATCGCTCGGTGATCCAGTTCCACCGCTGGAATGACCTCCGCCGCAGTGCCAGTTAAAAAACACTCATCGGCCGTCATGATGTCGAAACGGGTCATTGTCTTCTGCTCGAGGGTAACGCCCAGCTGCTCGGCCAACTCAAAGATCACCCCTCTGGTAATTCCATCCAAGCCGCCATCAGACACTGGGGGTGTGTAGAGGACGCCTTTTTTAACGATGAAAACGTTGTCGCCTGTGCACTCAGCTACATAGCCCTGCTCGTTTAACATCAAACCCTCACGTGCCCCGGCCCTCTGCGCTTCCACTTTTGCCATAACGTTGTTGAGGTAATTTAAGGACTTCACCTGCGGACTGAGAGAACTGTGGGTAGGACGGCGAGTCGCACAGGTAACTACCTTCAGTCCAATCTCATAGTCCGACTGTGGGTAGAGCTGAATATCAGCTGCGATGATAATCATCGAAGGGCGCGCGCAACTCTCAGGGCTCAAGCCCAGACTTCCAACTCCACGAGTTACCAACAAGCGGACATACCCATCTTTCAGACCGTTCGCTCGAATCGTTTCGAGGGTGTGAGCCGCCACCTCATCCCGCGACCAGGGCAAGCTCAGCATGATGGCTTTGGACGAGTCGAAGAGCCGATCTACATGCTCGGCCAGCCTGAACACTTTTCCGTTGTAAAAGCGAATTCCCTCAAACACTCCATCGCCATAGAGCAGGCCGTGGTCGAAAACCGAGATTCTAGCTTCCGACTCATCTACCAAAGTTCCATCGTACCAGATTTTGAGTGCCATGAATTTTCTTGCTGAAATTGAGGTGCCCTGTGGCGGAGCGCAATTAATACCGTTAATCAGCCTCGGTCGCCAATCCCGGATTTTTCCCTGCCATTTGCCCATCCGCAATCTCAAGAGTTCTATCTCCCTTTTCTGCGAGGATTCGATCATGGGTGACTACCACAAGTGTAGTTCCCAGATTTTTGGAAAACTCGAGTAGGAGAGCCATCACCTCTCCCCCATTACGAGAATCGAGATTACCCGTCGGCTCATCTGCAAAAACCATCGTGGGTTTGTTCACGAGAGCACGAGCGATGGCTACGCGCTGCTGCTCTCCGCCACTTAATTCAGCCGGCAAATGATGCATACGCCCACCGAGGCCGACCTCATCCAGAAGCGCCATCGCCTGCCGGCGTTGATTTTTGGATCTGATCATTCCCGGCACCATCACGTTCTCAAGCGCGGTCAGCTCTGGGAGAAGATAATAGTTTTGAAAGATATACCCCATTTTACTGTTTCTCACCCGGCTCTGCTCTTTCTGCGAGAGAGAATAAAGATCAGCCCCTTCGATATGGACCCGGCCCCTTTCAGGGCGTTCAAGGCCCGCAAGCGTATAAAGAAGAGTAGTTTTACCAGCTCCGCTCACCCCACAGAGAAAAACTCGCTCTCCCCTACCGATCTCAAGATCTATGCCACGGAGCACTTCTACCGTTTTCTTACCCAAGGTGTAAGTCCGGTGGATGTTCCGCGCAGAAATCAAGGAGCTTTGAGACACTCAGCGACCTCTAGGCTGAGCTGGCCAGCTTTTCCAGCGCAATTCGCTCATGCCACAATTATTTTGGATTTATTAACTAAAATTGGTAAGCTTTCTACAGATGGACGATTCAACTTCCCGCCCAAGAAAGGAATCCCGACGTCCAGCCGGTAGAAGTGTGCGCGGAAGGACTACCGGTGTTCGCATTGTCACCCGAAGCGCGTTTTCCGTGTTCCTTCTTACTGCCTGCGTTGCACTCGCGGTCCTCTCTGTTCCTCAAATGCGCAAATTACGTGCTCTTAAAGAGGAGCTGGCACGGGCCAAGGCGCTGGAAGCCCATGTGGAGCAGGAGAAAGACCAGAAGCGGCGCGACCTCAATGCCATCAGAAATGACCCTGCCTATCTGGAGCTCGTAGCTCGAGATCGCCTCGACCTTTATAGAGAAGGCGAGAAAGTGTATCGGATCGAAGAGAAGTAGATCCCGCGGCCAGTTCCGCTTAGGCACTCACTTTGATCTTCCCTCCGAACACGGCGTCGTCGCCCAGCGCCTCCTCAATCCTGAGTAGCTGGTTATATTTGGCGATCCGATCAGACCGACTCATTGAACCGGTCTTGATCTGGCCCGCGTTGGTTCCAACCGCAATATGGGCAATCGTCGAATCCTCCGTCTCTCCTGAACGATGAGATATCACTGAAGTGTAACTGTTTTCTGTCGCAAGCTCCACCGCATCAAATGTTTCCGTAAGCGTCCCGATCTGGTTCACCTTGACGAGAATTGAGTTAGCGACTCCCAGGTCGATTCCCTTGGCGAGAAAGTCAACGTTGGTCACAAAAAGATCATCGCCAACCAGCTGAGTTTGATCACCAATCTTGTCAGTCAGCAGTTTCCACCCGTCCCAGTCGTTTTCGTCGCAGCCATCCTCGATAGAGAGGATCGGATACTTCCGTTGGAGCTCTGCATAATAGTCTACAAGCTCCTCTGAGCTCTTTTCCGAGCCGTCAGATTTCTTGAAGGTATAGCACCCCTTTTCCTTATCGTAGAATTCAGAGGAAGCGACATCCAGAGCGATGCAGATGTCATCTTTCATTCTATATCCTGCAGCTTCCACAGCCTGCGAAATGACCGCAAGAGCATCGTCTGCACTATCGAGAGCTGGAGCAAATCCCCCCTCGTCACCCACAGCCGTCGATAAGTTACGGTCATGAAGAACATTCTTGAGGGAGTGAAAAATCTCAGCTCCATAGCGAAGCGATTCCCGAAAACTCGGCGCCCCAACAGGCATGATCATAAATTCCTGGAAGTCAATCGGCGCATCGGAATGCGCACCCCCATTGAGAATGTTCATCATCGGAACGGGAAGAACCTTGGAATTGGGCCCACCTAGATACTGATAAAGAGGAAGACCAACCTCGGCAGAGGCCGCCTTGGCCAGAGCCATCGAGACCCCCAGGATCGCGTTGGCTCCAAGGTTCTTTTTATTCTTGGTGCCATCGAGAGCGAGCATCGCTGCATCAACCCCAGACTGGTTGGTCCCATCCATTCCGATGAGCGCAGGGGCAATCTGCTGGTTCACATTTTCGACTGCTCCAAGGACCCCCTTGCCAAGGTATCGATCCTTATCACCATCGCGTAATTCCCAAGCCTCATGCTCTCCGGTGCTAGCCCCACTGGGAACACCAGCGCGCCCAAAACCTCCCCCTTGAAGCGTAACCTCAACCTCTACAGTAGGGTTGCCACGTGAATCGATAATTTCGCGACCGCGAACTTCAGTAATAGTAGTATCTGACATGATTTTTTGAAATTCGGAAACTCTTCCTACTTCCAAGCTGTGATCTCAACGATCTCATAAGTCCTCGCCTCCTCGGTCTCAAGATCGCGAAACTCAACCTTATCGCCTACTTTTTGACCAATCAGCGCTTGCCCGATCTCGGAGAGGTAAGAAACCAACCGCTTGTCAGGATCGCTGTCCCACGCGCCAAGGACGGTGTATTGCTCAGTCGAATCGCCATGCCGCAGTGTGACTACGGTTCCGATATTGACCGCGCTTGCATCTGCCCCGGTCAGATCAGACCCCTGAGCGTTATCCAAGTCTTTCTCTAGCTCGCTCTTACGACGAGCGAGCACCGCCTGCATCTGCTTCGCGGCCTTGTATTCAAAGTTCTCTCTGAGGTCACCGTATGAGCGAGCGATTGCGATCTCCTTGATATTACCGGGAATACGCTTGTTCACCAAATCCTCATACTCAGCCTTCCGCCTCTCAAGACTATCCCATGATACAATCAGAGTCTCTTTCCGGGGACCTGCATCACCTGTCACAAGCTCCTGCGCCTCGGGGTGCGCCTTAATCACGCGAGCCATGAGGGATTTACGGTCCAACTCTGCGAAAGCGGGGCTCTGCAGCAGCTTTCTCGAAAAGTTTCGCACCTCATTCATCTCCTCGCCTGCAAGCAGATCAGCAATAAGCTCTCGATCTTCCATCAGGAAATTTTGCAATCTCAAGGTTCGGCGTGGACCCTCATCAGTACTATCCTGCTCAATTACCGAAAGAATGGCGGACCCCACTTCATGACTGAATACATCCTTGGCAGCTCTTTTCCTCTCACGGCAGATCCATGCGAGGGCATCCGGTCCGAGAGAGTGTCGAGATAGAGCACTCCGTATATGCTCCAGTAATGTGGGCATCTCATTCCGGTCAGAAAACATTTTGGCGATTTCAGCAACCCCGCGTGTTCCCACGCGGTCAAAGACCCCGAGGATTTTTGCTATCCACTCCTCTCCAAACGCTTCAGGGAACGACTCATAGATTCTGCGCTGTCTTACCGCAGGGAGACCTGCCATCTCAGGAGCGAGAGACCCGCTGGAACTCGCGAGCACATCGTGCAATCGAAGGGCGTTATCGGGCAGACTGACCTCCTTCAAGGCCTCGAGGAGTTCATCGCGTCCGGCAAGCAGATCCAGAGAGTCTCCAAGGTGAAGCTTCAAGCCTTTACGACTGATCTCCTCAATCTTAGCGAGAAGATCTGCTGCCACTCCGTCGCTTTCCAAGGCCCGTGCATGCTTCCTGAGGTCATCAAGAACCTTCGCCTTGTCGCGGAGATTGTGCGCCTGATCAAAATCAGCAATCAAAGTTTCAACCGGACTTAAGTTGGTGTCTCGAAGGACCAGCGCCTCATTCCGTTTGCTCGGAACGACAACACGATGAGTTTCTCTCATCGCCTTCTTCGCCCGGTCCCACCATTTCTTGTAGTCGTCCTCTGCAACAACACTACCACAAAGCACCCGGTCAATCTGGTCTGGCTTCATGGAACCACCGTGAGCCTCAAGTGTTTGGACTACCACACTGGCCGGATCACTCTCAGCAAGGGCTCGCAGCTCCTCAATCTTATCGATTTTCTGGGCGCGGAAATCATCAGCCTCTAATGGCTCAGTCTTCTCCAGAGCCAACTTCAAACCCATCACCCGGGCTGACTCCTTTTCGAAATCTATCGTCACCTTACCACCGAACAGATCCCAGCCTGTTACCTTTCCAGATCCCCACGCCTTGTGAAGACAAAAACTTCCCGGAGCCAACTGGGAAAGACGATCCCCCACAGATTGGGGAATGCGACCGGATTCCACCAATTTAACCACGTCGGGATGCATGGCGCGGAAGATGGTAAGGCAATCCAAAAAAGGCAAAGGTTTTATCAAGTTTTCCCCGTAATGCGGCGAGAAATTCCACAAGTTTTTCCTTCGCCAGAAGATATCTCAGAAATGGTTTGAGCCTTTTAACAAAAATATCTCCTTTGAAATCGGAGTCTCTCAAGGCCTCACCCCTTTTTAAATAGTCTCTAACGGCTCTCTCATCCCGCAAAGCTCCTAAATGCCCCTTATTCCTGATCGCACACAATACGGCGAAGCGGCCCTTCTCCTCGTAATTCCTGAAAATCAAATGGATGAGACGGCTCATCCGGGATTATCTCCTCACTCATGAACTCCGGGCCGCTCGTGAAAACCATAGGCATCGCCGCCTGCAGCGGGCCGGGAGCTGCACTTTGCTACGAAACCATCACTGGAGAGTGCAGCGGTATCCTCGGTGCGCATCACCATCCTGAAGTTATCCTGCACTCTCTCAGCTTCGGAGAATACTGCCGCCTCCTGAAGAAGTCCGACTGGAAAGCGATCGCCCAACTACTCAGCTGCACCTGCGATGTTCTTGTCGCGGCGGGAGCCGACTTCATCATCTGCCCTGACAATACTGTCCATGAGGCTCTGAATCATCGGAACTTACAAACTCAGGCACCGTGGTTGCATATCGCGGAAACCGTTTCAGCAGAAGCTCAGTCACAAAATTTCAAACGACTCGCGATCCTTGGAACCAAATACCTGATGGAGGGCCCAGTCTACCCGGATCAACTTGTGCCCATGGGGCTACACCCCGTCACGCCAAACCTCGAGGAGAGAAATCAAATCAACTCTATAATTTTCGACCGTCTCGTTTTTAACAGGGTGAACAAAAAAGATCTCTTGGATCTGCTCTCCATCATAGAGAGAATGCAAACCGAAGAGAAATGCGACGCTGTCGTCCTGGGGTGCACTGAACTCCCCCTTATCCTGAACGATGAAGTTTCTCCCCTGCCCACGCTTGATTCTACCCGGTTGCTCGCACGAGCCGCCATTCGAGAAGCCACGGCTTCAGCCATGAAGCTCGCCTCTCTCACAGCCCCACCACGATGCTGATCGCCAATTTCCAGACCGGCAGCTCCACCCACTTGATCACACTTGCCGTCATTGGGATATTAACCGCTGCTCTCGCAGTAGCGGTCGGGCGAACAGCGGGAGAGCCAACCCGAGTTCTCCTGCGAAACTTGATAGGCTGGGGCTCTCTCATAGCTGGACTACTCAATACCGCATACTGGATGTTTCCTTCTCGCTTCGATCTCTCGCAGAGCCTCCCCCTTCACTTGTGCAACCTTGCCAACTTTATCGGGGCGCTCGCAGTCCTCAGAGAAACTCGTCTCTTCAAGGGGCTTCTCTACTTCTGGTCAGGATTGTGCCTCTGGGCCTTCCTCACTCCAACGCTTGATACGGGAGTTGGAGAGCCTGGCTTCTGGATTTTCTGGCTCTATCATAGCTTTATTCTTTTCACTCTCGTGCTTGTCGTCCGGGGAGACCGGTTCCGACCATCGCTCCGAGACCTTCGACGCAGTATTGCCTTCAGCCTTGGGCTAGTCGTTTGCCTCTTTGGCATCAACGCCATCACAGGATGGAACTACGGGTTTCTAGGTGACGACGTACCCGGGGTGCCCACACCTGTGTCTCTCTTAGGGGCCTACCCTCTGAGAATACTATGGATGATTCTTCTTGGCGCCGGGATATTCGTCCTCCTCTGGCTACCCTGGCGCAACTACTCAACGACCCGAACCCGGAAGTAGTAGCCGGAAGGCCTCAGGATTTCACTTTCGTCCCCGCGCATTCTCACCTGAAGAAGAAAATCACGATTGCTCGTAGAGCGATTCAGCCCCTGCAGGGCCAGAATGTTTCCTCCAGCTCGTAGTGCTCCTGTATAGTCACCCAGGTCAAAGGTCGCATATTCTACCGCCTGAATGTCCGGACGACTGGAAGGAGCAGTAGAACTCCAGTCCAGTTCACCGTCCCTCGTGTTTCCCCTTGCTACCGGAACGCCGTTGATCCATGCGGCAAAAGCATCATCGTAACGTATATCGAGACTCAGGCTGGTTATCGCCGCAGGATTTGTAATTTCAAATGGAATTCTGAGATAGGCAGTCGCCCGCTCGCGATACATTTGAGTCTGCAGATCCGTCCCTATGAATGGATCATACCTCGTCTGGTTCTGATCGTAGCCAATCCCCTGAGTGACATTGATCCAGTCTTGGTCCCCTCCACTATCAGCAAATCCTTCCTCGTTCCCTCCTTTCCACAAATCTCCAATACTTTGATTTGGGACATACACTCTACCCTCGGCGTCAGGCGCCACGTAAATCACCTCTCCAGTCGAGCCGGGCACATACAACTGAACCGGAACGTCAGTCGTGACTCCATCCGCCGTAATTGGAGACGTTACCGTCTTGAAATCCTCCATCGTTTCAGAGGCCTCCACGACATACTGCTTACCGGGAACACTCTGAAAGATCACAGCCGACCCTCCTTCCTCATTTCTGGTGACCTGCAGGATTCGGAGCGAAGAGGTAGCATCATTCGGATCGGTAGAGGCAGACCACTCTGCTCTGTTATCACTCAAGTCCCCATCCGGATCATCTCCACCTTCTGAAGAAAGGCTTCCAAAATTCTCTCTCTCCCAATCGTCGGGCAATCCATCACCGTCGCTGTCGGTCGCTGCCCAGAAAATCTCGTCAAGGTAACCTGCGTCGTCATTCCTCGAGATTGATCCATCCTTTTCGTAGGACCACCGGAGACGGTGGCTTCCCTCTGGAACCCGATAGGAGACTAGCTCCCAATCTGTTTCCCCGCTTATGTTTTGCACCTGAGCGCCATCCACCCGAAATACCAATTCATCATAATTCTCTTCCGACGAGACTCTCCACCAGAATTCGAGTTCCCCCGGACCATCTACCGAAGTTTCAACATAGGACCTGCCGTCGTCACCGATATCTCCGCTTTGCAGCGCCTGTCCGTCCTGTCTGCTGACCTGACTCTGGACGAACCAGGGATCCTCGGTGTTAAGAAATACAAGTTCCGAATTATTGACCGCAGTGGCGAAGTCCGGTGGAGGTGGTGCCAGACTCACAGTCACAGCCAATGTCTCGGTCGTCGTTCCCGCTGGGTTCACCGCTCTGATTTCAATAT
>Ga0160423_10003364_pt1 | contig 13306 bp, 16 predicted proteins | sample CRUFie14St8metaG_FD_108191 | JGI IMG/M metagenome (GOLD analysis project Ga0160423, IMG submission 108191) | Marine microbial communities from the Costa Rica Dome - CRUD Field 142mm St8 metaG | ecosystem: Environmental > Aquatic > Marine > Oceanic > Photic zone | place: Costa Rica: the Eastern...
AGGGGACGGTTCTTTTAAAATCACTCAATTTGCTTTAGCAGATGATGAGATTGACTACACCTTATACAATCCAACACATCCCTCAGGTTCTGCTTTTTATGGAGAAGCTATCGAAAACATGCCGTTATTAGAAGCATTTCCAGACGAAACTCAAATAATGAAGTATAAGCTTACTACTTTACCAAGAGGTACTTCTAAATTACCAGTACTTGATATAGGGTTTGCTTCAATTACACTTAAGCAAGGTGCTTCAATTGCTATTACCCCTCAAACACTAAATTATTTAGGAGCTACATCTATCTTTGAAACAGATGGATATACAGCAACAATAGCAGATGTAAGAACTCTTAACTCTTATACAGGAGTAGGAATCAATACTGATGAAGCAACTAGATTAAATGAAGGTACTACAATAGGAACAAACGTTTCTAAAACAGTAATTGGTACTTCAATTAACCTTACAGCAACTTCTGTAAATACATTATTTGGAGATAGAACACAATTGAATACAACATTAACCGTAATTGGTAGAGGATCTGGTGCTAGACTTACGATACCGGTAACAATTACTAAAACTAACTAATCATGTCATATAAAAGATTCGACGAACAAGATGTAGTGGTTAGTGCAGAGTCGGTAACTGCTCCAGTATGGTCAGGTGATAGTACAACGTTAACTACGTTCTTTACTTCATCAACTCAAATTGGTGGTACATCAGCAGATTATTACTACGATATTTACCAAACAGCATCTGGTTTAGATACTGCTAGGGTACAATTTAGTGTAGCATATGCAGACAAACAAGGTAGTGGTTCACTATTCTTTAATACTTCAGTTACTAGTTCTTCACCGTCTCAAACAATTTACGGTCAGTATAGAAACCTAGTTCAAGGTGATGAAGAAACAGACTTTACTTTTGGTACTTTAACCTCAGATCATTTTTATGCAATTTCTATAGATAGAGCTAGATATAAAGAAGCTTTACTACCAGGAACATTAGCATTAAAATTACATGTATCTGCAAGTGGTGCAGAGATAACTTTAACAGATAATAGTCAAGTAGTAACTACAACTACATTTACGGATGCAGGTAGAGTGTTTGAATTAGTATCTGGTTCACAAGGTACAGTTTATAGTACACTTAATTCAAATGGTTATTCTGCTAACTCAGGATCATACGGTAAATTATTACCAGATATTGGAGTGCTATTAATTAATGGTAATGCATTAGATGCACCAGCAGTATCAGGAGGTTTAGCTTTAGCTACAAATAGATCTGCTAATACAGCAGGAGCTAACCCAGGTAAATTTTATGATTTATTAACTTTGAGTGGTAGTTTTAGAATTCAATCTGAAGAAACAATCACATCTAACTTTGTATTTGTTAGATCTAGAAATAACGAATTTAATTATTCAACTAATCCTTCTCTAATAACAGGTTCAGGAGAGTTAAGACATAATGTAATGATCGATACTCCTCAATCATATATTACAGCAGTAGGATTATATAACGACAATAACGACTTGTTAGCTGTTGCTAAACTTTCTAGACCTTTAGTTAAGGACTTTACAAAAGAAGCATTAGTTAGAATCAAGCTTGATTATTAATGAATGAGTGCATACAAGCAACTAAACCGTCAAGATGTATTTGTATCTGACTACCAAGCTCAAAAATCATGGAGAGCATCAGGTAGCTTAGTTACTACTTATGGTTTAGAAACTCTTCGAGGTTTTTCAGGTAGTACTCCAGGTTATCCATACCCAGCTGATTATCGTAACAATAGATATGAAAAGTTAGTCTATAATAGTATACGTCAAAACTATCTAGCTTTATCAAGTAGAGACTTATATGTCGATGCTTCTGCTAGTCATGCTAATGGTGATATATACTTTACAGGTTCACACGATGTAAGTTTTCAATCTACTTTAACTTTATCACAATCTAGAAAAGATACATCAGAGGTAGGAGTAATATCAATACCTAAAGAAGTTTATGGGACTAAAATAGTACCAGGTACATTTGTTGCCGAACCTATTTTTGAAACTCAAGATAAATATAACGCTGACGGATATGCTAGTGACTTTAATACTGGAGAAAATCAACACGTAGAAGATATATTCTATTGGTATAGTTCTTCTGTTATTGATACTGGCAGTTATTTAGTAAATGAAAGTAGTTATGTAGATGAAGCTAGTATTCAATATGTAACTGAAAGCTTCGGTTTTCAAAGACCTGAAATTATAGATGATGGACAAGGTAGGTTAATCATATCAGGAGCATCAGCTAATTTTACTAGAGATGAAAGATTTGTTGGAGATATCATATACAACCAAGGTAATATAGTAATAACAGACCCTGTTGTAGCAAGATACTATTCAACTTATGCTAGGTTAAACGTTCAATGGAAATCAAACCTACCTATTTATACATATAACGTTCATTGTACCGTAAAGGAATCTGAACTAAATCATACCTTTAATCCATCTGCGATTACTGGATCTGAAAATAATGTTAGAACTAACATAACAGGAAGTGAATTTAGACCGTACGTTACATCAATTGGACTTTATAATGAAGCGCAAGAATTAATTGCGGTTGCTAAAACTAACAAACCTATTCCTAAATCAGAAAATGTGGATATGACGTTTGTTGTAAAAATTGATATATAATGCCTAAGTCGACAATAACATATAGAGCTAATAAAGGAACAGCTTTAACTTATTCAGAAATGGATAAGAACTTTGGTTCTTTCTTTTATTCTAGTTCACTTACCGGTAATGGTCAAAATTTAAACTTACATTACTCAGGTAGTCCACACGTACCTATTAACTCAGGCTCAGTTACATACTCTTTAATTCAAGGATTAACTAATGCAGGTGGTGATAGAAGGATAGCAATATTTTCTGGTTCATCAACTATTGAAACAGTAGCAGGTACTGTAGTTGATACTAGTGGAAGTGTTGGTATAAGAATTAATGAGTCAACAATGCCTCTTTCATATGCACTAGACGTATCAGGAAGTATAAGAGCTTCTGGTACAGTTTTACAGTCATCAGATGAAAGATTGAAAGAAAATATTTACCCTATTGATAATGCTATTGATAGAGTTAACGAGATTGAAGGAGTTTACTTCAATTGGAAAGATAAAGAAGAAAGAAGTGTAGGTGTACTAGCACAACAAGTACAAAAAGTACTTCCAGAAGTTGTTTCTGAAGATAAAAATGGCTATCTTAATATAGACTACGGTGGTATTGTACCGTTACTTTTAGAAGCCATAAAAGAGCTAGAAGCACGAATTACATATTTAGAAAAGAAATAAGATGGCTATTACGTTTAGAGGGACGAAAGGAAGTCCATTAACACATACAGAACTAGATCAAAACTTTAGAGAGTTTTACTATTCATCATCGTACCTTGGTACTCCAACTAATCCTTATGCGATTAAGTTTTTTACTTCATCATCTCTAGATAGCGGTTCAACAGTCTTTTTACCAACAGCAGTAGGTAATCAATACAACATTCAAGTAAAATCAGGATCAAATAATATTTCATCTTCGTTTTTTACTTCATCAGATAATTTTCAATATAACTTTGCTACTAATCATTTATCAGTATCTGGTTCAGGAGAATATTCAGGTAATCTTATAGTAAGTGGTACATTAATTGCTAATCAATATGAAACAGTAATTGTAAGTTCCTCTATTAAGTTTACTTCTGGTTCAACTAACTCAGGTAACACTGCAGATGATATTCATAAGTTTACAGGTAGTTTAAGAGTTAACGGTAGTATGACTGGTTCATTACTATCAACTAATGGAATCATATCAGGATCTAGTCAAATAGCTTCTGACATATCTGGTTCTACTGGAGCATTATCTCAAAGTATAGAAGCTACATTAGATTTAAAAGCATTTAAGTCTACAATATCAGGAGCATTTGCAGCACCATCTGCTAGTATTGCTACTAATATTAATACCAACACAGCAAATATTAGTTCAAACGATACTGAAATTGCTTCTTTAACTGCAGCAACTTCTTCATACTTACAAAATACTACAGATACATTAACTGGTAATCTTACCGTAACAGGTACCCTTACTGCACAAGAATTTGTAAATGAATTAGTTTCTTCTTCTGTAATATATGAATCAGGTTCAACTAAGTTTGGAGATGATACAGGAGATAGACATGACTTTACTGGTTCACTAAACGTATCAGGATCTTCTAACATTGTAGGTAACCTTGCAATAACAGGATTTGCAAATGTATCTCAATCATTAGCATCTGCAGTAGCAGGAGCAGGTATACAAAACTTAGTAGAAGATACAACACCTCAACTTGGAGGTAAGTTACATTTGAATGGACAACACCTATCAGGTAGTATAATTCATTCTGGTTCAACTCACCTAAGCGGTAGCGTTACAGCAAGCGGTGTAATGTTTGTAGATGGACTTATATCAGCTTCAGGAGATATTATTGCATTTGCTTCTTCTGATGAAAGATTAAAAGATAATATTACTCCAATAGACGGAGCATTAGATAAAATAAATCAAATAGATGGATATGAATTTGATTGGAATAATAATTCTGAGCATAGCGGTCATGATGTTGGTGTTATCGCTCAAGAAATCGAAAAAGTGCTGCCAGAATTAGTAGTAGATAGAAAAGACGGCTACAAAGCAGTACGTTATGAAAAAATAGTCGCGTTATTAATAAGTGCAATAAAAGAGCAACAGTTACAAATTGACTTGCTTTTGTCAAAAGATTAGCGACAAAAACAAAACTATATGGATATGACATACCCATCCTGGACTTACCAGGGTAGGATCTTTAATGACATAACAGATTTTCCAAAAGATACATACGGATTCATTTACGAAGTAGTTCATCAACCATCAGGCATGAAGTACTTAGGTAAAAAGGTTTTATATTTTAATAGAACTCTCCCACCTTTGAAGGGACAAAAAAGAAAACGTAAAGTAGTCAAAGAGTCAGATTGGAAAGATTATTACGGATCACACCCGAAAATAAAAGAACTCATAAAAGAGTGTAAAGACTCTAATGAATGGCAGGTTTGGGAGAAAAGAATTCTTCAAATTTGTAAAACTAAAAAACAGTTAACTTACTACGAAACTAAATTCTTAATGATGCATGACGTATTAGAAAGTCATAATCATCAATACATTAACGATAATATATTAGGTAAATTTTATAGAAAAGACTTTGAATGATTACAGTAGGTTTATTCAATCCTGGTTATATTGCAAATGCAGCTTTAGTAAGTAAAATAAGAGAGTTATCTTTTTTTAGTATAAAAAATGCAGCATTTAGATCTAGAGTAAATCCAAACGATATAAAAATAATAGACTGTAACAATGGAGAAGATGCACTAAATGCTTCTGATACAGAATATACTCTTATGCTTGCTGTAGGTAACCTAGTTGAGTTTAATTTCTTCGATACTTTATTTGATTATTTAGATGAACATAAACCAGACTTTTTAGGTCATATTTTAGAGACTCCTGAAATAGAAGGTACATCATATTTCTTTCCCCATTTACAATCATTTATAATTAAAACTGAACTTTGGAATAATTTTGATAAAAAACATTTCGGAGAAGAAGGCACCGTAGAAAATTTACAACTATCTAAAACTATAAGAAGTTCAGATAATGTTCACGATGATTATACACCAAAGTGGTTATCTGTTGAATCTGATACTAAATCATATACAGGCTATTTAAGTAAAGGTTATAATATACTTAACCAGTTAGGTAAATTTAGAGTTACTGCATTTGCTTTTCCTAATGAAATAAGAGATGTTAAAACGTATTTATATCCTGAACAAGAAAATGACTTTGAAAATATATTCTTGAATGGTGCTGAAGTAACTCCTAAAAGTAATTTAAGTGCAGATCAAATAAACTTTTTCAATAAAACAGATACTAATAACTATATCGATGCAGTTTATATTTACAATACTGATGATCCAAAAGAAGTTTATAGTACTAATTACTTATTAGAAAATAGTCTAACAAAAGAATCTTATAAAAAAGAAAAATTAGATAATCTATATTGTATTGCGGGAGGTTTTTTTGCTTGTAACTTTTTACATCTATCTGAATGGAATGAAGATGCTAGTATAATATATTTTGATATAAATAAAAAAGCATTAGAGTTTAAAAAATACTTAACTGAGTATTGGGACGGTAGAGATTATTTAGGTATAATAAAATACTATCTCAAAAATGTAGATAAATTTACTCCAATATGGCATGGTGATGTAACCTTTAATGAAGAAGAAGTAAGAGAGTTTGAAAAACAAAAGTTATTTTACGGTGGTGAAAGTGCATGGTTAGAGTTTTGGAATAAGTATAGAAAACTAAATCATGAGTATATAGAATTAGATTTAATTTCTAATCCTGACCCACTACTAACTCATATGGAAAAAAATAAAGGTCAAAAAAATTTAACATACGTTAGTAACATATTCTATTCAGAACTAATACTTAGATTACATAACCCAGAATATTTAAAACAAAGAACGGATTACTTTGCTACTAATGCAAAAATTCATTCAAGGTTAATGGGTACTAAAAATAGATTTGAATGGATAGCCATATAAAATTTTTCGAAAACGATTCTTGGACTTTAGATTATTCAAAAGAAAACGTTCCTACTTTTGATCATTATGCTCATTATGTTAACTGGGTAGTAGAAGAAAGTGGATGGGCTTACTTACCTATTGACTTACCAAATGCAGATTATAAAGGTATGTTAAATGAAGCATTAGCAATAGATGATCTTTTTATAGCTCATAGAGATAGTGAAACTCATAAAGGATGGTCTAGTGTATGTATACATGGAGAAGGTTTTGATAGAACTCAAGCATGGAATGATTACCATGATAATGTAGGTAAGAATAGTAACGATATAATATATGATTACTGTAGCATCGTAACTGATAAATGTCCTATAACTACTAACTTTATTAAGAGCCTACCTTTTACAGACTTACAAAGAGTTAGATTTATGAAATTAGACCCCGGTGGGTATATTTTACCTCATAATGATAGAGATAGAAGTATGCTTAATCCTCTTAATATTGGACTCAATCAACCCAACGGATGTATATTCAGAATGAAAGATAAAGGAGATGTACCATTTAAAGAAGACGGTAGTGCATGCTTAGTTGATATTTCAAACATACATAGTGTTTGGAACAACAGTGATGAAACTAGAATCCATATAATTGTACACGGTACACCTTTAGAAGAGTTTAACAAACTTATATATGAAAGTATAAAAAAGTTATGTAACTTAGGCTTATAGATTAATAGCTATTTATTATAGATGAAATTAAGTAAGATTTTATTGGAACAAAATTGCGGCTGTGGTAAGACTCCATGTGAGACTTATGGCATAAACGAAGAGTTAGGCGTTGCTAAAAGAAAGTTAGAAAAAATGCTTGCTCAAACTGATGCTGATTTTATTGTAGATGCAATTATGAGTATTCAAGATGAAAATGTTCTTGATACAATTGTTGCTGCTTTAGAGGATCCAGATCAGTATAGAATGGAAGAAGAAAATAGATACAACGAAGACGGCTACGATGAAGGAGATATTAAACTAATGGGTGATATGATCCTTCCTACCGGTAAGATGGTTGTACTTCAAGCAGAAGAAAATAAATACAACAGAGGTCTTCTAGTAACAAGTAATAAAGATAGAAGCTATGATGTAGCTTATTGGGCGGATGATGATACTAAACCTTACCCTATTGGAATAGAGATAGATGGTAAAGAAGTAGCTAAAGATGCAAACATAGTAAAGTTCCTCTTTCACCCAGAAATGAAATAATATGATAAAATTAAAAGAGCTTATAGGATTACCATCATTGCAGTATCATATAGATAATGGTCTCTCTTTACATGAGAATGTCTATCGTTACAGCTCAGAAGCGTTTATACAATTGTTTGCTGAAGCAAGAGACGCATGGAGAGACGGTTATATTCAACTTAACGAAGAAGACGAAAAACTTTTAGAGACTACCGACATTGGGGAGTATGGGGAATATAATGGTATGAGAGTACCTTTAGACCTTCCAATGGTTTCCCCAAAGTACAATCCTCTGTTTGAAATCGGTTGTATGATCGATGAAATGATCGAAGATGAAAATACAATCGATGAAGCAGCTTCTATAGACGAAATGATCAACTTTGAATTAATCAAAGAGCTAGTAGAGTCTATTGGGGGTAACATTAACATGGAAAGGTTCCACAAAGCAGTCAATATCCAGAACGAAACTTTTGATTACAACGGATTCGACATGTTAAAAGCATCAGTTGATTACATACCCGAAGCTGAATACAGAGGTAAAAAGGTACAATTAAACAAACCTAAAAGAGGCGGTAGTAAAAAGTTTTATGTTTATGTTAAGTCAAAAAAAGGTAACGTTAAAAAAGTATCTTTCGGCGATACTGGACTATCAGTAAAATTGAAAAAGAGAGGTGCTAGAGCTTCTTTCGCTGCAAGACATAAATGTGCTCAAAAGAAAGATAAAACAAAAGCAGGTTACTGGTCTTGTAATATAGGACGTTATTGGAAATCATTAGGCGGTGGATCAAACTTCTCAGGTTACTGGTAGACCATACTCTGAAAAAGAGCAAGATGGTTATATAATAAGAGAGTTCTCTCAAGATACTCCTTCATTCGAATTTGTTTGGCATAGAGATAAAGAAAATCGTATAGTTGAAGCTATGCACGATACTGATTGGAAATTTCAAATGGATAATTTGGTTCCTCAAGAAATAAATCGTATATTTATACCTAAAGAGACTTACCACCGTTTAATTAAAGGTACTGGTGATTTAGTTTTAAAGATATGGCAAGAAAAGGATTAACGTTAGGTAGCTACTTAGAAAGACCTAAAAAAAGAAGACCAGGGGTTCATGCTAAATCTAAATCGTCTAAACTTAAAGGCTCTAAAAACTATAAAAAATCATACAGGGGACAAGGAAGATGAAATTAAGTAACATTATATTAAAAGAAGATTATTGGACTAGATTCAAGCCTGAAGCTGAAAAGTTAGAAGCTGAAATGAGGGATACATATAATCGAGACGATATTCATGTTACTATAATTCAACACTCTAACGGAGACCACGCTCGTGGATCAGTTGAAATAATGTCTAGAGAACAACTTAGAAACGCTGAGTATAAAAATATGAAAAGCTTTTTAACAGCTAAAGGATACAGGATCACAGGAGGATCTAATTTTTACGATTATGAACCAAATGAGAGAGAATATTTCCCCAGAATTAAATTTGAGTTTGATATTACAGGATAAGTTCGTATATTAATTAGATACGGACGGTTATGGACTATACTTTTCTTTTAGGATCAATAGAAAACATATTGGGCAAAAGCCACAAGAGAGCTAGAGATAACTATGCTTTTCATTGTCCCTTTTGTAATCATCATAAGCCAAAGTTAGAGATTAATATGGCTACTAACGAGGAGGGCAAGAATCCTTGGGAGTGCTGGGTATGTCAAACTAAAGGAAGAACTATACGTTCGCTACTTTATCAACTTAAAACACCTAGAGATCAAGCAGTAGATATATTAAAATATGTTCCTAGAGGCTCTCAGATAGAATATAAACAGCTATCTATAATAGAACTCCCAAAAGAGTTCCAATATTTAAGTGAAGCAACTTCTACTTCTATAGTTGCAAACAAAATTAAAAAATACCTATATGCAAGAGGGTTTAGCGACATCGATTTTATTAAATACAGTGTTGGGTACTGCACGAGTGGAGACTATGGAGGAAGAATTATTATCCCAAGTTATAATGAATCCAATCAACTCAACTTTTTTATTGCGCGAACTTATGATGGTAGCTATTTTAAATACAAGAATCCCGAAGCCAGCAAAGACGTAATATTTTTTGAAAACTTTATAAACTGGCAAGTACCTATTATTTTGTGTGAAGGAGTATTCGATGCAATAGCTATCCGTAGAAATGCTATTCCTTTATTAGGTAAATCAATTAGCAAAACATTATACAAAAAAATTATTACTAGTAAAGTGCAAGATATTTATGTTGCATTAGATACTGATGCTAGAGATAGAGCATTAGAAATAGCTGAAAAATTTCTCAATCAAGGTAAAAGAGTTTTTCTAGTTAACCTACCCGATAAAGACCCATCCGAAATGGGCTTTCAATCTTTTACCAGACATATTCAATCAGCAGAAGAACTTGACTTATCAGGAATCATGCTGCACAAATTAGACCTATGATAAAACAAGGTATGAACATTCTTAAAGAGAATGAAAAGAAAAGACTGGACTTTAATCCAGAACTTAAACAAATTAATTTTTTAGACCGAAGAGTCTACAAAAGGTCGGAAGGAGTATATTACCCGTCCGTTACAACTATACTCCAGTATATGCCCAAGAATAAGTTTTTCGAGTCATGGCTCAAAGACGTTGGGCATAACGCCGACTTGATCATGCGCAAAGCAGGTAAAGAGGGGACCCAAGTACATGAAGCAGCAGAAAAATTAGTACAAGGAGAAGAAATTTCTTGGATGGATGATTATGGTAATGCTAAATATTCTCAAATAGTATGGGAAATGATTCTTAAGTTTGCAGATTTTTGGCGAACTTACAAACCTGAATTAATATCTACTGAAGATTTTGTTTGGTCAGATGAACATAAGTATGCCGGAACTGCAGATTTAGTAGTAAAAATGGATAAGCAAATTTGGCTTTTAGATTTAAAAACTTCAAACTCTTTACACAAATCTTACGATTTACAGTTAGCTTCATACGCTAAAGCTTTAGAAGAAAGTAAAGGAATCAAAATTGAACGAACTGGTATAGTATGGTTGAAATCTAGTACTAGAGGACCTTCTAAAAAGAAAGGAGTATACCAAGGTAAAGGTTGGCAAATAAAAATAATAGATGAAATAGATAAAAATTTTAAACTATTTAAAACTATTTACGAACTTTATAAATTAGATCACCCAACAACAGAACCTATTTACAATAGTTATCCGACTACCTTAAAATTATGATTAAGGAAACTAGAAAAAGTTGGCTTAAAAATACAGTTAAACCGATTTTAGGTAAAATTATAAATGTAGCAATAGAGATAGGTGTCTGGAGAGGAGATTTTACACATACTATTAATACCGTACTTAAACCTAGCAGAACTATTGGAATAGATCCATACTTACTATACGAAGACTATTCTGATAAACCTGACGCATATGAAGATAATAACTCAGATTCAATAGAATATGCTAATCAGGAAAATTTAGATAGCTTATACAACTTAGTAAAAAAAAGATCACTTGAAGAAAGATGGGAACTAATTAGAGAAAAAAGCCTAAATGCAGTCAATAGCTGGGAAGATAAAAGTATTGATTTTGTTTATTTAGATGCAAATCATAAGTATGAACAAGTATTAGAAGATATTGAAGCTTGGTGGCCTAAGATTAAACCAGGAGGTATTTTATCTGGTCATGATTTTTTAAAAGGTAGTAAAGTAGAAAAATACGGAGTTATAGAAGCAGTAACAGATTTTAGAGAAAAACACCGATTAACTTTAAATACTACTCCTGAAAAATGGGCTACGTGGTGGGTAGTTAAAAATAAAACCTATTTATTATAGTTACCTAACAACACTAAAACTGTGAAAAAAAGTTTGATATATGCAATTATTTTCTTATCTTTATATAGTTGCGGTAGTTATACCCTTCAAACAAATAAAGGTTATGAAATTAAAAGCATACTTGCAGTTACAGAAGTTGGAGATACAATCGCTGTGCCCTATAGACAATTTGTCAAGTATAGGGATACCGAATTTGTTAGATACCAATGGAATAATAGCTGGTACTGGAACAACTGGAGATACAACGACCCTTACTTCTGGAATTCATACTATAGCTGGTACAGATTTGGGTATTGGGGTAATGATTGGAATTATAATGGGTACTATAGCAGTACTCCTCGCTCATATGTTAGACCGAAAGTTAAACCAAAACCTAGACCAGGAGTTGAACCAGAAGTGTACCCAAGACCAAGAGAACCAAAAATTAGAATAAATCAAGGACGAAGAAATGAAAATATCCAAATTAATCCTAGAGAAGCGCAACCGTCCCAAACTCGTAGTGATGGCAGGAGGAGCAGGAACTGGCAAGTCGTACCTACTCAACCAACTAGACCTGGGTTCACTCCGCCTAGTCAATCCAGACAAATACGTGGAGGATCCGGACAGCCCCGCATACAACAAACTCAACCCAGGAGTAGCTCTAGCCAACAAAGAAGCCGCAGCACTGGCAGACGACAAGGTTAGTTTTGTATGGGATACTACTGCATCTAATCCATCTAAGATTAAAATGTTCTTAGATAAAGGATACGATGTATATATGGTAATGGTATATAGTCACCCAGTTATTGCTTATATTTCTAATGCTAAACGTGCTAGAAGAGTACCTTCTTCTGCTGTTTTTAAAACTTGGCGTAATGTTTATAAATTAATAGAAGATTATAATAAGATGCTCAAAGGTAATTTATCTATTTTTATTAATACTAGAGGAGGAGAATTTGATAAATTTGTAGAAGAATTCAATACTGCTGCAAAAAATGGAGCTGCAGGCATATCTGATTATCTTGAAACTCTTAATAAAAAATTAGATTTAGAAACAGGCTCTACTTTTAGAGATCCATATGTAATGTCTAAAGAAGAAGAACAAGAGTTTTATAATGCTGTAAAAAATATAGATTACGATACTTCTAATTATAGTGAAGATAGAGCAATGAAAAAATATTTTACAGATTGGTATAGAAAAAATGGAGCAGGTCCTGGTGATGATAAGATGAATAAAAAGCTAGCATCACATAGAAAAGAAAAAGAAAGAGCTGCTGAAACAAATAAACAAGTACTTGACAACATTGGTGAATTATTATTTAGTCCTGTATTCCAAGCAAAATTACAACACTCTACTCCAAAAGAAATTGACAGTAGAGTACAAAACTTTTTATCATAATGGCTACAGCACTCTACCCAGGAGCATTTAAACCACCTCATAAAGGTCATTTTGAAGTAGTAAACAAACTACTCAATGGATCGCATAATGGAAAATTATACAATTTTGATAATTATGATGATGCCGGTAAATCTGCTTTGAGTGAAAATAGAGTTGAACCTATAAGTAAAGTAGTAGTATTTGTTGGAGGTAAAGAAAGGAACGGCATTACTGCTCAAGATTCTACAGCTATATGGAACATATACAAA
>Ga0160423_10003365_pt1 | contig 13303 bp, 9 predicted proteins | sample CRUFie14St8metaG_FD_108191 | JGI IMG/M metagenome (GOLD analysis project Ga0160423, IMG submission 108191) | Marine microbial communities from the Costa Rica Dome - CRUD Field 142mm St8 metaG | ecosystem: Environmental > Aquatic > Marine > Oceanic > Photic zone | place: Costa Rica: the Eastern...
ACTCGACAAAGCCCGCAAGGCCATGGGGCGGCAGAAATTCGCCCTCATCTGCGAAGGACAAATTGACGCCATTGTTTTACACGAAGAGGGAATCGAAAACACCGTAGCCCCCCTCGGCACCGCCTTCACGGAGCAGCACGCACGGATGCTCAAGCGCTACACCGATCGAATCGTCCTTTGTTACGATGGAGACTTCGCAGGCCTCGCTGCAGCCGACAAGGCCTTTGCCCAACTCACCGCAGCCGGGCTTCCCGTAAAATTAATGCACCTCCCCGACGGAGAGGACCCCGATACCTTCATCAAATCCCACGGAGCCGATGCCTTCCGCGAGCTACTGGAGAACGCAAGGGACTTCTTCGACGCCAAACTCGACAGGGAACTACCGAGTATCAATCTCGCCTCCGCCTCAGACCGCGCTACCCTTCTTCAAGGGCTGGCCGAACTTGTGGCGGAAATGAGCGATGACCTCGTGCGCGACGCTACTATCCAGAATCTCTCCACCCGTCTTCGTCTTGGAGCCGATGATTTCCGTCAGGCCGTCGCCACGGCCAAAACCGAAAAGCGCAGGTTTCCCAGTCGAAACAAAAAAGAGAACCCTCTCCTCGAAAAAGCCGTACCCGCTCCCATCGATCACTCCGTCGCCTACCTTTGCCATCTCGCCATGGTTTCAAAAGAGGCCTGTGACTACCTGTGCGAGCAACTTGAAGCCCTCCACGAAACCATCGAAGACACACCGGGCGGACAAATCCTTCGCTCCATCCTCGCTCGCCGACCCGATCCCAAAAGCGCGGCCGCCCGTCAGGCCTTTATTTCCACCCTGAGCCAACCCGAGCAATTGGCGCTTCTCCAGACCTTCACCGAGGAACCTCCGGAAAAGCCCCTCCTCGCAGCCGAGGAAACAGTGACCCTACTCCTGAGCTCGTATTTCCAAAAGAAAGAAAGCGCTCTCCGCGCCCAACTGGCTGATCCCAACCTTCCAGTCGACCAGATGATCCCGCTAATGAAAGAGGTCAAAGAACTTCAATCCTTCCTCAGCAACCTTGACTCCCGATTCATCCGTTGAATCTTCTTTCCCACAAAGTGTGAAAAAACTTGACGATTAGGCGTCCGTCACAAACATACGCCTCCCAGCGGATTCCCCTGCTGGACATACAATAGGTGAGGTGTGTCCCTCTATACCAAATTTCTCACAAAATCATCATGGCAAAAAAGAAGAAAGCGGCTAAGAAAGCCACTGCAAAAAAGGCAGTTAGGAAGGTAGCAGCCAAAAAGACGGCAAAAGCTCCGGCTAAAAAAGCAGCCAAAGAGAAGGGGAAAAAAGCTCCGGCCAAAAAAGCAACCAAAAAGCCGGCCAAAAAAGCTGCTAAAAAAGCTGCTAAAAAAGCTGCTAAAAAAGCCGTCAAAAAACCTTTCCCAAAGAAAATAGCGAAAAAAGCTGCTAAAAAGGCAGCCAAGAAGGCCCCAGCTAAAAAAGCTCCAGCCAAGAAGACAGCAAAGAAAGCCCCGGCTAAAAAAACGGCCAACAAAGCTCCAGCCAAGAAGGCGGCTAAAAAAGCGGCAAAAAAGGCTCCGGCCAGAAAGGCCGCTTCTTCAGGGGAAGCAGTAAAAATAACCTCCGCCGCTGCAGAAGCTCCCGCAAAGCCCAAAGGAAAAAAACCTAAGAATCGCATCGATACCCCCGAGATTCAGGAAAAGATCCGCGAACTCATCAAGCTGGCCAAGGAACAGGAATATCTCACTTACGACGATATTCACGAAATCCTCCCAAAAAACCTCGTTGAGGAAGATGATATCAGCGCCATCCTGGAACGTCTCCGTCAAATGGAGTTCGACATCATTGATGCCTCCGAAGTCGATCGTTTTAAGGACCGCAAGCGCGGCGATCTTGACACCGAAGAGGAAACGAAGGATCAGAAGCTCGACATCCTCGACGACCCCGTTCGAATGTATCTGAAGCAGATGGGCCAAGTCCCTCTCCTCACTCGCGAACAAGAAGTGGAGATTTCCAAGCGTATCGAGGATGCTGAAATCGAAGTTCAAAAATACCTTCACCTCTTCGGTTTCACCGCCAGTGGATACCTTGCACTCGCTGATAAGCTCATGCGCGGCAAGGAGCGCTTTGACCGCGTCATTCTTGATAAGAAAATCGAGAGTCGTGAACGCTACATGAAAGCTCTTCCAAAGCTCTGTGAACAGGTTCGCACTCTCCATGAAGAAACCACCGAGATTTTCAAGAAACTCTCCGTGAAATCTCCCCGGGGTAAAAAGAAGCTCGAGGCAAATATGGAGAAAAACCTCCAATCCGTCACCCGACTCTACACTCGCTTCTACTTTAAACAGAAGGTCATCGAAGACTTCTGCGACGTCGTCGAGGATTATCAGGGCAAGATCTGGAAATATTCCCGAAAAAAGAGCGACGAAGCCGAGACCGCCATTCGCGAGCTTCAGCTTGAATCGTGGCACACCGTGGCGAATTTTGAAGCAACCAATTCCCATCTCCATGTTTGGATGCGTAAGGCACTCAAGGCCAAAACCGAGATGGTTGAAGCCAACCTGCGACTCGTAATTTCCATCGCCAAGAAATACACCAACCGTGGACTCTCCTTCCTCGACTTGATTCAGGAGGGGAACATGGGCCTCATGAAGGCCGTGGAGAAATTCGAATACCGTCGTGGCTACAAATTCTCAACCTACGCCACTTGGTGGATTCGTCAGGCGATCACCCGCTCTATCGCGGACCAGGCCCGAACCATCCGTATCCCAGTTCACATGATCGAGACAATCAACAAGCTCATGCGCGTGCAGAAGCAGTTGGTGCAGGAATACGGACGTGAACCGACACCCGACGAAATCGCGGAGGAAATCCACCTTCCCGTCGAACGTGTCCGTGCCGTCCTCAAAATGGCCCAGCAGCCTATCTCACTTCAGGCTCCCGTCGGTGACTCAGACGACACCTCCTTTGGTGACTTCATTGAAGACAAGTCCGCTGAAAACCCAATGGAAGAGGCCGGCTTCGCCATGCTCAAGGACAAGATCATCGAAGTTCTCGACACCCTCACCGAACGTGAGCGCGAAGTTCTCGAACAGCGCTTTGGCCTGAAGGACGGCTACTCCCGCACTCTCGAGGAAGTGGGCCGCCAATTCCAGGTGACCCGCGAGCGGATTCGTCAAATCGAAGCCAAAGCTCTCCGGAAGATGCGCCACCCGACGCGTATCCGAAAGCTGGAAGGCTTCATCGAACTGCCAATGTAAGTTCGCCATTTTTCAAAAGCCCGCCGACCGATTGGTCCGCGGGCCTTTTCATTCTTCCCAACCACATAATCACTCTGCATTATCCCTCCGTGCAGCCGATCCAACTTGAGAGCGCCGTCGCGACTATCCTCGAACACGAATCCCGTTTCGAGCCGGGCGCGTATTTTCTCGTGCGGGACATTTTGGATTTCACCGTAGAGCGACTCGCCAAAAAAAATAAAGGTGAGAAACGCCACGTGACCGGGCCGGAACTCCTCATCGGTTTTCGTGATTTTGTTCTGAAAGAATACGGCCCGATGGGAGCCACCTTGCTCGAGGACTGGGGCATTACCTCTTGCAGGAACATCGGCGAGATCGTCTTTCTCTTCATCGAACACGGCGTCTTTGGAAAACAGGATTCGGATACCATCGACGATTTCTCGGAGATCTTTGATTTTGAAGAAGCTTTTACTGCGCCCTTTCTCGCCACAAAATGATCTCGCGGGAACGATTCATCGACCTGCTGGCCATGAGCCGGTTCGCCAATCTCCCCACAGTTTGGTCAAACGGATTTCTGGGAGCACTCGTCGGCTGGCAGTCCTGGGGCAGAAAAACCGAATCGGTCTGCCCACTGTGCCTCACCGCAATCGGTCTGGCTCTTTCATGCCTCTACTTGGGTGGCTGCTTTCTCAACGACGCCCATGATCTTGAATTCGACGAAAAAAAACGCCCGGATCGCCCAATTCCCTCAGGCCGATGGCAGCGCAAAACCATTTTTATTTTCGCATTCTCCCTCATGGGATTGGGCTTTTTGATATGCTTATTAGTCTCAGGAATCTCTGCGCTCTTTTCGGTGGGAATTATTCTCTGTATCCTCGCCTACACCAAGTGGCATAAACGCACAGCCAAGAGCTTTATTTTCATGGCGGGAGCCCGCGCCCTCATTTATCCCATGGCAGCTTTTAGTTTTCTCTCATGGAACGAATTGTCCGCAGTGACTCCGCTAGAGATTCAAGTTTTCATCATTCTAACGCTCGGCCTAGGGGGATACATTCTAGGGATTTCTCTTACCGCCAAGAGCGAAAGTTCACCTACTCCTCCCTCTCCAAGTGAACAGGCCACCCCTGTCGCCTGTCTGTGCGCTCCTGCGCTCATCATTTCCGGCCCTCTTTTGCTGAGCCAATCAGCCAAGACTGCCATTCCACTCCTCATCTTTTTCACCGTTCTCATCATTTCAGTCAGGTCGGTTCGCGCAAATCACAATGTCGGACTTTTTGTCTCAAGAACCTTGGCAGCCATCCCTCTAATTGATTTACTTCTCGTTGTTCCACTAGCCCCTCATCCAGCACTCTGGTTCGCCTGCCCACTCCTGGCTCTCATGGCATTGGGACTGCAGCGAATCGCTCCTGCGACCTAATAATTTGTGATACTCTCGCTTTCCTTTCCCCACCGTTTAGTGATAGGAATCGCCCTGATGAAACACGAAACTCTTTGTCTCCACGGCGGCTACTCCCCTGATCCTACCACGAACTCCCGTGCTGTCCCACTCTACCGCACCGCGTCATATGTTTTCGACAGCACCGAGCACGCGGCTAACCTTTTCGCTCTGAAGGAACTGGGCAACGTCTACACCCGCCTCCAAAACCCAACCACCGACGTTCTCGAAAAACGCGTTTCCCTGCTTGAGGGGGCGCACGAAATGGCCGGACTTGGACACGCCTCGGGAACCGCCGCCATTTTCAACGCCATCGTCACTCTGGCCAAAGCTGGTGATAATATCGTCTCTGCACAAAATCTCTATGGTGGTACCTACACCCAATTCAACGACATCCTTCCCGCTCTTGGCATTGAGGTCCGTCTGATCGACTCCAACGACCCTGAAAACTTCGCCAAAGCCATTGATGGAAACACGCGCGCCCTTTTCTGCGAAACTGTTTCCAACCCCGCGCTGGAAATCACCGACCTCGATGCCGTCGGCGACATAGCAAAGGCTCACGGTATTCCTCTCATCGTTGATTCCACTTTTTCCACACCCTATCTTACCAAACCATTCGATCACGGCGCGGATGTTGTTGTTCACTCGATGACCAAATGGTTTGGCGGACACGGGGCCGGCATCGGCGGAATGGTTGTTGATTCCGGACGCTTCAACTGGGCCGGAGGAAAGCACCCACTCTTTGACGAACCCGATTCATCTTATCACGGACTCCGCTGGGGGCATGACCTCCCTGACATGCTCGCTCCGCTCGCATACATTCTCCGCATGCGCACCGGCCCACTCCGCAACCTCGGAGCCTGCATCTCGCCTGATAATTCCTGGACGCTGCTTCAGGGTATCGAAACACTTCCGCTACGAATGGATCGCCACTGCGAAAACTCCCTCGCAGTCGCCCAGCACCTTAAAGATCACCCCAAGGTTGATTGGGTCCGCTTCCCCGGACTTGAAGACGACCCCGAGTTCGAGAAAAACAAAAAATACCTCAAAGGCAAAGGGGGCTCAATGGTAGTCTTCGGTATCAAAGGTGGCGCTGAAGCCGGAGCCAAGGTCATCGAGGCCTTCAAGCTCTTCTCTCACCTTGCCAATGTCGGAGACGCCAAATCCCTCGCGATTCATCCTGCGACGACAACACACTCCCAACTCACCGGGGAACAACAACTCGCTGGTGGAATTTCCCCCGAACTCGTTCGCCTCTCCATCGGCATCGAACACATCGACGACATCCTCGAAGACCTCGAACAGGCATTGGCATCGGCCTAACCCCTTCTCCATGTCTTCCCTCACCATCCCGGAAAAATGCGGTGTCATGTTGCTCCCCGACTCTGTTCTTTTCCCGCATGGAGCGATGCCCCTGCGCATCTTCGAACCCCGATATCGGCAAATGCTCGAAGACGCAGTCGAGGGTGATTGCATGTTTTGTATTGGCAATCTGATCGGTTCCAATGATTCCGACCCCGAGACCAGTTGCGCTCCCATCGGGGCCGTCGGACTCATTCGGGCGTCGCGAGAAGCAAAGGACGGCACCTCTAACCTTCTCCTCCACGGGGTAATCAGAGTACAATTTAAAAGGTGGTTGAGGGAAAAACCGTATCCCTATGCTGAGATCCGCCCTGTCATGGATACTACCCTGGACTCACAGGAGGAGGCTTCCTACCTCGACCGCCTGAGAAAATCTATGAACCGTGCGCTTTCTGGGTTCCCCTCTGAAGTAAACGAACAAATGAACAAGATCCTGGATCAAGCCGGCGATTCGGGATCCTGCGCGGATGCCGTGGCCCAGCAGTTCATCCACGACCCAAACGACCGACAACGACTCCTAGAAACCTCTGAAGTCCGAAAACGCATAGATTTTCTCATTCAATTTTTGAATAAAGCAGGACCGTCGACGTCCTAGCTCTCAATGAAGGCTCCCTTGGCTCTCCTCTCACTACTCACCACCTCACTCTTCGCCGCAAGCCCCTTTATCACGGAGGAATTCAACACGGCCATCAACGCATCCCGGTGGTTCATCTACAATTACGAAACCGAGGGGTTCACGGCTCCGGACTGGAATGCGGTAGACGGAGGCGCCAATCCTGAAGCATCCACTACATTGACAGTGGGAAACGGAGTTTCTTTTGTCGCGAATGAAGCCTCTTCGCTGGGAACATTTACCGGCGACTTCTACGATGCTGGAATCGAGGGTCTTGATTGCGATATCTTTGCTGAGGCCGCTTCCTTAATCCAAAGCGTGGAGTTCTTTTTCCTCCACGACGGCGTTTTTTACTTCAGCGACCCATTAACTTTAAGCAATGACGGGTGGTCCCTCCTGCAATACTCATTCACAACCGACCCCTGGTATACCATCGAGGGTGGCATTTTCGTGGACGCTCTCATCACCGATGAAATTCTCTCGGATATCAGGCAAATTGGCGTCGACTTCATCCCTTTCGCCGTGGAGGACGCGATTGGCTCCCGCGTGGGGCTCGATAACTTTACTCTCATCGGCCATGTCCCCACGGCTACCTTGGAAATCGCCAAGGAAAACGCTAATGACCTCGCCCTAAGCTTTTCGCAAACGGATAGATTCAGCTATACCATCGAAGCAAATGAAGAACTTGCCAGCGATGGCTGGAACCCATTAAGCCCGGAAACCACCGATTTGTCGGGAACCGAACCCTTCGAAACGACCATTCCCCGATCCGTCAGGCAATTCTTCCGCCTGAAGATCAGACCACTTTACTACGCTGTCCCAAATATAGGTGCCTAAAAAGCGGTCCGGAGCCAAAAAAAGCTTTCGCAAATCCCACCTCTCTGGCTTATCCCAACGGCGATGAAAATCGTCGTCGCATATTCGGGAGGTCTCGATACCTCCGTCCTCCTCCTCTGGCTCAAAGAAAAATACAATGCTGAGATTATCGCCTACTGCGCGGATGTCGGCCAAGCTGAAGAACTCGATGGATTGGAGACCAAAGCCCTCAGCACCGGAGCCTCCAAATGTTATATCGGTGACCTGAAGGAAGAATTTGCGGCAGACTACATCTACCCGATGTTCCAAGCCAACGCCGTTTATGAAGGCCGCTACCTTCTCGGGACCTCCATTGCGCGCCCCTGCATTATCAAGGGCATGCTCGATGTCGCCATCGCCGAAGGAGCCGACGCCATCGCCCACGGCGCGACCGGCAAAGGTAACGACCAAGTCCGCTTCGAACTCTCCCTCAACGCACTCGCTCCCGACATCAAGATGATCGCTCCGTGGCGTGACGACGAATTCCGCGCGCAGTTCCCAGGACGAGCCGAGATGATTGCTTACTGCACCGAGCACAACATCGACGTCCAGGCTTCCACGAAAAAGCCTTATTCCATGGACCGCAATCTCCTCCATATCTCCTTCGAAGCCGGTGCGCTCGAGGACACCTGGTACGATGGTTCCACTGAAGCGGACAAAGACATGTATGTACTCTCCGTCGCTCCCGAGGATGCGCCGGACACTCCGGAATACGTGCAGTTCCTTTTCGAAAACGGAGACATCATCGGACTCAAGAACGACCGACTCTCTGACTACATCGCCGAGCTCAATGACTTCGAAGTCAAAGGTGAGCAAGAAGGCTACACCCTTCTCACTCCCTACGGCGTGATGCGGGTTCTTAATTACCTCGGCGGCAAGCACGGAGTTGGACGAATCGACATTGTCGAAAACCGCTTTGTCGGCATGAAGTCACGCGGCATATACGAAACCCCGGGGGGCACTATCCTTCTTGCCGCCCACCAAGATCTGGAAACTCTCACCATCGACCGGGAAACCCAGCACGTTCGCGATAGCCTGATTCCCAAATACGCCCAACTCGTTTACAACGGATTTTGGTTCGCTCCCGAACGGGAGGCGATCCAGGCCCTTGTCACCGAAACCCAAAAAACCGTTAACGGCGAAGTCCGACTCAAACTATACAAAGGCAACGTCATTAACGCCGGTCGCCGTTCCCCCAACAGTCTCTATGACGAGAACATTGCGACCATGGAAGGCGGGCAGGAAGAAGCTTACAACCAAAACGACGCCTCCGGATTCATCGCTCTGAACGGGCTCCGCTTGAAGCAATTCGCGCGGGTCAACGACAAGTAAACCTTGCTCGTCACTCTCACAGCCGGAGCCTCTCCACGGGTTCCGGCTTTTTCATAATTCCGCGAAAACAAGAGGACAAATTTCGCCCATTCGATATTTTTCCACCCCGGACAGGTCACCACCTGCAAATCCTCTTTAGCGACCTATTTTCCCGCACCGTAGCTCCGACGAGAAACTTCGTTAATTGTTATTTCAACTATCTTATCAACGGAGGAACCACCACAGTGCCACACCTCGATAAAAATGGAGAAGGAATGCAGATCACACAAGAAACAGTAATCTCTCTGATCCCGACAGGATTTCCCGTCTCTCTCCGTTATTAGCTATCTCAGATGATCCGCTGGTTCACTCGAAATGACATCGCTGCCAACTTCCTGCTGGTAGCGATTCTTCTTGGTGGCGCTTTCGCGGCCTTTGATAAAGTCCCCCTGGAAGTTCAGCCAACCCACGAATGGGGTGAAGTCGATATCAAAATGACCTATCGAGGAGGCAGCCCGAAGGATGTCGAGGAACAGGTAGTCATTCCCATCAATCGGTCCCTCCAGGACCTTGCCGGCATCAAGGAAGTTCAGGCGCATGCCAACCGGGGAGGGGCCAATTTCGACATCACTGCAGAAAAAGGCGTCGATCTCCAAGAATTACGGGACGAAATCGAAGCCCGTGTCGACACTATCAATACCTTCCCTCCAGAAGCCGAGCGACCGCGCATCAGTGTTCCCCATACTTCCAACTACCGCGAGGTTCTCACGGTGGCAATTACCGGAAGCTTGTCCGACCTCGATCTCTACCGCATCGCCAAGAAAGTCGAGACAGATATTCTCGACCTCCCGGAAGTCTCCCGAACCGATCTTCGAGGAACCCACCCCCTCGAAATTAGTATCGAAGCCGACGACGAAAAACTCCGCGATTACGGCCTCACCATCCAGGACCTTGCCAATGCCATTCGGCAATCATCCCTCGCCCTCTCTGCAGGATCGGTAAAGACCCCCTCCGGTTCAGTGATGATCCGCACCGAGGGTCAGGCCTACGACACGGAGGCCTTTGGAAACATTGTAGTCACCGCTGCCGATGGCGCCCTCCTCAAAATTTCCGACCTCGCCAATATTTCGGATGGCTTTGAAGAAAACGAACAAGCCATGCTTTTCAATGGGGCTCCTGCGATCATGATTGATGTCCTGCAAGGACAAAACGAGAGCGCTATCAAGATCTCGAACGCCGTCAAAAATTATATCGCGCAGTCCGCTGAACGCTTCCCCGAAGGAATTAATCTTTTTGTCTGGGATGACGAATCGATCCGGATCCGTACCCGCCTTTCCACCCTTGGAAACTCCCTGATGATCGGAGCCCTTTTGGTTCTCATTGTTCTTGGTCTCTTCCTACGTCCCATGATGGCATTTTGGGTCGTCCTTGGGATTCCCGTCAGCTTCGCCGGCGGAATCATGCTCATGCCCTATTTCGGCCTGACCGCGAATACCATGAGCATCTTTGCCTTCATCATCGTTCTCGGAATTGTCGTCGATGATGCCATTGTAACGGGTGAAAACATCTACTCCCGATTAAAAGATGACCTCAGTCCACTCGACGCGGCCGTTCTCGGAACGAAACAAGTGGCAACCCCGGTGACCTTTGGGGTCATTACGACGATCGTCGCCTTCATTCCCTTAATGTTTATTGAGGGTAAGTCGGGAGTCTGGGCCGCACAGATCCCACCAGTTGTCGGTGCTGTCCTCATCTTCTCTCTCATCGAATCAAAATTGATCCTCCCCTGCCACCTGAAGCACCTCAAACGTGATCGCGACACCGCTAAACTAGGTCTCTTCTCTCGCTTCCAAAAAGGGATTGCGGATGGACTAGAACGCAGTGTCGAAAAATTCTACGCCCCCATCCTGCGTTGGTCGGTTAGACACCGCTACACGACCTGCACCCTCTTCCTGGCTTTTGCCATGGCGGCCTTTGGATACAAACGGGGAGGCCATCTTGGATTTGAAGTATTCCCATCGATCGAACGATCCATCATCTACTCGAAACTCCGCATGATGCAGAACACTCCATTCGAGGAAACTCAGGAAAAAATTGCCTACATTTCCCAATGCGCCCGTGAACTCCAGAAGGAACTCATTGATCCCGGAAACGGAAAACCTCTTATTTTGAATGTTCTGAGCGATATTGGAAGCGGACGCTACGGACGCGGAGGCAGCCCGGAGGAGGGACGGGTATATATGGAGATTCTCTCTCCAGGACTCCGCTCCGAGCCAGGGCCAACTAACGACGAAATCGCAAAAATATGGCGCGACAAAGTAGGTGAACTTTCGAACGTCGAAAGCTTCCGAATTGACGGGAGCCGCGGCGGTCGTCGCTCAGGCGAAAAAGAAGATGAATCGATGGAAATTCAACTTCGAGGTCCCGGTAGTGAACTCAAAACTGCAATCGCCCAAGAACTCGAAGATTTTTTTAAAAATCACAAGGAAATCGAATGGGGACACGCCGATCATGAAAGCAGTCGTGAAGAATTATCAATCACCCTGAAACCCCGCGCACTGGAACTGGGAATCACCCAACGCGATCTAGCACGACAAATTCGTCAGGCCTTTTATGGAGAGGAAGCCCAACGTATCCAACGCGAAGGTGACGAGCTTAGGGTCATTGTGCGACTCCCCCGCGAGAAGCGTGAATCACTGCAAACATTCGAGACCCTCAACATCAAGGCACCCGGTGGAACCAACGTCCCCTTCTTCACCGTCGCCAATGCCGAACTCAAACGAGCGCCCGGCCAACTGGAACTCATTAATGGATCCCAGGTCATCGCCGTATACGCCAAGCCTAACAACAAGGAAACCAATATCATGAAGCTCGCCCTCGAGCTTGAACCAGAAATCAACGCCATCGTCGATCGCGCCCCGGAAATCTCCTGGATCTGGGAAGGCAATATTAAAGAAAACCGAGAAGCCGATAGCCGCACCGACTGGCTTTTCGCCGCTCTCATGCTCACGCTCTTCGCGCTTCTTGCCATCCCCTTCAAATCCCTACTTCAACCCCTCATCGTTCTTCTCGCCGTCCCTTTCGGAGTAATTGGAGCCTACGGTGGACACATCATTATGGATGTCACCCCGTCATGGCTTTCAGTCTTCGGAATCCTCGCCCTTGCCGGCGTAGTGGTGAACGACTCCCTCGTGCTGGTTGATTTCATCAACAAGAAGCGGGAGGAAGGCATGAGCCTCAAGGAGGCTGTGCAGATCTCCGGAATCCGACGCTTCCGCCCCATCTTCCTAACATCCATCACCACTTTCGCCGGACTGATACCCCTCATTTTCGACGGAGCCCGCCATGCTCAATTATTGAGACCCATGGCCATTTCCCTTGGATTTGGCATCCTTTTTGCCACCCTCATCACTTTGCTCCTAATCCCCTCCGCCTACCTTATGCTCGAGGATATTAAAGCCCTCTGCAGAAAAGGCTGGGCTTGGTATCGCAGGCCATTTCAGGAAGAGAAGGACTCTTAAAAGTCAATTAATTAAGAAATTTAATCTTTCTTGAATAAATCACTCGTCGAAGCCCCCTAAAATTGGTAAAATACCGTACCCAATAAGAACGGGTTTTGTCATGGCAACCACACTCGAGCGCAAACAACAGATCAGCATCAACGAACCCCAGCTCGAAATTTCCGAGGAAGCCCCGGCTTTCACCGAGGACTTCGAAAGCAAGCTGGCAGACGCCCAAACCCAGCTGGAAATGCTCCATTCCCAGCGCAAAAACCTCGAAAGGCAGAAGCTTGCTCTCGAAGACCTTAATAACCGCAAGCAGGAATTCATAAACGGTCAGCTCGACCTTACCGAGAAGCTTTCCTCTGCAATTACCACCATCGAGAGAGAACTTTTCGAGACGAAACAGGAAATGGAAGACCTGGAGCAGACCAAGTCAGCCTTCGCAACCCACCTTCGCAGAATCGAGACCCTCAATCCCGAAGCTTGGCCCAAGGACAACCTCAACACCGAACTCCAATCGGCTCTCCTGACTCTCGACAAAGCCGAAGATGAATACGAACAAGCTGTTTCCTACTTCACCGGCTCAAAGCGAAGCGGTGTCTTCGGCGGCTCTTCCTCCCCTTCCCGCGGAGCACGTGTCGGATCTGATTTCCAGTCGACCCTCCTCAATGGACTCGCCTTTAATCTCCCCGTCATCCTTCTCGGATCACTCGCCCTCATCATTTACTTGCTCAGATAGAGCACTAGCCCCATGTTCCCTAAAAAGAAAAGCAGCAATCCAATGGCCAGCCAGGAGCAGGCCCTCTATTCTCAAATCGCCAAATATGAGGATTTTATCGAGAAAGCTCCCGAGCGGATTCGAGAACAAATGGAAAAAGAACGCACCTCAATGCCCGCGCCTGACGATTTTGCCCAGCGCCGCCGGGAGCGGGCTTTCTATGCGCAGATGTCTCGTAACGAAATCCGCAACGAACGTAAATACCGCACGCGAAA
>Ga0160423_10003366_pt1 | contig 13303 bp, 17 predicted proteins | sample CRUFie14St8metaG_FD_108191 | JGI IMG/M metagenome (GOLD analysis project Ga0160423, IMG submission 108191) | Marine microbial communities from the Costa Rica Dome - CRUD Field 142mm St8 metaG | ecosystem: Environmental > Aquatic > Marine > Oceanic > Photic zone | place: Costa Rica: the Eastern...
TAAACTATGGTGTTGATGGTGGTAGAGCTGCAATTAATTTTGTTCAATCATTAAGAGATATGTTAGCAGGTTCTAGTCGTTCATCAATTAACATGACTGTAAAATGGGATGGTGCTCCAGCAATATTTGCTGGTATTGATCCTGAAGATAATAAATTTTTTGTTGCAAAGAAATCTGTATTTAATATCAATCCAAAACTTTATAAATCAGTTGCAGAGATTGATGCAGATTTATCTGGACAACTTAATGATAAATTTAAAGTTGCACTTGCAGAATTTTCTAAACTTAATATTAAAGGTGTTTTACAAGGTGACTTAATGTTCACATCAGATGATATTAATACAGAGAATATAGATGGAACAAATTATTATACATTTCAACCTAATACAATTGTTTATGCAGTTCCAGTAGATTCTGATTTAGGTAAACAAATTAAAAATGCAAAAGTTGGTGTTGTATGGCATACAACTTATACAGGTGATGCACTACAAGATATGAAAGCTTCATTTGGTGCAGATGTATCTAATTTAAATAAAGTATCTTCAGTATGGACTGATGATGCAACTTATAAAGATGTTTCAGGTAAAGCAACAATGACTGAAAAAGAAACTGCAATTGTAACAAAACATTTATCAAATGCAGGTAAAACTTTTAGAAAAATTAATTCGTCATTGTTAAAGAGTTTTTTAAATTTACAAAATACATTTACTGGTGTGTATGCAAGTGCAGGTTTAAAAACATATAACAATTCAAAAGTAAGAGAAGGTAAACCAGTATCAGATGCAAAGAAACACGCACAGGGTTATTTAAAGTGGGTTGAAAATGCATTTGATAAACAGATGAATAAATTAAAGACAGATAAAAGTAAAGAAAAAGTAAAAGTCAAAAAGACAGAAGTATTAAGAGAATTAAAAAAACATACAGCTAATTTATCAAACATTGTAGATTTTCAGAATCACATTGTCAATGCAAAAATGTCTGTAGTAAAGAAACTAAATAATGTTAGACAGTTAACAGATACATTTATCAAAACTGCAAATGGATACAAAGTAACAAATCCAGAAGGTTATGTTGCAATTGATAGAGTAAAAGGAAATGCAGTTAAACTTGTTGACAGAATGGAATTTAGTTTTAATAACTTTACAGCAATAAAAAATTGGGATAAGTAAATGAAAACTTTTAAAGAATTGATGCAATCACTACCAGAGAAAAAAGCAATGAGTTTTGCACAAAGACGAAAAGTAGGTATTCGTATGGGAAGAATGGCAAGATCATCTGCATTTCAAGCTAAACTAAAAAGACTTCGAGGTAAAATGGCAACACCTGAAAAGTTAATGAGAAGAGCAAGAAAACAAGCGAAGATGTTAGCAATCAAAAAGTTTGGTGGTGTATCTGCAAAGAATTATGCACAAATGCCTGCATCAAAAAGAGTTACATTTGATAACAGAATTCTTGCAACTAAAGGTGCATTTATACAAAAAGTTGCAAAGAAGTTATTAAGAACAGTAAGACAAAAAGAAATACAAAGATTAAAAACTTACAAACAAAATTTGAGTGATAAAAAATGAAGGTAACAAAAGATCGAGCCATACAAAGATTTCAACAGAATCATCCTAAAACAAAAGAGTATGATGCGTTTGTAAAAACTCAAGGTGCATCATTACAAAAAAAGTTACAGAAGATGGTTGATTTTGCAATGAAGATTCCAAATAAGAAAAATCAAGCAAAATACATTGATAACGAAGTTCGTGATATAGAAAGAGAATTAGTTAAAAACTACGAAAAACATTTACAAAAAATGAAAAAAGAAGAAGTTGTTTTAAAAACATTTAAAGAATTAAGAGAAGAAAAAAAGAAAACTGCTGTGTTTACTTTTGGTAGATTTAATCCACCAACAATAGGTCATGAAAAACTTATTGATAAAGTTTCTAAAGTTGCAGGTAGTAATTCTTATTTCATTTATCCATCTCATTCACAGAATACGAAGAAAGACCCATTACCACAATCTTTAAAGATTGCATATATGAGAAGTATGTTTCCAAAACACGCAAAGAAAATTATTGCAGGAACAGAAAAGAATGTATTTGACATTGCAGTATCATTATATAATAAAGGATTTACTGACATAGAAATGGTTGTAGGTTCAGATAGAATTAGAGAGTTTCATAAGATATTATCAAAGTATAATGGTTTACAAGGTAGACATGGATTCTATGATTTTAAAACTGTTACTGTAACTTCTGCTGGTGATAGAGACCCTGATGCAGATGGTGTAAAAGGTATGTCTGCATCTAAAATGAGAGGTGCAGCTTTATCAAATGATTTTGAAACATTTAAATCTGGATTACCAAAAACATTTGGTCATGCACAAAAAATGTTTAAAGATATTCGTAAGTATATGAAAGTCATAGAATCATTTAATACAATCTCACCTACATTAACTGAAGAAGATGTTATAAGAGATATGTATTTAGAAAATAAAATCTTTAACATTGGTGATATAGTTGAAGATTCTTATACTGGAGTTTCTGGTGAAATAATTCGTAGAGGAACAAATTATCTTGTATTTGCAGAGGAAGATGGAACAACACATAAGAAATGGTTATTTGAAATAAAACTAAAAGAAGATTGTTGGCCTGGTTTCAAACAAATTGGAATGAAAATGAAAAACGGTAAAAGAGTTCCTAATTGTGTTCCAGTAGGTGAAAGAAATGTAAAACAAGATAAAGATGTAAAAGATAAAAAAGGAACACAACCTGCAAAGTATTTTGCAAAAGATGCTGATGGTGATGAAATGTCAAAGTCTACAAAAGACAAAAGAGATGCACATTTCAAAAAAGGTGCAAGTAAGTCTGATGATGATCCAAGTGCATACAAACCAGCGCCAGGTGATAAGGGTGCAAAAACTAAATTATCAAAATATACAAAAGCGATGAGAAAGAAGTATCCTGATTTGTATAAAGAAGAACCAAGAATACCAAGAAAAAAAGGTCAACCTGCAAATTCAGATAAACATTCTGATTTATACACAGATGAAAATCCAAAAGGTACTATTCATGGTTTAAAGTTTGCAACTGTTCAAGATGCAAAAGATAGTGTTGAAAAAATAGAATCATCTGGTAAAACTCATGCACATAAAATACAAGCTGCAATTGCAATGGAACAAAGAGCAAGAGTTATGGGAAAAACAGCAGAAGCAAATGTTTATCGTGCATACATTGATAAAATGAAAAAGAAAACTAAAGAGATGCAAAAAGAAGATGTTAATGAATCTGCTGATGCATCATTAAGAAAGAAAGCAGAAAAGTCTGGAATTTCTTTCTCAATATTAAAAAAAGTTTACAATCGTGGTGTTGCGGCTTGGAGAACAGGTCACAGACCAGGCACTACTCCACAACAATGGGGTCATGCAAGAGTTAATTCTTTTATGACTGGTGGTAAAACTCGTACAACTGGTGATGCAGATTTATGGAAACAACATAAAGGTAAGAGTGAACAAGTAAAAATTATGAAATTTAGTGAAGCAATAAAATGCCCACCTGCAACTCAAAATTTAAAGATTAATACAAAAAACAGAGATGCAACAATCAAGAACTATAACTATGGCCCTTTGAATGTTGATGAGCCAGGTGATTATTGGGAAAAGATTGCAAAGTATTGGAAAACAACTGAAGATGCCGCAAAGAAATCACTCTGTGGAAACTGTGTTGCATTTGATATTTCTCCACGCATGGATGATTGTATGCCTGGTAAAACATCTGATGATGATGGTCGTTTAGGTTATTGTTGGATGCATCATTTTAAATGTCATTCTGCAAGATCATGTCACACATGGGCAAAAGGTGGCCCAATTAAGACTGACGAGAAATCAAATGATTGGCAAGATCGTGCAAAGATGGATGAAAAAGCACCAAATACTGCTGATGCAATGAAAAGATATAAGTCTGGTAAAGCAGGATTTACTGATGTTGCACATTTAAAAGCAAAAGGTTTAATTAAAAGAAGTGATGGAACAAAAAGAAAATCAGACAAGTATGAATATAGTGGTGCAGGTGAATGGGGAACTGATAAACTTGCAAACAAATATAAAAAAGATACGCCTGGTCAATCAGTAAAATCATTTACAGAGTTTCGTACATCATGTTGTGAAGATTGTGAACAAGAATCTGATTTAATTGAATCAAATATTTACAGAGTTGGTTCTCAAAAGTATTTTGAATACTTTTTAGAAAAGAAAAAATTATACAAAGAAAATAAATTAAAAGTCGATAACAAATTTGACATTGAACTATTAGAGGGTGATATTGGTGAATATGCAGAATATGAAGGCAAAAATGTTGCATTAGATACACCAATGTTTGAAGAAGATGATGTTGAATTAAATAAACCTAAAAGGGGTGGCCCTAAAAAATATTATGTTTATGTGAAAGACCCATCAACAGGTAATGTTAAAAAAGTTACTTGGGGTGATACAACAGGACTTAAAGTTAAATTAAACGACCCTGAAGCAAGAAAGAGTTTTGCGGCTAGACACAAGTGTGACACTAGAACAGACAAAACTAAAGCATCATATTGGGCATGTAGATTACCCAAATATGCAAAACAATTAGGTTTATCTGGAGGGGGAAACTTTTTTTGGTAGAGATATACAAAGATGATAAAAAACCAGAGAACGATTATTTCATTAGAACATTTAAACAAACTTGTAGTGAATATGATCTTGTCTGGCATAGAGATAAAAAAGACAGAGATATTATTGTTCTTGAAGGAGATGGTTGGAGTCTGCAAAAAGAAGATGAAGATCCTATCGAGCTCGTTAAAGAAAACTTATATCAAGTTAAAGCATATCAGTTTCATAGACTGTTAAAAGGAACTACTGATTTAAAACTTAAAATTTGGGAAAAAGAAAATGACTAGATACACAAAAACAATGGCAGAAACTTTACTAGAAATAAGAAAAAAACAAGAAGCTGTTGATGCACCAGAACATGAAATAACAGTAGGTAATTATACTACTAAATTTTTTCACATGTGTGGTTCTGCACAAAAAGTAATGAAGAAACATGCAGATAAAGATGGTGCAGAGGAACTTACTCGTATGCAAGATGTTTTCTATAAAATGGAAAAAGATATTATGATGAATGATGGTGGTGCGAGTGATAATCAAAAAAAGAAAGCAGAAATACTTTATGATAAAATTATTGCAAAATCTAAAGAAGTTGGTATTGCAAAAGAAGTTGATGAATATATGAAATTACATTTATCATCTATAACAAAAGGTGACCCAAAGTTGGGGTTTGGTAGAACAGATGTAAAAGAAGCTATTGATGCAACAGATACTGGTGGAGAAGAAGAAGTTTCTATGGCAGTAAGACAAGTTAGTGCAATGCAACATTTTTTACAAGGTATAGAATCCAGAGTTAAAGAAACTGGTGATATGGAAGAATGGTTTCAAAACAAACTAACAAAAGCACATGATTATTTAAAGACACTTTATGCTTATGGTAAAGGTGATGTGCAAGAAAAATTAAAAGTATCAGATGGACTTGGTGCATGGATATCTGACTTTAAAAAATCTGATGCACCACAATTCGATAACAAAACACCAGAAGAAAAAAAGAAAATGGCAATAGCTGCTTATGTTTCGGCTGGCGGAAAATTAGACTAGGAGAAAAAGATGAAATATCTTAATACTAAAAAAGGCAGTCTTGAAGAAGCTATTGTTAAGACTGTTGCAAAAGAAAACAACTTTACTTATGCAGCTTTAATGGCAAAGAAAAATAACCAAAAAACTTTTAAAATTGGTGACAAAGAATATGATGTCGAAGAATTTTTAGAAGGCAAAGTAGAGTGTCCAGAATGTAATGGTAAAGGTTGTGACCATTGTGATGGTAAAGGTTATCACATGACAGAAGCAAAGATTTCTAAAAAAGAAGTTGCTGATTTAGAGAAAAATAATCAACATGGTGAGCTTGCATTAAAACTTGCAAAGTCTTTTGGAACTCCAAAAGAAGTGAAGAAAATTCAAGACATCAACAAAAGACATGACAAAGCAGGTTCTATTGATCCTAAAGATCAAAAAGAAAGAGATGCAATTGCTAAAAAATATTACAAGATGGTAGAACAGATTGATGAACAACCAAGACAATTGAAAGACCCTAAAAAAGAAGTTATGGTTGTTAAGAACAATAATGTAATTGTAATTGACAAAAAAGATTTAGCTTCTTACAAGAAAAAAGGTTATGAAGTTGCAGAAGATAACACTAATGATGTTTCTGATGATGGTGATGGTATGGACAAAGTACAACCTAAAGCATTAAAGAAAAAATTCAAAGATAGAAAAGACAAAGACATTGACAATGATGGAGATGTTGATGATTCTGATGAATATCTACACAAAAGAAGAAAAACAGTATCTAAAGCGATTGCAAAAGAAAGTGTATCATTAAAAGATACAATTCGCAATATGTGGATAGAAGCTGCAAAAAAAGAAAATCATGATGATGAAGAAGATGAAAATGAAAAAAAAGGAAAAATGTTAAAAGGAAAAACTATGACAGGAAAACCAATGTCTGACATTGAAGTTAATCCTAAAGATGAAAGTAAACATAAATAAAGTATAACAATAAGGAGAAATACTATGGCTTTATGGGGAACAACTGATTCAACTGCTAATAAGCCTTTGTATCTAACAAGTGCAGAAAAAACTGCAACTGCTGGTATAGATACAACAGAGGTTGGAGTAGCAGCTAACAAAGCAAAGGGCGTTTCACACGCTGGGTGGGTTCATACTAGAACATACACAGATAGTGCTGGACAAACTCGTAACAAAACTGAAGTTCTAGTTGCAATGTCATCTATTAGTGGTGATGATAATGCTGATGATACAACAATTGGAGCTGATTCGTAATATATAAAGGAAAATGATTATGCCAAATAATTCAAAAAGTTTGAAAGTTGATGATATTAACAAACAAAAAGAAACTCTGCAATCTGACCTTGAGAAAGTTCAAGGTCAGTTACAGAACATAGATAAAGCGAAAGTTCAATTACAATCGCAGTTAGTTGCACTTAATGGTGCAATACAACAATGTGATTTGTTTTTGCAACAATTAGGTGAGGCGAATCCCGCCAGTAGCATTCCTTCGCAAGACAATAATGCTATAAATCAAGCATTGAGTTGAAGGTTAACATTATAAGGAGAAGAAAAAATGGCAGATAAAAAAATAACTGCATTAACAGATTTAGGAACAGGGTTAGCATCTGAAGATTTACTTCATGTTATTGATGATCCTTCAGGTAATCCTGTAAACAAAAAAATTAGTGTTTCTAATGTTTTTAATCATGTTCCAACATGGTTAGGTTTAGATGGTACACCACAATCAATCACAGCAACAACTGGTGATGTTAATGTAACAACATCAATTACACATATTGACACTACTAGTGGTGCTCATGCAGGTGGTTTACCAGATGGAAGTAATGGTCAAATTAAAATTATTACTTTAATTACAGATGGTGGTGATTCAGTAATTACACCAACTAATCTTGCAAATGGTACTACAATTACTTTTGCAGATGTTAATGACACAGTTACATTAATATTTACAAATTCTAATTGGGTTGTTCTTTCTAACAATGGAGCTACAGTCGCATAATGTGGCCTGAATTGATAGACGAAAGACCAATAGAAAAATCATCTGAAGATGATGAAAAAAATATTGAAGCATGGCCTTTTCCTACAACAGAAAGTATGAAAAGGTCAAAACTTCAACAAGAAAAACAGGATAATAAAAATGAAAAAGTTTAAAGACTATATTACTGAAAGATCATTAGATACTCAAAATGCAGTTGATGATGCTGGGTTTAATAATGATTTAAGTAATCCAGATACAATTGTAAAGATTAATTCTTATCTTGCACAGTTAGGTAAAATGGAACATTTAGTTCCAGAACACGCACTTAACAAATTAAAAGATAAACTTGGTAGATTAAGTATTTCTTTTGAAGATGTTGAGTTAACTGATAAGAGTGATAGTTATGATTTACCTTTAACACAGTTTGGTGGTCGTTTTGGAAAAGACGAAAACGGTGATGATGTTAATGATGACGGTATTTCACATAAAGTAGAAGGTGGTTTAAAATTACAACTTAAACATGAAGTAACATCAGGAAACACACATTTCTTAATGGCAAAAATAGTTTAATTAGTTTTTTTATATTATGTTTGAAAAAATAACGAATGATAATGTCATTCTTTATGCAATAAAAAATTATGATAATCCACAATGCGAGGGTGAAATAGAGTTTCATGATGACATGAAACGATTTAAGTACATTAAAAGACTTATTCGTAAATATCATGAAACTGGTGAATTAAAAGAAAGGTTGATTTTAAATCACATGATTGTCATTAATAATTTGTTTGGTATAGAAGCTTCAAGTACATTGTTACTGTTTAAAGTAGAAAAACAATACTGGCATATTTTAAAGTCATTTATGGTATTTCTAAATATGTTACAGAAACATGAATTAGATGATATAGAAGAAGATAAAAAAATAACAGAGGTATTAGAGAAACTATAATGGGAAGAGCGATAGACTTATTTGTAACTTACAGGTTTATAAAGTTGTTAGTTACACCTTTTGAAAAGACACCTGCATATAAGATGGGTATCATTGACAAAGAGGGTTATAGAACAGACAAGATACTTTATAAACAAGTAGAACAAGATGCATATACTGTTCTACATAAACTTGTATTTAACATAAAAAGAATATTTGCAAAAGTTCCAGGCTTGAGAACAAAAGTAGGAACATATGCGGCCGCATTGTTTTTATTGAAAGATACTTTCAAAGAACACATGGATGACCCAAGAGTATTTGAAAAAGAATTCTTAAAATACTTAAAAGAAAAAAATATAGAATTAGATAATTCTATCGTAGAAGAAGTTACTCTAGACAATGGTAAATTACCAAAAGGTTTATATAAACTTGTTAATGATGTTGTAATAACAAGTGAAGATGATAACGAGATTAGTGCATTAATTGGTGATGAAGTAGAAGCTTACGAAGATACTGCATCATCTGACACAATTATGGGAATAGATGTATTTCCAGTTATACACAGTAACACTAGACAAAAAATATATGTTAGTTCAGAAGATTTAGAAGAATTAGGAATAGGGGATATAAAATGACAATTTCATTCAAAGACATCATGCAAAAATTTTATGATGACGAAAAACTAGGAATCAAAAAAGAAGATGCACCAGTAAATGCAACAGGTGTTGCAGTTGCAGGAACAGGTGACGATAGTTCAACAGTCGTTGTAAAGAAGAAAAAGAAAAATCCATATGATGGTAGAACAAGAGAAGCAAAAGCGTTCTTAAAAAGAATGATAGAAAGACAGTCAAAACTTAAAGAAGCAGTTGAGTTAGATGAGTTTAATAAAATGACTGTTACTGTAAATAACCCTAAACAAAGAAAAAAAGTATTTGATGATTTAAAGAAACAGAAAAGATTAGATGTTTCTATGGGGCCTGGTAAGACTATCAAAGTAGATGGTAAAGGTAAAGCACTAAATCTTTTTGCAAAAGACATAATGAATTTTTATGATGCAGAAATCAGAGCAGAAGAAATAGAAGAAGATGCAAAGATGGGTAAACAATCTGATGATAATCTAAAGTCACTAATGAAAAAGTTTCGTGACATGGAAAAGAAAGACCCAAAGATGCCTTCTACACAGTTTATGATTAAAAGAATTGGTAAAGAAATGAAAAAGCGTGGACTGAAAGAAGAACAATTAGATGAATTAAGACAACCATTCGTAGTTATTGATACTGCTAGAAATAATCAAGTTATAAGTACATCATCTGATGAAATGGGTGCAAAGAGTGCTGTTGCAAGTGCAGAACTTCCACCATTGAATGTTAAAGATAAGAAAACTTTAAAAATTGTTAAAACTCGCAAAAAACAAATGATTGGATATCCTCTCAAAGAAGAAGTTATTTCTGAAAAAGTAGAATATGTTGAATATAAATTCAAAAATAAAAATGACGCAATGAAAGCTAAAAGATATTTTGATGGTATTCAATTAATGAGTTTTGATGTAAATGATGATGATGTAAACAATGGTATCTTATCAGTTGATGCTGGTAGTAAAGATATGACAAAGTATCATAAAGAAGTTATGCAAAAGTTTAAACCAAAAGTTCTTGAAGTAGAAAATGTAAATGAAGAATTAAAAGGTTTCAAAGTTGATTTTGGTAAAGGTATGAAACAAGGTCATGCAATTTACAAAGATAAAAAAGATGCAGAAGAATTTGCAGCTAGAAGAAAAAAGTTGGGTGAGTTACCAGTAAAGATTACTCCAACTACTGTTAAAAATGCAAATATGTTTGATGATCCAAAAGGGCCTAAAAGAAAAACAATACCAGAAAATCAAAAAATATATTTTGCACCTCAAGGTGAAAAAATAACTCCTGCTCAAGTTACAAAAATGTTTGGATACAAAGATAAAAACCAAATCAAAGCTGTTATTAAGATGGTTGGAATGTCAGGTATTAAAGTTCAACAAGGTATGCAGAAACGCAATCCAAGTGGGTATGATAGAATGATAACCAAATTAGGTAACGATAGTAGTTTCTTAAAAAATGAATTTGTTATTGAATCACAATTAAATACAGAGAAAGCAAAAGAGTTTCATTTATTTGATAACGAAAAAGAAGCACAAGCTTTTGCAAAGAAGTCTGGTGGTAAACTTGTTAAAGGTGTCAACAAATCTAAAGGTAAGTTTGCAGTCGTTATCGAAGAAGTAAAAACAAGTTTCATTGACGATATCAAAGAAAAAATGTTAACATACTCAAGTGACTTAATGTTAAATGAAAGTAACTTGAAGATTGTTCAAGATATTGTTAAAAGAAAAAGTGCAAAGAATATTAAATTTAAAGATGGTTCTTTAAAAGTTGATATGTTTACTGCATCTGCACTTTCACAAATTTATGATAAAGTAAATACAGACAATAAAAAGAAAATGGAAAAGATGATGAATGGTACAAAAGACCAATTCATGAAACTTGCTAAATTCGCATTGTCTAAAGTAGGATAAGGAATAGATATGGCTATGACAGATGAAGAAAAAGCAGCTAGAAAACTAGAAACGCTTAAAATAGATGCAATGTACTCTTTAAGACCAAATGCAAAATGGTCTTACAGTCCAGAAACAGGTTTTGTATGGGAAGAAGGTAATACTGAAACACAACCCACAGATGCAGAATTAGTCGCTGAAATACCTAACATTGAATATAAGTTTCATAGAGTAGGTAAATATCCTGAATTGGAAGAACAATTAGATATGTTATGGCACGCTATTGATTCTGGTACATTGGATAAAACTTGTGATTTTTATACAACTTTAAAAACAATAAAAGATGATTATCCAAAAGGATATACTGAATAAATGAAAACATTTAAAGAATTAAAAAAAGAAATATTAAAACAACAATCTTATAGTTATGCACTAGATACCTCTAAACCTATCGGAGATATTGTCGATAGAGATAGAGATGAGATAAAATCTAGTGTCAAAAAGACTAAACGAAAGGCGAAATAATTATGTTATCAATATTAGGTTCATTATTAGGTTTCGCAAGTTCGAGTGTTCCAGCTGTCACAGATTTGTTCGCAAAGAAAGGTGACAGGAAACATGAACTTGAGAAAATGAAACTTGCTGCTGAATTAAAAGCACAAGGTATGGATGTTGACATGAAACAATACGAAGTCATGGGTGCAGATAAAGAACATGAGAGATTAATTGCTCATGATACTGCAATCATGCAATCAACAGGTTGGACTTCAGCACTTCAAAAGTCTGTAAGACCAATTATCACATATGCCTTTTTTGGTTTGTTCTCTGTAATTGAAGTAACTCTATTAATGAGTGCATTAGAAAATGGAACAGATTTCAGAGAAGCGATTCAATTATTATGGGATGAAGATACTAAAGCGATATTTGCAGCTATTATATCCTTTTGGTTTGGTTCTCGAGCTGTAGAAAAAGCAAGACAAAATTACAGAAAATAACAAACTGTGCATGATTCTTGCATCTTTCAATCAATGGTAATACTATGGTAGATAAAAGTATAGAAACAGAAGTAGCATTAATAAAAAAAGACATACATGATTTGAAATCAATTCATGTTCGTCTAGATAATGCTATTGAAAAAATTGCAGATGTTTCTAGTCAGTTACATACTATCATGGCTGTCCATGAAGAAAAATTAGTAAAACAGGAAGAAGCATTGGAAGAGCAAGAAAAAGAATTTAAAAAAACAGTTCAAGAGTTACATACTAGAATTACGAGCAATGCAAAAGAAACATCTGATAAAATGAGTTCTATGGAAAGAAGAATATTAGATATATTGCATGAACATAATACTAAAGAAACAGAACAGTTTGTAAAGTTAAGAGAAGAATTGCAGAACAGAGTAGGAATATTAGAAAAGTGGCGTCATCTAATTATTGGTGGTGCGATTGTAGTAGGTTTTCTATTACAGAAATTCTTATAAAGTTTGACAAAGATACACATTTAATGTATAATTGTGTTTATGAATTTTGTAGACATAAAATACATTTCTTTACTTTCCCCTAGACTAGAAAAATTTCAGAAGAAAGATAACTTTCTTTGGAACTTTAGATGTCCGTATTGTGGTGATTCAAAGAAAAATAGAAATAAAGCTAGAGGTTTTGTTTATAGAACAAAAGCAGATTTGTTCTATAAATGTCATAACTGTTCTGTAGGTGCATCATTCTCTAATCTATTAAAATATGTAGATGCAAATTTACATAAAGAATACATATTAGAGAAGTATAAAGAGGGTCAGACATCAAAAGGCAGAGGTAGTAGAAGTAATGTTACAGTACCTAATCCTAAATTTGATTTCAAACCACCTGTTTTCAAAACAAGACTAGGCAATCTAAAAACATTTGCAGAATTAGATAAGAAACACCCAGCTGTACAATATTTGTTTAAGAGAAAACTTCCTAGAGATTCTTGGAATGATATATATTACTGTTCTAAATTTTTTGAGTTTTCCAACACAATAGTTGAGAACAAATTCCCTACTTTGAAAGGTGACCACCCAAGAATATTGATACCATTCAGAAACAAGAATGGTCAGATATTTGGTTATCAAGGTAGGTGTTTTGGGAAAGAAACTCAAAAATATATTACGATTATTTTCAATAATTCGTATCAAAAACTGTTTGGTGTCGATAGATTAAATACTAGTAAAACAATTTA
>Ga0160423_10003367_pt1 | contig 13297 bp, 24 predicted proteins | sample CRUFie14St8metaG_FD_108191 | JGI IMG/M metagenome (GOLD analysis project Ga0160423, IMG submission 108191) | Marine microbial communities from the Costa Rica Dome - CRUD Field 142mm St8 metaG | ecosystem: Environmental > Aquatic > Marine > Oceanic > Photic zone | place: Costa Rica: the Eastern...
GGCTACAGGTTTTGATAACATGACGCAAGATGATCTTGCGTTGCCGTATGTCAGGATCTTGGGTCAGTTATCGGCACAGGTGAACGAAGGGGATGGTAAATACATCGAGGGTGCTAAACCTGGAATGATTTATAATAATGTTACCCATGAGATATTTGATGGGAAGAAGGGTATCAAGGTGGTGCCTTGTTATTATAAAAAAGACTATCCTGAAAAGAGCGACAAGGGAGATGGCAACCCACTTACTGTGGCAACCCACCTACCCAACAGTCCAATAATCAAGACAGGTAAGAGAGAGGGAAGCAAGATTAGATTGCCAAATGGTAATTATCTTGAAGAAACTGCTTATTATTATGTTTTGATGGAAACAAAAGCAGGTGGTATGACGCCAGCGTTGATTACAATGAAATCTTCGCAGCTTTCTGTCAGCAAAAATTGGAATTCTATGATGAAAACCATACAGATTGAGGACGGAAAAGGTGGCTTTGTTACACCACCAATGCATGCAGTTGTGTATAATCTAGCATCAGCAATACAAAAGAACGACAAAGGTTCTTGGTATGGTTGGTCTATTACACAGGATCGAATTATGGGACAAGAGGACAAAGGTTTGTACAAGAGTGCAAAAGACTTTGCCTCAAATGTTTCAGACGGGACCGTGCAAGCAAAAGCCGATGTGGAAGAGAAGACATCTAGTACACCTTACTAGTTATAAAATAAAAGGGCGAAGACAACTTCGCCCTTTACAAAGAAATAAGAAATGATAATAAAAAAAGACAAATTCAAATCAATATTTTTAGGACTAGAAATAGCATATGGACAATATCAACCAGGTGAACGCGGTGAAAACGGAAAACAACAAGGCAAAGCTTTTATTGTTCGTAAACCAGTCACAGATGAACTCTGGGACAAACATATTAAAGGTGAAGGACCAGCCTTGGGAATCATCCCTATTACGGAGAGCAATGATTGTAGGTGGGGGTGTATTGATATTGACGAATATAACTTTGATCATACTAGCCTCATTAAAAGCATTAGGAGTAAGAAACTTCCTCTTATAGTTTGCCGTAGTAAATCTGGCGGAGCACACGTATTTTTATTTACCAAACAAAATATTCCTGCATCTTTGATGCAATCTAAATTAAAATCTATAGCTATTGTGTTAGGTTACGAGGGTTCAGAGATATTTCCAAAACAAACAGAGATACTTGTGGAACGTGGGGACACAGGTAACTTTTTAAACTTACCCTACTACAATGAAATGAAAGGACTACGTTATGCTATCAATGATAATGGCACCAGTTGCTCACTTGAAGAATTTTTTGAGCTCTATGATAAATTTGTTTGTACCAAAGAGACAATTCAAGATATCAAAACAGAAGAAAAAAAAATAGAAGAAGCGTTTCCTGGGGGACCACCTTGTCTTAATAAACTTGCAACAACAGGTTTTGGACAGGGTTCCAGGAACAATGCGTTATTTAATATTGCAGTATACTATAAACAATCTGCACCAGACACATGGGAAGATAAGATTGTTGAGGCAAATCTAAAATACATGGAGCCTACACTTAGTAATAGTGAGGTGCAGCAACTAATCAAATCAGTAAACAGAAAAGGTTATGATAAATATCGCTGTAAAGACTCACCAATAAACGCGGTATGTCAGTCAGGTTTATGTAGAACAAAAAGATTTGGTGTAGGATTTGGTGAGGAAGAGATGCCGATGTTAGGCAGTCTCACAAAGTATGCATCAAAACCTCCAGAGTGGTTTTTAGATGTTGATAAAAAAAGAATACAATTAAAATCAGAACAACTTTACAGCCCACAACTTTTTGCTTTAGCGTGTCTTGACCAAGCTAATCTTGTTGTGCCTGTACCAAAACCAAAAGATTGGAAGCAGCATTTTTTAAAACCCATGATGACAGGTTTACAAGAAGTAGAGCCATTAGAATCATTGGACCCTGTAAACGAACTTACAAATCTATTACAAGACTGGACAACTAATAGACAATCAGCAAGAACTTTTGACGACATATTAAATAAACTACCATACACAGATGAAAAAAGAGAATTTACATATTTTAAAATGGAAGATTTTTATAGTTTTTGTAAGCGTAATCATTGGGAGAAAGATAAAAGTCAGACCGGTAATCTTATAAAACAATTAAATGTATTTGTAAAAGAGGAGAGAATGAGAATTAAAAAACAACAACCAAGATTAATTAAAATACAGACAATGAAACAGGTGGAAGCAAGTGTAACACAAGAGCCGTATCAAAAGGAAGATTTTTAATGAAGACTATAATATTAGGCCCGCCTGGCACAGGTAAAACTACAACTTTATTAAATCTCGTTGATGAATTTATACAAGATGGTGTTAGACCAAAACAGATAGGTTATTTTTCATTCACTAAAAAAGCTGCTAACGAGGCAGCTACTAGAGCTGCAGAAAAGTTTGGTTTAGATATAGAAAATGATCTAGCATTTTTTAGAACATTACATTCTTACGCTTTTAATCAATTAGGTATGACTAAAGAAAAAATGATGGGGCCGGATAACTACAAAGAGTTTGGTGAGAAATGTGGCATACCAATCAAGACCGCAAGATTCTCTGATAGTGATGGCACGTTTAACTCTGACAATGAGTATCTTACAATAATAAACACAGCTGTTGTTAAACGTATGGATCTTTTAGAATACTATGATTCTCGTCAAAACATATTAGATATTGAGCGCAATACTTTATATCTTTTAGCAGAAGAATTAAAGAGGTTTAAAAAAGAAAAAGGATTAAAAGATTTTAATGATTTGTTGGAAGATTTTTTAAAAAAAGAAACTATTAATAAATTTAAAGTATTGTTTATAGATGAGGCACAGGATCTATCTTTGCTACAGTGGGAGATGGTAAGAAAGATTTGGAACAAAGCAGAAAAAACTTACATAGCAGGTGATGATGACCAGGCCATATTTAAGTGGGCAGGAGCAGATGTAGATCATTTCATTGCATTAAAAGAAGAGGTGGATGACATACAAACTCTAGATCAATCTTATCGTATACCTGGAGGACCAATACATGAACTATCACAAAAGATAATCGGACAGATACAAAATAGATTTGATAAAAATTATAATCCAAGAACAGAACAAGGTGTGTTGCGTAGATACTCAGACATTACGCAGGTAGATATGTCAGAGGGTAACTGGTTGGTTTTATCCTCAGCAAATCATTTTTTAGATTCTGTTAAAGAGGTTTGTGAACTTAGGGGTTGGTACTATCAATACAAAGGCCGTAACTCAATACCTCTTAAACTATTATTGGCCCTTAACAATTGGGAGTCATGGCGAAAAGAAGGCATGCTTAATCATTTAGAGATAAAAAATATTTACGAGTATTTAGGATCAAATGTTTTAGAGGGTTTTAGAAAAGGTAAAACGTTGCATTCTGATGATAAATATACGATAAAGGAGTGTGTAGAACATCATGGATTAATTACACAAAAGGTTTGGTATGAATCTTTTGAGGGACTTGATCCTATCACAGAAAACTACATTCGTAATATGAGAGCAAATGGAGAAGAGATAAATAAAAATCCTAGAATAATAATGTCAACAATACACGGAGCGAAAGGAGGAGAAGCTGACAAAGTCTTACTAATGCAGGACATAACCAATGCTGCATTAGAAACATTTAGTCATGATCCAGATGAATTGCATAGATTGTTTTATACTGGAGCAACAAGAGCAAAACGTGAGCTACATGTTTTAGATCCAAGAGACTTTGATAAAGCTTATATACTATGAGTAAAGTTTGGGACAAACAGCACGGAGGGAGTCACTACCAAAAGTATGTCATACAGCCCAGTAAGTTTGTGGTTGAGAATAAACTTTTATATCCTGAAGGATGTGCTATAAAATACATAATAAGGCATCAAGATAAGGGCAAAAAGCAGGACCTGTTAAAGGCCATACATTTTATTGAGATGATAATTGAAAGGGATTATAAGTGAGAAGCACGCAGATACCTCTGTTTACACCACAGACCGAGTGGGTAATGCCAGATGAACTAAAAGACCTACGAGGATACAAAGAGATAGCGATAGATTTAGAGACCAATGATCCACAGCTTTTAGAGCTAGGATCGGGGAACGTGACCGGAAAAGGGCACATTGCTGGCGTTGCGGTGGCCGTAGAGGGCTGGTCAGGGTATTTTCCTATACAACATGAGTCTAATGGCAATATGGATAAAAAACTCGTATTTTCATGGCTGCAGGATATCTTCAATCAATTAGATACTACATTTATATTTCACAACGCCATGTATGACATCTGTTGGTTGAGAACAGAGGGATTAATAATTCACGGTAAGATAGTTGATACTATGATTGCAGCATCTTTAATTGATGAGAATAGATTATCTTATAAATTAAACACACTATCTAAACATTATATAGGTATGGGTAAGGATGAAACAATATTAAATGCAGCCGCAAAAGAATATGGAATAGATCCTAAAAAAGATCTTTGGAGATTACCTGCGATGTTTGTTGGACAATATGCAGAGAGAGACGCAGAAGCCACATTAAAACTTTGGAAAAAATTAGAGACAGAATTATACGACCAAGAGCTGTGGGATGTATTTAATTTAGAAACAAAACTGTTTCCTTGTCTTGTTGATATGAGATTCAAAGGTGTAAGAGTTGATCTTGACAAAGCTGATAAAATAAAAAAGTTTTTAATAGATAAAGAAAAGAAAATATTACATAATATCAAGAGTTTAACGGGAGTTGACGTAGAAATAATGGCTGCGCGTAGTATAGCAAAAGCTTTTGATAAATTAAAACTTCCGTATGACAGGACAGAGAAAAGTAAAGAACCAAGTTTTACAAAAAACTTTTTACAGAATCATCCACATCAATTACCAAAATTAATCGCAGAGGCGAGAGAGATAAACAAAGCTCACAGCACCTTTATAGACTCTATAACCAAACATGCTGTTAATGGTAGAATACACGCAGACATAAATCAGATAAGATCAGATCAGGGTGGTACAGTCACTGGTAGATTTAGTATGTCTAATCCAAACCTGCAACAGATACCAGCAAGACATCCAGAATTAGGTCCGATGATAAGATCTATATTTATTCCAGAAGAGAATCATACGTGGGGATCTTTTGATTACTCACAACAGGAACCTAGAATATTAGTGCACTATGCAAAGCTACAGAATCTCACAGGTGTTGATGAGATTGTAGATGCATACAAAGCTGGTGATGCAGATTTTCACCAGGTTGTTGCTGACATGGCAGGCATAGAACGTAAGCAGGCAAAAACAATTAATCTTGGTTTAATGTATGGCATGGGTAAGAATAAACTTATGGCAGAGTTGGGATTAATGAAAGAATCTGCAGAAAAATTAATAAGACAGTATCACACAAAGGCGCCATTCGTAAAACAACTTATGGATAATGTATCTCGTAAAGCAAATGACAGAGGTAAGATTAGAACTTTATTAGGGCGTGCCTGTCATTTTGATCGTTGGGAACCGGTTCAATTTGGTGTGCATAAATCATTACCATTAGAAGAGGCAAGAAAAGAATATGGTGAGCCTTTGAAACGTGCATTTACGTACAAAGCTTTGAATAAATTAATACAAGGAAGTGCTGCGGATATGACTAAAAAAAGTATGGTAGCATTATATGAAAATGGTATAATACCACACATACAGATTCATGATGAGGTTGATATCTCTGTTGAATCTGACAAACAAGCAGAGGAAATAATTAATATTATGGAATCTGCGGTGGAGTTAAAAATACCTAATAAAGTTGATTATGAAAAAGGAAAAAATTGGGGCGATATTAAGTAAACTAAACGTTTGGTCCTTGTACTATAGACAAGAAATCGTATTGTTTTCTGCAGGATTTATAGTAGGTTTTGTTCTTGGATTATGGCTTTATTAAACGCAGACATTCCACCTATATATTGTCAAGTAAGGAAGGAGTATCTTTATGACTTTAAAAAACATCACGGAGAAAGTGAAGACTGTGTGGTCTTCGGTCTCACAAGTATGGCAGGCGCCGCAACATTATTTCACATTATGTTACCAAATGGTGCGGTCTTTTTTAGGCTGCCTATCTCAGCGTTTTTCCAAAAAGATTTCGATAGAACCAAAGTGCCAGATATGCCTGTCGACACGCTTCAACTGTGGAATAGTTTCAGCTATTATCCTAGCGTGCATATGTTTAATTATCTAACATCACAACGCGGTAAATACTTCGGAAAAGATAAAAAATTATATTATGGTGAATATATGTTCACCATTGACTGGTGTCACCCTGAAAGTAACATTCTGGACACTGAACACAGTGAGATCCCTCATGAGCATAAGTGTGGACATGTTATGGCTCTTGATAATGGTAATTATTCAATTCAACCTAATAATCGCATTCTTTGGAATATTAGTAATTTTACCACAAGAGACGACATACCAGACTATAAGGTCCAAACTACAGAATGGAACGTTGAGAATAAAGGCTGGATTACAGAGGATACTGACAAAATGTTCTACAAAATAGAAGACAAATAGTGTAGTATACTTGGCTATGACAATAGAGGTAGCCAGGAATGAATTATTATTTCACAGCAACATTAATAATATTATTGTGTTTGATGGCAATATTTTTAGAACCGGGGTACGTGCCTAAATGAGTAAACAACCATTAACAATATCTGAATCCGCTGCCGTCCAGATGCCGATGAAGACGGTTGCCAGTCTGATCGTAATCGTAGCACTCGGCACCATGGGCTATTTTCAGATTGTTGAAAGATTAAATGTTGCGGACACTAGACTGCAACTGATGGAAAAAGAATTAATTGAGAATACAGAATTTAGAATCAAGTGGCCACGTGGACAACTAGGATCACTGCCCGCAGATTCTGAGCAGTACATGATGATCGAAGATCTTTATAAGACTACGGATAAGATTAACAAACATGTCGAGGACATGGCTCTAAACAAAGTTAATATAGAATTTTTAAGAAAACAAATGGATAAGGTTTTAAACGACATAGAAAAATTAAAAGATGCAAATAGAGAGATAAAATATAATGGCAACGGGAAGAATTACTAAAAAAGTTTTAGACTACATAAAAAAAATTAATAAAGAAAATCAAGAATTAAATCTTGCAAAAAATTTAAGAAAAGAAGTAGAGATTGGCAAGTATGGCACACAAAAATATGTTGTCAAAGAGGGTGAAAACAAAGGTAAAGTATTATGATTGAGTCTGTCGTGGCTTTACTTATGTTCATCAACGGAGAGATCAAGGAGCATAGAATACAGGATAACATGGCTGCATGTTTACGCGGCAAGAGGACCGCGGAGCGTGAATATTCAGAATCCGTATCCTACAAATGCTACAAGGGTAAGGCAGAGACAGAGATCTACATGGGGGAAAAGTCTATTAAGGCTTTGATATTAGAATGAAGATAGAAGCGGAAATAGTAAATGGCAAATGCCCGACATGTGATGAGTTTACAATATTGGTTGGACTTACAAGAGAATATTTTAAATGTCTAACCTGTGGTGCAGATTTACAACAACACATAAATGGTAAGATAACTTATTTACCAGCTATCAATGTACCAAAAGGCACAACTCCATTTGTGAAAGAGTGGAGGGATGATGGCGAAAAAATTTAAAGATCACATATCACACGAGCCTGTATTTCACAAAACAAGTATTGGACGCAAACCTAGTTTGCAAAAAATGAACAAATCCCGCCGGCGTAGTTTCAAAAAATACAGAGGCCAGGGCAAATGATGTTACGATTTTACTTATGGGTTATGGGTTGGTCTGGTGTTATAAATTCATGGGCCTGGAAAAAACAAGCCAAGATAATAAAAGATGAGCAAAGATTACAAATGGAAAAGATAGTTAGAAACCAAAAAAATAATGAGTACCTGGAAGAATTAAAAAGAGTAATATGGAAGTAGCTTTGATATTATATATGTGTTCTGCAATACAGAATACCTGTCTTGATCCATACATATGGCCTGATAAATTTTATGATAAGTATGGCTGCATGGTTGAGGGCTACAAAGAAAGCGAGAAAAAAATCAAAGAAATAGGGCGAAAAGATGTCAATGAACATGATATCTATATAAAATTCGAGTGTCACGAGTATAAGATAATACTACCTAAACCTAAACCAAAGATTACAACTTAGAATTGTTCTAAACTGTCCGTGCGCTCCAAGAAAGGAACGCACAAACAAAAGGTGTGAGAAGAGACTTTCTTCTTATACTAAAATAATATTGTTGACAATGGTTTTTTTACACCATATATTCCCATATATGTTTAATATAAAGGAGAAAGAATAATGAGATATACATACAAAGTCTTTGAATTAGGACCAGAGATACTTGATCCTAAAAGCAATGAAATCCACGTTAATGTTGGAGAATCAAAAGAGATGCAGGCAATGTCTTTAAAAAAATTAAGACGTAAACTTGATCATAAAAAAAAGTATCACATAGAATACAGAAACAAAAAAAATAATTTTGTATCTGCAACAATACAAGGAATAGATAATGGCTGATCCAAATAAATATAAATCCTTATCAGTTAAAAAAGATGACTGGGAAGAGTTAGGTGTACTGGCGACCAAAACCAATAGGACAAGGTCTACAATGATCGGAAGATTAATTAGATTTTTTAAAGACAACAAAGGTGTAAAAGCAAATGGCAAAGCGAAAACATAAAGCTATCTGTAATCACTGTAATGGCAACGGTTACATCAAAGTAAGTGTGCCATCATACAGTGAGGTGCACCAGTGTCCAACATGTAAGTCAGAGGGTGAGATAGAGATTAAAGAACCCAATGTTATAATGTTAGAGGAGATGGCAAGTAAGGCTAGATTACAATGATAAAAAATTTTTTAGCTAAGATCTTACGGACACCAAAATTTAAACAAAAGAAAGTAGAGTCAAAGAAAAAATATAAAAGAAAGAAGAGAGTATACGGATATTATTACGATTACGATGGTAAGGAACGGGTACTCTATGACGATCAATGTTGAACACGCAGCTTATATCGCCGGACTCTTTGATGGAGAAGGAAGTATCTATTATGCGAGAAGACCAGAGAGAAAAAAGAAACATAACGGAGAAGGATTTAGATACTCAAACTCTATGCGTATCAGTATGGAAATGACTATGACAGATAAATCAGTTATAAAATGGGTGCATTCTATTCTTGGTGTTGGGACCGTTGTTAAAAAACCACGTAAAGGTTTTAGAAAAGACGGCACAAAATATCTTATGCAATGGAAATGGCGTTGCACTTTTAGAGACGCGTTTTACGTGTGTTTATTACTATGGCCTCATGCCCATACAAAACTACCAAAAATACAAAAGATTATAGATCACTACGATGGTATAGTTATGAACAACAAAGTAGTAGATTTTTTAGAATATAAAAAAATGATGAGTTTAGAATGACAGTTGGATATGGTTTAGGAATGTTTGGTTATAACATGGTCTGTCTCTTGATAGGTCTTGTAATAATCTATTATGTAATAAGGAACATTAAATGAATTCGTTAAATATAATGAATCACGTAAAACATCGACGCGTGCAAATAGTTCGATGCAACTTAAAAAAAAGGTAAACATGAAGAAACAAGAAGATAAACATAAACAACATACAATTGTTTATAAGACAAAAGATTACGCTTGGTTTAAAAGAACCAGAGGTAATCGTGCAGCGACAGCAGCACACAGCAGAAAGATAAGAAACTCAATAGTAGAAAAGGACCTAAAATTACCTATCTATGTAAATTCAGATGGTACGATAAGAGAGGGTCACAATACATTTGAGGAAAGAAAAAATCTTGGATTAGATATCTATTACATCATTAACGATGAGATCGATGCATTAGATGTACCAAGATATAACTCTAGTAGAGAGAATTGGAGTTTTACAAATACTCTGGAGTTCTTTACAACGAGACAAAGAAAACCTTATCGTATTGTAGCAGGTAAAATGTCGAGGTATAACATGCCTATTCAAGAGACTGTAGCTTTGTTGAAAGGTGAGCTGACTGTATCTAGATATATTGCTGAGGACTTTAAATGGGGTCGATACACTTTGACCATGAGGGAAATTAAAGCGTTTGATGCTTTATTAAAACCAATGAGAAAAGCATTTGACATTAGATATCCTGGTGAAAAGATGCAAAGACCTTTTATCAGAACAGTAGCTAAGGCAGTCAGAAATCCTAATTTTACTTGGACAAGACTTAACGCTGTAATGAAAAACAGTGGTGCTAAATTAGATGGTTGTAGCACTGAATCTGAGTATGTGGATACTATAAGCTCTATGTTTGATAAGGGACTAATTAAATCTAAGAAAATAAATCTTAAAAGGTTTATTGAAGATAAATTATACTTAGAACAACCTAAACAAGAAGAAACAGTATTACATTAATATATGAGATTGATTGTAATATTAATATTGTTGTCTGGTTGTAGCGCAAAGTTTGATAGCTATGACCCGACAACTGCGATGTTTAGATGGATAATAAAACATGAAAATAAATAACTGCTTCGTATACCCAAAGACGGTACGTGAGTCCGTCGAGGGTGTACGTCATTACGATGTTGGTAAAGAAAAATTACCGAGTGTTACGACGATATTAAAAGCAACAGAATCCGCGGAGAAGAAAAAAGGGTTAGCGGACTGGGCAGCGCGGATCGGGGAGGATGCTGCTGAGAAGATTGTATCAGAGTCTGCGGCGCGCGGAACGGCGATGCACAAGATTCTTGAGAAATATATTTTAGAACAAGGATACCTGGACCTGACCAACGTGGGTAAACAAGCACACAATATGGCCCTGCAGATAATACAAAAAGGGTTGTGTAATGTTTCAGAATATTACGGCACAGAGTGCACGTTATACTACCCAGGACTATACGCAGGTCAGACAGATCTAGTGGGTGTTCACAAAGGACAGGACGCCATCATGGACTTCAAACAGACAAACAAACCAAAAAAGAGAGAATGGATAGAAGACTATTGCCTACAGTTGGCAGCTTATGCCATGGCACATAATTTTATCTACAGAACACAGATAACAAAAGGTATTGTTATGATGTGTAGTAAGGATAACTTCTACCAGGAGTTTGTCATTGAGGGTTTAGAGTTTCAAAAACATAAACATAACTTTTTAAGGAGGGTGGATGAGTATTATAAAACAAGATCAAAGACGACTTGATAATATAGCCAAAGCATATTGGAATACATCTGGTGAAATGCGTGAGATGTGGGGTCGTAAGTGGTATCAATTAATCAAAAAAATAGGAAGGAAATTAGATGAGAGTAAGAGACTTTCAACAGATTCTAGGAAAATTCACTAATGATATGAAAGGCACAATAATATCTGATTGTCCTATCTATATCGAGACAATGGATGGCAGACTAGAAGAGATTAGAAAAATAGAATTACAGGAGAGTAGGTTGATAAATTCACCAGAGCCTTCAAGAATAGTATTGAAAGCAGAGTCTATGAAAAGATTTATGTCACCTACTTTTAAACAGAGTTAATGAGATCCCAAGGGAGTGGGGTGGAAGCGAGAGTGGAAGCCCCGTAAAATTATGAAAAAACTAACAATAGTAGGCACAGATATAAGTTCTAAACAATGGTCTAACCTAGTCTTAGAATTAAATATAATTCGAAAACAATGGAAACCTTATGCCAACATAGAATTACAGGGGCCTGGTGTTAAAAAAATAATAAAACATGGCACAAATACGGCAAGCCTTAATTTTGTCAAGAATATGGAGAAGTAGCTGTGCCAGTGTATAGTGAGATTTTTGAGCAAATTTTTTTTTCAGTGATAAAAAAAAACTCGTGGCACACGTGGCACACCCTATTTTTGAGCTATTATCGTTGGTATAAGCGAATAATAGTGTGCCAAGGCCTTTGGCACAGCGTGGAACAGGCAGCATTGTTGACCTATATGTCAAATAAGCTAGATTTTACAACAACTATTTCAGAATGTACTCGACGCGCGCGACCTTTTTTGTTTTTTAAAAAACTTTTTTGCCTAAAAATTTCACTATACAGTATAAGGTCATCATGAGACGGCCTAAAAAATCTAAATACAAATCTGTTGTTATCAAGAAAAAGCGATACTACTTCTACGAGATTACCTGGATCGATCCGACGGGTGATTCTGGCCATGCTACTGCTCATGACTCACTTGGTTTGCTTCCAGCAACCATGATAACCCACGCATATCTTTTTGATAAGAATAAAAAATACATTTGGACATTTGCATCTTACGAAAAAGATGATGAATTATTTTCTGATAGAAATGTATTTCCAAAAGGTTGTATAATTAAAATGGAAAAAGTTAATGAAAAATAAAACCTTGACTAAAAATATGCCTAACGTAAAATGGCACGCAATACCACCAGTGCGTGGTCCTAACCCACAAGGGAGGTTAAATGGAAATAATAAAAACAATCGGACGAAAAATACACGGAGTGTATTGTTGGCTAAACGAAATGACTAATCGGATTCATGGTTTGATTCTTTTGGCAATTCTAGCTCTTCTAATTTTACATCTTCCGGCGTAATATTTATAATCTCTTTGTTATCGTGTAGAATCTTTTTGAGTCTATCTTTGATTTCGTCTGTAGACATAGTATCTACATTACCGGTCATCACCAGTTTTTGATCTATGTAAAGGCCACCTGCTTTTCCACGAGCAACCTCAGCATTTACAGCTGCAGACCATGCTTTATTTTTTAATGCCTCGTTTCTGACTTTGGCTAGTTCTGTTATGTGTTTCTCAAAGGTTATGCCATACTTCTCTTGCACCTCAGCTCTAAGCTCACCTATGTATTTTACCACCAAAGGAGATACCTTTGGGTTTCTTAATTCTGATGCTGCTTGTCTTGGTCTTGTCTTATATCCTGCCTCAAAAGCAGCCTCTGCTGGAGACATACGTCCTTCATTATAAACAAGCAATTCTGCAAATTTAATTTGTCTTTCTGTTAATTTAGCTGGCACTCCCATAAGATTTGACATATATCGTAATCTATCGTATCAGTCAATGTACGATGAAACCAGAGTCAAAACTTTGGCAAAAAGTTAAAAAAAATACACCCAAAATACAGTGGACTAGACTGGAATCCTGGTCGTCCTTTGGCACACCAGATCTGTTGGGATATCATGATAATTGTGGTTTTTTCATGGTAGAGTTAAAGATTGCAACAGGCAAGAAAATACA
>Ga0160423_10003368_pt1 | contig 13293 bp, 12 predicted proteins | sample CRUFie14St8metaG_FD_108191 | JGI IMG/M metagenome (GOLD analysis project Ga0160423, IMG submission 108191) | Marine microbial communities from the Costa Rica Dome - CRUD Field 142mm St8 metaG | ecosystem: Environmental > Aquatic > Marine > Oceanic > Photic zone | place: Costa Rica: the Eastern...
ATCAGCGCCGACCATTGAGAGATACTCACGTCGCTGATCCGGATCGAGAGCCTCCACCGCTTCCGGACGTTCATCGGGTGCCAGTCGGCAACAGGCACCGCACTGATCCATGCAGGACCAACGATTACCCCTGCGTGTCATTGATCGGCCTCGCAGCTGCTTTCGACGGATTGCCGCTGTGACAAGCCGTCACAGAGGTTCCGTTTGTGCTGGTCGAGAAGGGCCAAAGCCTCGTAGCCTGGATAAGGCAATTTGCCGCTCATCTGCTTCCGTTCCATGGGACTTGATTTCCACCTGATCGCCAATTTCGCGGCACTGGCCCTGATCACTCTGGCCGGCCCCGCTGTCATCTTCATTCTCTTCTACCGCCGCGGTGCACTCTGAAGTTTGCTGAGCCCGTGATACACCGGATCTCTGCAGACCAGACGTCCGGTGTAGGCCGCCAACACTGAAGCGAGAACAACACCTGCGAAGAGTTGCTGATCTCCGGCGAGTCGCCAGGAGAACACGATCGAAACAAGCGGCAACTGGGTGGCGCCTGAGAGGCCTGCAGCCAGCCCCAGACCGATTCCCAACTGTGAGCTGATTCCGACCACTGCACAGATCGTGTAGCCAAGAACGGCGCCGAATGTCAGAGATGGATCGATCAGACCACCCGGAACGCCAGGGCTCAGCGCCAGCATCGGTCCAACAACTCTCACAAGCGTGATCCAGATGCTGGTGAGACCTGTGATCACGTGCTGATCATTGCCCAGCGCATTGGGCATTCCTTCGTCGATCAGCTGTCTCACCAGCGCCTCACCGTCAGAGGTGGAGGTCCCCCAGCTCAGCAGGGCGAGGGCTGTCAGTCCCCCGCCCAGACACAGACCTGTTTGCAGAGGTCTGCTTCTGACGACAGGAGCAAGTCGAGCGGTGAGCCACACCAACCCTCTGTTGAACAGACCACCGACGAATCCACAGACGATTCCGATCGGAAAGGCCATCATCAACTGTTCCGATTCCGGTGATGCGATGTTGAGAACGCCGAGGCCAAACATCGGCTCTCCTCCGAAGTTGGAGAAACCCGCAGCAGCAACACTGATCACCAGCGCCGGCCAGATCGTCACAATCGAGTAGTCGGCGGTGAGCTCCTCGAGCATGAACACTGCTCCGAGCAATGGCGTGTTGAACCCTCCGGCAAGGCCGGCTCCACCTCCGATGGCAACAATCTGACGTTCATTGAGTGAGGGGAGCCACTCTCGGAAACGACGGTGGCAGGCTCGCGCCACTGCCGCACCGAACTGAACGACGGGTCCTTCCCTGCCGAGCGGGAACATCGCCAAGGTCGCGATGGACCAGAGCACACCTCGCTGAACGGTTGCTGGCGCTGCCATCGCCTTGGGAAGTCGGCTTGGGTCCTGCAGCCCGTTCATTGTCGATGGAATGCCTGAGCCGGCACCCGCGTGCCATGGGCCTCGCTGCAGAAACAGCAGGATCGGCATCACCACAAGCGGCATGAAGGCGACAATCAGGCCGTTCAAGCTCCAGGTTTCTGTGGCGGTGGTCGGCAACAAGGCGTAAAGCTGAGCCTGAACCCGATCAACAAGATTCAGAGGCAGACAGGCCAGACCGATCAACACACCGACCACAACGAGGCCGATGAAGTGACGGGCAATCCCCTTGAGTCGCCCCTGAGACGGAAGGGTTCCCGGAATCAGCACTGATTCGTGGCGGCTGTCACGACTCATGGGCGTAATCCGAGGCCCACACATGCCTCCTGCAGCAAGGCCGCAACGTAAGGGTGCGATGCACGACTGTCGTCACTCTCCAGCACACCCTCGTGACTGACATGACTCACCAGAGACTCACCGTCGGAATTGATCAACTCAAGGCTTTCGTGGTCAACCCTCTGCACGCGGTAGCTGCCGTTCGATCGGTGCAGCTCCATGGTCTCAAGGTGGGGGCGAAGAGCTTTGATGTCGAGCTGAAAACGCGTTTCACCGCGCCAGTGATTCTGCGTGATCGTGTAAGTCGCATCGATCCGCTGGCTTAGCACGGCTTTTTCAGGCCAGCGCCAGACGATCGCCTGGCGTTCAACACCGTTTTGCTCGAGCTTCAGTCTCAGATGCCCCCCACGCAGAAGCTGCTGATCAATGATCCGGCAACCCCTCGACCAGAACAATGGTTTGGGATGGCCAGCCCCGAAAGGTTCGAGTTTCTGCAGGGACTGCCAGAACCCGTGATCAATCTGATCAAGCTCAAGCAATGCTTCCGGTTGCACTAGCAGATCCAGACCCCTTGATTCCAGCCATCGGGACGCGATGAGGTTGAGCGCCTGATGCAGTGCACTGACCGCAGTGATCTGAACGGTGAATCCACCGGCTGCGGGATGGCCACCGTGTCGATCCAGCAGCTCGCTGCAGTCCTGCAGGGCGCGATCAACGGCAAAACCTTCAGGTGCGCGAACCGAGGCTCGCATCGTGCCTTCGCCATCACTGGCGAGCAGAGCTGCCGGTCGTTGGTAACGCTCAACAAGACGGGCGGCCACGATGCCGATCACACCGTGGTGCCAGTGCCCCTGTGCCAGGAGAAGAAAAGGGGGCAGCGGCGAGGGGTCGCTTTCAAGCAATGCGACTGCTTCGGCCTCGATCGCATCGCAGAGCTCACGGCGCTGGCGATTGAGGGAATCGCACTGACGCCCGAGTTCAAAGGCACGAGCGTGATCATCAGCCGTGAGCAGATCAACCACCAGCGAGGGTTCGCCGATGCGACCGACAGCGTTGATTCTTGGTGCCAGCTGAAACCCGATGTCATCGGCTCGAAGAGGGCGATCTCCAAGACCGGCCAGTTGCTGAAGAGCCTGCACACCTGGACAGCTGCTGCGGTGCAGATGGCTGAGGCCTTCCCGGAGCAGAGTTCGATTGGCACCGGTCAGCGGGGCCATGTCGGCCACGGTGCCGATGCAGAACAGATCCCTCGCAGTGATGATCGATTCCGGTTTGTTCAACTCTGCGGCCAGTGCCCTGGCGAGCACGTAGGCCAGACCAACTCCGGCCAATGAGTCATAGGGGGAATTCTCAGGTGTGGTCGCAGGGTGAATCAGAGCGAGGGCTTTCGGCCGGCTGTCAGGAAGAGTGTGGTGATCGGTGATGATCACTTCCACCCCGAGTTCACCAGCCTTTTCGAGAGCTTCATGGGCAGCGACACCGTTGTCGACTGTCACCAGAAGCCGCACGCCTTGGGCATGAAGCTGCTCCACCATGCCGGTGTTGAGACCGTAACCGTCGTCCATGCGGCTGGGGATTGCTGCCTGTGGACAGGCGCCCATGGCCTCAAAGGCACGCATCAACAGGGCGGTACTGGTCATGCCATCGGCGTCGTAATCCCCGCAGATCGCCACAGCCTCCTTGTTGCGACAGGCCTTTTTCAATCTTTTCAGTGCTGCACCCAGCTCCGGGAAATGCTGATCTGCAGCAGGCAGCGGTTGCTCACTGAGCAGCAACTCCACCTGCTCTGGATTCTTGAGTCCGCGCCGAAACAGCATCGCCTTCAAGGGCAGCGGAAGATCGACGCAGGCCAGGGGATCTCCGTCGATCGGTTGTGGAAGTCGCCACTGCTGAACCGGCGCGCCCACCACCATGCCTAAGCCAATGAATGGCTGCATTGTGCGCCCTCATCGCTTCAAAAGCGATCGGTCAAGCTGGTGCCCGGTCGGTGATCCTCCATGACACGTTTGCAGGCTGTTTTCTGGGATGTTGATGGAACACTGGCTGACACCGAGCTGAACGGTCACCGGCCTGCTTTCAACAAAGCTTTCCAGGATTGCGGTCTCAGCTGGCACTGGGACGAGCAGATCTATTGCGAGTTGCTGAGCATTCCAGGGGGACGACAGCGCATGCTCAGCTACGCGGAACGGCAGGGAATGACTCCTGACGCCGAGCTTCTGGAGCGGTTACGGCTGTCGAAGCAACAGCACTATCTGAACCTCGTCTCGTCAGGAGCCGTGACCTTGCGCCCCGGTGTGAAAAGACTTCTCAGGGAACTCGAAGGAGCCGATGTTCAGCAGTGGATCGTCACCAGCAGTGGAGAGTCTTCAGTGAAGGCTCTGCTGCAGTCTTTCCCGAGCGACCTGCAAGGGATTTTTCGGGGAATGGTGACGTCCGATGCAGTGACCAGACACAAGCCTTTTCCTGATCCCTACGCCCTGGCGCTGCATCGAAGCGGTGCTGATCCCGATGCAGTGGTCGTGTGCGAAGACTCCACCCCAGGTTTGCAGTCAGCGCTTGCTGCCGGTCTTCACTGTCTGTTGACACCATCCCCCTGGGACCGTGAACTTGAAGATTGCCGTCATCAAGCCCATGCGGTGATGGATCACCTCGGTGAAGCTGGTCAGCACTCCGTGATTTTGGCCGGCCCCCCTTGTGCTGAGGGTCGGATCACGCTGGAGTATCTGCAAATGCTGCTCTCGGTTCCCCTGCGATGACGCTTCAGGCAACGCGCTATGAGCAGTTGCAGCGCCGGATCGGACGACACATGAACCAGGCGCTTGTCGGTCCATGGAGACGACGCAGCGTCGGTGTTCTCGCTTTGTTGTTCGGTTTCATCATCGGCAGCAACGTCACCATGATCTGGTTTCAGAAATCGGGTCAGAACCGGCCTGTGGCAGTGCTGATCATGGTGATCATTCTCGAGTTGATCGTGCGACTCCGCAGCAGGGTTCGTCCTGGACCCTGGCCGATTTCCTGGCTCGCCCTCGACAATCTGCGCATCGGCACGGTGTATGCCGTGGTGCTTGAGGCTTTCAAGCTTGGATCCTGACTGCCGCAGCCAGGCGATTTCCGAGCGGATACCCCAGGGATTGTCCCCCTTGCTCGAAAGTCTCGGTTGGAGTTCCTTCGATGACTGGTGGACTCGATGGGCAGGCGTCGGTGGTCTCGATCTCGCCAGAAATCAGTGGGTCCTACCGGTCAGTGATGACTGGATCGCCTTTGTGGCACTTCCGCTTCTGAGCCGCGTTGAAATGGCCTTGAAGAGCGATCAACAGGTCGTTCTCGGTGTCAGTGCCCTTCCCGGCTGCGGAAAATCAACCCTTTGCAGCTGGGTCAAGTCCGCATCGGAACAGCTGGGCTGGCCGGTGGAGCATCTTTCCCTTGATGATTACTACTGGCCTTCGGAGCAGCTTGAAGACAGCATGCGCGGCAATCCATGGTCTGTTCCAAGGGCACTCCCAGGAAGTCATGACATCGATGAGCTGATGCAATCGTTCCTGCGCTGGAAAGACGATGGCCGGCTCACAGCTCCCCGATTCGACAAATCGCTGCGCAATGGACGGGGGGACCGGAACGGAACCAGCGACTCAAGTCCGAGCGTTGTGCTGCTGGAGGGCTGGTTTCTCGGGGCAACACCACGTCCCTCGATTGAAACTGAGGTTCTTGATGCTCTCTCTGATGAGGAGCTCCTGTGGCGATCCAGGAGCATTTGCCTGCTTCGTGATTATCAGAGCGTCTGGTCACTCCTCAGTGATCTCTGGCATCTGCGTGCCCTGCAGAGCAACCAATCCTCTCAATGGAAGCTGCAACAGCTGACCACTCTCGAGCAGCAAAGTGGAGTCGGCTACAACAAACGCGATCTTGCAGACTTCAACCGCATGGTGCTGGCCTCGATTCCTCCGAGCTGGTTGCACCAGTTGGGGGGAAGCAGTGTGGTGATGGATCTCGCGGAATCACGCAGCGTCCGTGAGATCCATGTCACGAGCTCTCAGCTCTCAGCCTCGTCTTCTTCAGCAACGGGATAAACGAACCCCTGCGCACGACCGCTCAGGACCGACTTACCGATCGAGAGCGCACGCTGAGCTGCGGTTGCAGCCTTTCCCTTCCAGACCGCATGTCGCTGGTTGCGCTTGCTTTTCGAGGTTTTCTTCTTCGGGACGGCCATCGCGGGCGTTTCACTGCCAAACAGCCATGATCCACTTTTAAGAGGCCACTCGTCAAATCGCTAGTCTCTGTGCAACGCATCAGCGGTGTGAGTTCAGAGCAGCCGACCCAGCCAGAACCGGGAGCTCCAGCGCCCACGTCAAAGCCTGAGGCCCAGTCGGGAACCCCGTTTGCCCTGTTCCGGAAGCAGCCGGAAATCAGTTACAGCACCTTGCTGAAGGAGATTTCGTCCGGATCCGTCAAGGAACTGGTGCTGGTTCCGGGTCGCCGGCAGGTTGTTGTGACTTACTCCGATGGTCGCGAAATCACCGTTCCCGTTCTGGCGAACGATCAGCAGATTCTGAGAGTCGCTGAAGCTTCAGGGACCCCTCTGAATGTGAAGGATGTCCGCCAGGAACAAGCCCTTGCGGGACTCGCGGGCAATCTTGCTCTGGTAGTTCTGATCGTTGTCGGTCTCTCTTTGCTGCTGCGCCGGTCGGCACAGGCCGCCAACAAGGCGATGGGCTTTGGACGCAGTCAGGCCAGAACCAGGCCCCAGGATGAGATCACGGTCCGGTTCGAGGACGTTGCCGGAATCGGTGAAGCCAAGGAAGAGCTGCAGGAGGTGGTGACGTTCCTGAAACAGCCTGAGACCTTCATCAAACTAGGTGCACGGATCCCTCGCGGTGTTCTGCTGGTCGGGCCCCCCGGAACAGGCAAAACGCTTCTTGCCAAAGCGATTGCCGGTGAAGCGGGAGTTCCATTCTTTTCGATTGCAGCCTCGGAATTCGTTGAATTGTTTGTCGGGGTCGGCGCCAGCAGGGTCAGAGATCTGTTCCGAAAGGCCAAGGACAAGTCCCCTTGCATTGTCTTCATCGATGAGATTGATGCCGTCGGGCGGCAGCGAGGTGCCGGGATCGGCGGTGGTAATGACGAACGAGAGCAGACCCTGAATCAGTTGCTCACTGAAATGGATGGTTTCGCCGACAACTCCGGTGTGATCCTCCTGGCGGCAACGAATCGGCCTGATGTCCTGGACACAGCCCTGATGCGTCCAGGTCGATTTGATCGACGCATTCAGGTCGGTCTGCCTGACCGTCGCGGGAGGGAATCCATTCTTTCTGTGCATGCCAGGACACGGCCCCTCGCTGAGGAGGTGTCCCTCGCTGAGTGGGCGAGCAGAACGCCTGGATTTTCAGGCGCGGATCTGGCGAACCTTCTCAATGAGGCTGCCATTCTTACGGCTCGTCACCAGGAGGCCTGCCTCGGCAACAGGGAGCTGGAGGAGGCTCTGGAACGAATCACCATGGGTCTGACCGCTGCACCACTCCAGGACTGCGCCAAAAAGCGGCTGATCGCTTATCACGAGATCGGCCATGCTCTGGTGGCTGCACTCACCCCCCATGCCGATCCTGTCGACAAGGTCACGCTTCTGCCTCGCAGCGGTGGAGTCGGAGGTTTCACCCGTTTCTTCCCTGACGAGGAAATCATCGACTCAGGACTTGTGACACGTGCCTATCTCAGAGCCCGTCTGGTGATGGCTCTGGGTGGACGTGCAGCGGAGATGGTCGTGTTCGGTGACTCTGAGGTCACGCAGGGAGCCAGTGGCGATCTCCAGATGGTTTCACAGCTGGCGCGCGAGATGGTGACACGTTTCGGATTCTCAGATCTTGGTCCCGTCGCCCTGGAGGGTCAGGATCAGGAAGTCTTTCTGGGTCGTGATCTGGTCAACACAAGGCAGTCCTACGCCGAAAGCACAGGTCGTGAAATCGATCGGCGTGTCAGGTCCCTGGCACGTGAGGCCCTGCAGCAGGCCATCAATCTCCTGAAGCCCAGGCGACAGCTCATGGACCGACTGGTCGAGGCCTTGATTGAGGAGGAAACCCTTCAGTCAGATCGATTCCATGCACTGGCAGGGATCGACCTTCCCTCCAGGAGCTCTAGCCTGAATCAGTTGCCGGCCGGGGCTTGAGCCTGCTCAAACGGGGCCTACCTCCCATTTTCCGTTCTTCCGCAGCCTGGGTGCTGCTGCTGATTCCAGGCTTCTGGTTGTTTGCAAGGCTCCAGGTTGAGTGGTCGTGGTTCGCCCAGTTCGGACATCAGTGGATCTACGCACAACGACTTGGGTTGCAGTTCCTGGGAGCTGCAGCGGCAGGCATGCTCGTGCTGGTCAGCGCCTGGTGGAGACAACGCTGGATGCGGGCGTATGTCCCGACACCGAGCGGTGAATTACCCGCTTTGCGTGGCGGTGTTTATTCCCTGGCGCTGCTGGCCTGCCTCGCGATTCTGCTCAGCGTTCTCGGAATCACCACACGGCTGGCATGGCTGGCATGGAAACAGCCGTTTCTGCTTGCTCACTGGTGGAGTGTTCCTTTTCAGCCGGAATGGGGTGTTCTGATCATCAGCATTCTCCTGATCCTGCTGATCACACACGGGCTTGGTCGGAGACGCCGAATCAATCTGGCCTTTCTCTACGGGAGCCTCTGTCTCTGTGGAGTGGCCGGTCGCAGCTGGGCGGTCTGGGCACTGGCGATTGCAATACCCGACTCGGGAACAACTGATCCTCTGCTGGGTGCTGATCTCAGTTTCGGTCTCGGTCGCTTTTCCGCACTGGCTCTCGCCCTGGAGCTCGTGCTGCTTCAGATTCTCTTAACGCTGAGTACTTCAGCGTGGAGTCGATTGACCCGATCGCCCTGTCTGAGTGACTGGGGATTTCCCGGCTGGAACGCTCAGGAACGCACCCTGCTGCGTCCTGCGGTCGCCGTTCTTCTGTTGGTTCTTGCCGCACTGACATGGTTGGTACGGCATCAACTGCTCTGGACTCAGAGCGGTCTTGTCGCCGGAGCCGGTTGGCTTGATGTGCATCTGAGACTGCCTCTGCGTCAGTGGATCGCCCTTCTCCTTGTGTTGATGGCGGGATCATGCCTGCCGTTGCCGTTCATTGCGATCCGCCGACGTCGACAACTGAGAACAGTGATGTTCACCGTTGCGGTGATTGCCGTTCTGGCGGAGCTTCTGCTGGCGCCGGTCGTTCAGTGGATGATGGTCCGCCCTCGTGAACTGCAGCTGGAAACTCCCTACATCAGCCGCTCAATCACAGCGACACGCAGTGCTTACCAACTGGATTCCATCCAGGCCAAAGGCATCACAACAACCCGTGAGATCACGGAGAACGATCTGATCAAAGGTGCCAGCACACTTCAGAACATCAGGCTTTGGGATAGCCAGCCAATGCTGGCCTCCAACAGACAGTTACAGCAGCTGAGGGTTTACTACCAGTTCGCGAATGCCTCCGTTGACCGTTATCCACTGGATGCGGAAAGCAATGAAAAGCAACAGGTGATCATCGCGGCACGTGAACTCGATCAGGCAGCCCTCCCAAAACGATCACGAACCTGGCAGAACAAACACTTTGTTTTCACCCATGGATTCGGTTTCACACTCAATCCCGTCAACACGCGTGAACCTGATGGTCTGCCGGCTTATTTCATCAGCGATCTTGGCCAGTCAACACGAGTTGAAGGAAACAAATCCCTGGGAATCACCAAGGATGATGTTGAACGTGAAGTTCCGATAGGGCGTGCAGCTTTATATTTCGGCGCATTACCTTCGCCCTATGCGGTTGCACCGACAAAGATCGAGGAACTTGATTATCCGGAAGGTGATGAAAATACCTATAACAATTACTCCGGATCAGCAGGTGTTCCCCTGGAACACCCATGGCAGAGAATCACGGCAGCGACATACCTCTCAGATCCGCGTTTTCTGAACACCGGCGCCCTCATCAAGGAATCAAAACTTCTTCTGCGCAGAGATGTTAAGGAGAGAGTTCAGACTCTGGCACCGTTTCTCACCCTGATGGGTGATCCTTATCTGGTTTCTGTACCCATGGATGATGCCCCAAGTGGCTATCAACAGGGACAGCATCAATATTGGATTGTCGAAGGCTTCACCACTTCAAGGACAGTTCCTTATGCAGCAACGCTGCCTGATGGACGCCCACTCCGATATGTTCGCAATTCAGTGAAGGCGGTTGTTGATGCCTACAACGGTAAGGTTCACCTCTACATCAATGAACCTGAGGATCCAATCATTCAGGCTTGGACCACTGTTTTTCCATCACTCTTCGAACCTCTGGAGTCGATGCCCCCCAGTCTGAGACGTCATCTGATGGTTCCGCAGGCACAATTTGAATTACAGGTTCAACAATTACTTCGGTATCACGTCACCAATCCTCGAATCTTTTACAGCGGTGACGATGTCTGGCAGGTTCCGAAGGAGTTATATGGACAAAGACAGATTCCTGTTGCTCCGTATCACATCACAGCCCAGATCAAGCCCAGTCAGACGTCTGAATTCCTGTTGCTTCAGCCGCTGACACCTTTGGCACGACCCAATCTCTCGGCTTGGCTGGCAGCGCGCAGTGATGGTGAACATTACGGAGAACTCATCCTGCTGCGCTTCCCCAGTGATGTTCCGATTTTCGGGCCTGAACAGGTTCAGGCGCTGATCAATCAAGATCCTGAAATCAGCCAACAATTCACGTTATGGAATCGGGCAGGTTCTCAGGTCGTTCAGGGAAATCTTCTCGTTGTGCCTGTCGGGGATTCGCTTCTCTACGTTGAACCGATCTATTTGAAAGCACAGCAGGGCGGACTCCCCACACTCGCGAGAATCGCGGTCAGTGATGGACGTCGGGTGGCAATGGCAGCGGAACTGGATGACGCGCTCAAAGCACTGCTGGCCAGACGAAAACAGGAAAGCAACCGAACGCCATAAAAAAGGGTCCGTCTCTGACGGACCCGGGGACACTCAACAGGCGACTGATTCAGTTGATCGCCGCGAAGAATTCCTTGCTACCCACTGGGTCGGGCTTCATGGTTTTTTCACCCGGGGTCCAGTTTGCAGGACAGACTTCATCAGGATTGGACTGCACGTACTGGAAAGCCTGGAGCACACGCAGCGTTTCATCAACGTTGCGCCCAACAGGAAGGTTGTTGATGGTGGAGTGCATAATCACCCCCTCAGGATCAATGATGAACAATCCCCTCAGGGCCACACCCTCAGCTTCGTCAAGAACGTTGTAGGCGGTGGAGATCTCTTTTTTGAGATCAGCAACGAGTGGGTAGTTGATATCACCGAGACCACCCTGGTTGCGAGGGCTCTGGATCCAGGCGAGGTGGCTGAACTGGCTATCGACAGACACACCTAATACTTCGGTGTTCTTGCTCGAGAAGTCTGCGTAACGATCACTGAATGCAGTGATTTCAGTTGGGCAAACGAAGGTGAAATCGAGAGGATAGAAGAACAGCACCACGTATTTGCCGCGGTACTGCGAGAGAGTGATTTCCTTGAACTCCTGATCAACCACTGCAGTTGCAGTGAAATCGGGGGCCTGTTGGCCCACGCGCAGCGAAGACATGATGGTGGTGCGAGGATTGGCAAGGAAGTGAACAGGCCTAGGTCGTAGTCGTTCCGACTTCCAGTTGCTCGGGTCAAGTTATCACGTCTGCTCCAAAGACTGCGGCATGACTGAGTTGCTGAGCTTGAAAGGCGCTCTCTTATCATCAGCCAATGATTCACTCATCAATGAGCTGGGATCCAGCACTTCTCAGAAAATTCAGCAGCACGGGTCACTTCCGCTTGCTCAATCAGGTCCGCAGTGAGCTTTGCAGCCAACCATTGGAACGGGATCCAAAAACCAGAGCACTGTTGCTCAAGGCTCGTCCACATCGAGGACAACCAGTCAGGCAGCAGCGCCGTCCCAACGCGATTCCCGAAGGCCAAGTCTCTTTCGGAGATGATCTGGGTTCAGCACAGGCTTCTCCAAAATCCTTCCGAGAACGACTGAACGCGATCGAAATGCGCTAGCTCAATCAGACATCTCAAGATGTATGATGGTCACTGGCCTTCAGGCCTTTCGTCAGAGTAGCTCAGCTGGTTAGAGCACAGGATTCATAACCCTGAGGTCGAGAGTTCAAGTCTCTCCTCTGACATTATTTTTTAAAGATAATCATAAGATATTGATCACCAGCAGAGATAATAGTGACAACTAAAAAGATGATTCACTTACGTCAATCTTGACTTAATTGTTGAAAGATCAGCTGCGTCGTGCTGGAAGCATTGCCATTGGATCCAGTGCGGCACCACCAGGGCGGCGAATTTCGAAGTGGAGGTGTGGTCCGGTGCTGCGACCTGTGCTGCCCATCAAGGAAATGCGTGAACCCTGGGGAACCATCTGCCCTTTCTTGACCAGCAAACGGCTGTTGTGGGCATAACGGGTGGAGGATCCATCCGCATGACTGATTTCAACCAGGTAGCCGTAACCGCTGCTCCAGCCTGCATAGGCGACCAGCCCATCCTTGGCGGCGAAAATCGGAGTGCCGACATTGTTGGCGATATCGATTCCTTTGTGCATTCGTCCCCAGCGCCATCCATAGCCGGACGTGAACACACCTTTGGTCGGCCAGATGAAGGATTGCGGGGCTCCAAGCTGGTCGGTTCCTGAGAAACCAGGAAGATCAGGCCAGCTTGCGCCACCGGAACGCAGAGGGCGAACAGCCAGCAACGGACGAGCCTTCGCCACACGGACCTTGCTGCCGGCGACCAGCATTCGTGAAACCTGAACCCCGGGGTTGAAATCTTTCAGCTGTTGAAGTGTGATTCCATGATCTTTGATCAAGGAAGTCAATGACTGACCAGGCTTGATCTCCACCACATCCTTGGGAGCTGGCGGTGAACTCAGTGGTGCGGATGAGCGGATGGATTCACTGACAAAGCGGGATGACTCCAACACATCAGCACGACTTGTCTCGGGCAGAACAAGCCAGGAACCAGACTCGAGAACCGTTGAGGCTGACTTTTCATTCAGCTTTGACAATTCATTCAGAGAAAGATCAAGCTCTCTGGACACCATGCTGAGATCGCTGTCAGCAGCGAGTTCAACCCAGAGCAGTTTTGAGGTGTTGGGAAGGGCAGCAAAAAGCTGCTGTGAGCTGTAGTGGTCGGTATCTGCAAACCCCGAAAGCTGTGAGACCGCAAACAGCGCAGTGCTGGACGTAATTGCGGTGACAGCTAAGAAGAGAGGCTTCATTTAGTGATTTTTGAGGATCAGTCCCGAAGAAGCCGCCACAGCCCGGGAACCGGCTGAAAGTAGCGAGCGGAACACAACGACGCAAGGGCCCTGGTGGCAGATCTGCGATCACCACAACTGAAGCTGCAGTCCGGCGTGGTGACTGACGATTGCGCAGGCAACAGACAGATTCAGGCTTCGCACACCGCCCTGGCCATCATCCGCCGCACTGCAGGGCATTGGGATCGTCAGGATCCGATCGCACTGATGCCTGATCGGATCCGGTAATCCGATGTCCTCGCGACCGAACAGCAGCACGTCTCCCTCCTG
>Ga0160423_10003369_pt1 | contig 13292 bp, 20 predicted proteins | sample CRUFie14St8metaG_FD_108191 | JGI IMG/M metagenome (GOLD analysis project Ga0160423, IMG submission 108191) | Marine microbial communities from the Costa Rica Dome - CRUD Field 142mm St8 metaG | ecosystem: Environmental > Aquatic > Marine > Oceanic > Photic zone | place: Costa Rica: the Eastern...
AAAAGTTATGAAGTTTATTGATTATTCTCCAGCTCTTACATTAGAGCAAGCTCATCAGATAGATAGAGCATCTTCTGTGTGGGATGAAAACATACAATCTAGATTTGAAATGTTACAGAGATGTGCTAATGATAGTGAGGTTAATACTATTGCTGAATTTGGAGTTTATAGAGGATCTTCTTTTATTCAGTTAATAATGTGTAAACCTAAAAAAATTATTGGTGTTGATCCAGACTTATCAAGATATAGAAATGATATGCAAAGGTTAACAGATCATTATGCAAAACAACATAACATTGAAATAGAAATGATACAAGCTAAATCTGATGATAAAAAATCTGTTAGAGAAGTTGATATGTTGCATATTGATAGTTTTCATAAAGCATGGTACTTAAAAAAAGAATTAGCATTACATGCTAACCATGTTAGTAAATATATAGCTTTTCATGATATAAAACAAAACAATTGGGAATTGTGGAGAGTAATAGAACAATTTGTAAATAATAATCCTGAATGGGAAGTCGAATCTAAATATGAAGGTGGTAAATGCGGATACGCAGTTATTAAAAGAAAATGAATTTTACTATAGTAACTACCTTTAAGGATGAGGCTAAATCTATAGAAGGTATAGATTTAAGTACTCTTAAACCTAAAGCAATGAGACATTGGATTAAGAATGGTAGTCAAACTATTTCATTTGGAATGAGACTATGTCAGCAAGCTGAACAATATTTACCTGACAATGCTAAAATGTTAGTATATTATGAAGGTAAAAATTTACCAGAAAATACAAGTAAAGTAACATTTGTCCCTCACGTAATTGATAAAGTAGAAAAGTTTAAATCTATATCTAAAAATAGATTTATTCCTAAACAGTTTAAAAAATATGATTATGTTGCTGATAGTAAAAAAATTAACAGATTAGATTACTATTATGAATGGGATGCTGTTAGATTTTGTCATCCTCCATTTGCATTAATAGATTCGTTAGATAAAATTGAAACACGATATCTAATATCAATTGATTCTGATGTACAAATACATAAACCTATACCTATTGATTTCTTTCCAAGTCTAGTTAGAGAAGGAGTATATGTACATTATCTTTCTCGACATCCTGTTAAACATATGGAAAGTGGTTTTATTATATGGGATACACAACATCCATCACATAAAATATGGTGGGACAAATATAGAGAATTATATGAACAAGGTAAGATCTATGAGTTGTTTGATGGATGGACTGATTGTCATGCCTTTGATTATATTAACACAAAAGTAAAAACAAAAACACATCACATAGCTCGAGCTAATCATAATCAAGTTTGGGGTGAATCACCTTTACGAGAATATATGGCTCACTATAAAGGAGTTGCTGTATGATCAAAAATAAAAATGTATGTGTGATTGGAGGTGCAGGATTTTTAGGTTCTCATCTTGTTGATTATTTAATTGAAGATCGAAACTGTAAAGTAATAGTTCTTGATAATTTAATTTCTGGATTAAAAAAACATCTTAATAAAGAGGCTGAATTTATTTGGTTTGATATTAGAGATAGTGCGGATGATCTTGCACAAATCTTTACTAGTAATAATATTGAGTATGTATTTAATTATGCTGCAGAACCTTATATACCAGAATGTTTTCAAAGACCTATGCACTTCTTTGATATCAATGCAACTGCTGTACTTAAAGTTTTAACAGCTTGTGAGAAAGCAAATATATTAGGATTATTACAAGTATCGTCTGCAGAAATATATGGTAATATGGATGGTAAAATAAAAGAAACTGATCCTGTTGAACCTCATTCTACATATGGAGTATCTAAATTAGCTGCAGATGGATTAGTACAAGTAAGATGGAGAGAAGCACAAACACCTGCTATTGCAATGAGACAATTCAATTGTGTAGGTGAACGAGAAACACATGAATATGTTATACCTGAAATTATTTCTCAACTATCAAAATCTAATACTGTACGTTTAGGAAACAATTCTTTTAGAGATTTTCAATATGCTAAAGATGCTGTACAAATGGCTGTTGACCTTTTGGAGAATGGGGAGTATGGTGAAGTATACAACATGGGAAGTGAAGAAGGTATAAAAATTTATGATCTTGCAGAACAAATAGGATCTCTTATGGGTCATAATTTTATTAATATACAAGTGGATCAAGCAAAAGTAAGACCTTGGGAGATTTGGCATTTACAATCAGATAATACTAAACTATATAAAGCAATAGACAGTAGACCTCAAGTTTCATTAACTGAAGCTCTTGAAAAAACAATAAAGTATTTTCGTGATAATGGAAACCAATGGGATTGGTAAATTATGCAACCTTATGAACAACTTGAAGTAAATTATGCAAAGCATGTTAATACACAACATGCTTGTGTAGTAAATACAGGTACAGCAGCTTTACATTTATCTATTGAAGTATTAAAAATAACTGAAAAATTACCATATGATACTCAAGTTATTGTACCTGACTTCACAATGTATGCTAGTGGCTTAGCTGTACGTTATGCAAATCTTACACCTGTGTTTATTGATTGTGATGATAATTTGTTAATTGATTTAGATAAAGTAGAAGAACATTTTAAGAGTAATGTTAATATTCAAAAAACTCGTATACTAATGGTTACTCATGTTTATGGTAGAGTTGTTGATATGGATAGAGTCATGGATATTGCAGCTCGATATAATTTAAGAGTTATTGAAGATGCCTGTGAAGCTCAAGGCGCTTATTGGAATAATAAACCCATTGGATCTTTTGATATTGGTTGTTTTTCATTTTACAGAAATAAAATCATACATGCAGAAGAAGGTGGAATAATTACATCTAATGATCTACAACTTATTGAACTTGCAAGAGATATGAGGTCTATGAGTTTTGGTACAAAACATAATTATTATCATGAACAAATAGGATTTAATTATAGATGTACAAACAGTCAAGCTGATATGGCTTTGAAGTCACTATCTAATATAAAAGATAATTTAACTACAAGACAAGAAATAGCTTCTGTATATAATAAGATTATTCCTGAACAATATCAGATGCCCAACAATAGAAAAGTTATTTGGGTATACGATATCAGACATCCTAATGCAGAAAATATAGTTTTTAAGTTAAAAGAAAAAAACATTGCAGCTAGACATTCTTTTAAACCTCTATCTTCCCAACCACTATTTAATCATTGGAATGTAGGTAAGAAAGCTACTGATATGAGTAAAAATGTTTTTTATTTAAATGTAAATCCTAAACAAACTGATTATGATATTCATGATATAGGTAGGGTAGTAAATGAATTGTTATCAATGTAATACAGAATTAATTGTAGGCGGTGATCATGATTGTGAAGAGGACGAAGATCATTCAATTGTAACTAACCTAAGTTGTCCTAAATGTGACTCGTTAGTTTATGTATATTGGGGATCTAAAGAAGATAAATGAAATACTTTACCAGAAAAATGATAGCTCATAAAGATTTGAATAGTAATGGAACTCTTTTTGGAGGCAGAGTACTAGATTGGATAGACGAAGAGGCTTATATTTATTGCAGTACTGTATTAAACAATGATAGAGTAGTTACAAGAAGTATGAGCGGAGTTGATTTTAATGCTAGTGCTATAAGAGGTGATATAATTGAAATAGGTATGGAAACAGTAAAGTTAGGCAGATCAAGTATTACAGTACGTTGTGATGTTAGAAATAAAAGAACAGAAAAATCTATAACTAGTGTCAATCAAATAGTATTTGTTAACTTAGGTCCAGATGGAAAGCCAGCTTCTCATGGAATAAAAAAGGAAAAATAATGAAAGGTCAAATTGTATATATTAAAGGTCATAATAAATCTGAAAAACAAGCTAATGAAGCATTACAATCTTTTAAAAAATATAAATGGGATGTAGAATTAAAAGCTGGTAATACTAAAAATAATATTGATGAGTTTTATCCTGGATATTATACAATTATTGAAAATAGTAGATTACATAATTTTAGAGAAGAAAATTTTAATAAGTATCAAACTAAAATTAGTTGTGCATTTAATCATATTGATTTTTGGGAGAAAGTAGTAAATGAAAATGAACCTATGTGTTTTTTTGAACATGATGCGATATGTTGTATGTCACCAGATAGTTATGATTTTGAAGATTATCTAATATTGAATGCAGAGTTTGTATTTAAATCTCCTAATAAATTAGGATTAAAACAATTTAAAGATTTTGCATGGCCAAGTTTTGGAGTTAATGATATACCTGAAAGTTATCCATTAAAATATTATAAAGAAAATATTTGGAATGGATCTAATATGGCACCAGGAACTGGTGCCTATGCCATTACTCCTCAAGGAGCAAAAAAACTTTTAGATGCAATTAACAAATATGGATTTGATCAATCTGATTTTATGATTAATAGTTTTAATGTTAGAATGCAGTATTTGAACCCAAGTCCCATAAAGTTTAACACTATCAATTTAAGTACATCTTATGGATTATGAAACATATAGCACTAAGATCAAAAAGTATTAGAAGTGGTGATAGACCATATACTACTCCAGGTTTAGGAGACAGAGCTCATAGTGTATTATTAGCATATCAATATAGCAAAGCTCATAATACTCCTGTAACTCTACATTTAACTTCAGACAAATATGGTAAACCTCATAAAAAAGTATCATGGAAAGAACTATTACAAATGGTACCTAATGGAACCGTTGATATAAAAGTTTGGGATATCTGCAACATACCGGAAAATAAATGGTTGTCTTATCTAGCTGAAAAAGGGTATAATGCTGAGATATATTATTATAAAGATACATTACATATGCATCCAAACGAAACTGTTGTTCCTTTAGAAATGTCTCAATATCTTGTTGAGTTACCATGTTTACAACCAGTAGCAGTTGATTTAGATTTACCTAAAAAATATATTACTGTACAATGGGATTCAAATGACGTTGCAAGATCAATGTCTCCTATAAAGAAAGCATTTATTGAAAATCAATATAGAGGTCAAGGATATGATATAGTAGTAGTAGGTGGAAACTCTAATAATCAATTATTAAAAGAATCTCTTCACCATATTGGATATGCTATGTATCATGCAGACTATCATGTTGGAATTGATTCTGGAATGATGCATTTAGCACAATTTTATAAAACATATGAACAAATTCATATTCACAATGAAGGATTTAGATCACATCATTTATATCGAGCTGTTAAAAATGGAAGCAAATTAAATTATACACCATGATTAAAACTGTACAATATAAAAATAAAATATATCCTGAATTTCAAACTAAGGGATTTGCAGCAAAGTATATATTTCCATTTGCTGAAGAGGTATTACATGGAAGAGGATTAGACATAGGTTGTAATAAACCTGAATGGTCTTTTCCTGGTTCCATACCTATTGATATACAACTTGATGATGAATGGCATGCAATGAATTTACCAGATGAAAAATTTGATTATATTTTTTCTTCACATTGTTTAGAACATCTAAACGACTGGGTTAGAGTTTTAGATTATTGGACTACAAAGATAAGATCTGGAGGAGTTTTGTTTTTGTATTTGCCACATTATTCACAAACTTATTGGAGACCATGGAATAACAATAAACACGTTAATATATTAACACCAGAATTTTTAAAAGATTATTTAGAAGCAAACAATTGGACAAAAATATTTGCTTCAGACAAAGATTTATATAACGCATTTGCTATATGTGCAGAAAAGGGACATCAAAATTTATATGACTAAAATTTTAGTAAATGGTGCATTTGATATTTTGCATAGTGGACATATAAATTTATTAAAGTATGCAAAATATATGGGTGATTATTTAGTTGTTGCATTAGATACAGATGAAAGAATAAAGTTGACTAAAGGTCCTGATAGACCAATAAACAATCAACGTATAAGAAAAATGATTATGGAAACTCTTAAACCTGTTGATGAGGTATTACTTTTTGGTACAGATAAACAGTTAATAAATATAATTAAGAAAGTAGATATTAGAGTAATTGGATCTGATTGGAAAGATAAACATATAGTGGGAAGAGAACACTGTAAGTTATTATTTTATGATAGAATAAATGATGAATCAACAACAAACACCATTCAAAATTATCTTAGTCGGCGATAGCTGTTACGATGAAACTCATTATGGACAAGTAAATAGACTTAGTCCAGAAGCTCCTATTCCTATATTAGATTATATTGAAACTAATACCAACAACGGTATGACCTACAATGTATATGAAAATTTCTTAAAATTAGGATTTACTCCAGATAATATTTTACTAGATACAAAAATGTATGAAGTAAAAACACGTTATGTTGATATTAAAACTAAACAACAGTTGTTAAGAGTAGATCAAAAAATTGAGCAGGATAATATAAAAACAGATTTATTAAAAAAATCATTACGAGGATATGATGCAATAGTAATATCTGATTATGATAAAGGTCATGTTACATATGACTTAGTTAAAAAGTTAAGAAAAAATTATAATGGTCCAATATTCATTGATAGTAAGAAACCTGATTTAAAACAATTTGAAGGATGTTTTATAAAAATAAATGATAAAGAATATCAAAATAGAATATCTTGGGCTAGTAATATGATAGTAACATATGGTGGTGATATGGTTACTTACAAGGATAGATTATATACACCACCTAAAGTTGAAGCGTTTGATGCATGTGGATGTGGTGATACATTTTTAGCAGCTTTAGTTTATAATTACTTAGTTACTAATGATATGTCTGATGCAATACTGTTTGCAATGAAAGCTGCTGCAATAACAGTAAAACATTTTGGAGTATATGCTCCTACATTAGAGGAAATAAAAAATGAAAACTACTATAGTCAATAAAGGTTGGGGACATGAACTTATCTTTGCAAACGAAGAAGAATATTGTGGAAAGTTTTTAAATTTTCATCAAGGTGCAAAGTTTAGTATGCATTTTCATAGAGATAAAGATGAGACATGGTATATACAATCAGGAAAGTTTGAAGTGTATTGGATAGATACTCAAACAGCAAAAATGAATATGAAAAAATTACAAATAGGTGATACTTGGAGAAATCCTCCTTTAGTACCTCATCAGTTACAGTGTATGGAAGCTGGTTCAATTATTGAAGTTTCAACACATGATGATCCAGAAGATAATTATAGAGTTCTTGCTGGCGATAGTCAAAGATAAATGATTACTCTACAATGTCCTCATAATCCCAAACAGTTGGGTGATACAATTGATGCATTATTTCTTGCACATATGATTAGTAAAATTGAATCTACTCAAGTGAATATACAAATTAATCATCCAGATGGAAAACTTCTCAATGACTTTGTGGGATTTGGTGATGTGATTATAGGTTTAGGTAACTTAGGTAAAGTTATATCATTTCATAATAACACAACACAAGGTATGACTCTTTATCACAAATATTCTTCTCAGTTTGAAGATATACCTAAAGTAAATATTCCTTATGAAAATAAAAATTTTAACTTACCTGAAAAACCATATATAACTGCTCAATGGGATGCTCAACAAATATACCGCAGACCTGATAAGTATGATAAAGAATTACCTAATAAAATTGAACAATGGTATCGTGATAAGTATGGATATAATGTTGTGCGTACTGGTGGTGAAGGAACATATAAAAATCTTAAAGATATTATCTATGTTACATCTCATGCAGAACTTCATATTGGAGCTGGATCTGGAATGCTACATATAGCAAAGTTTGTAATGCCAGTAAATAATATACATTATTATCACAATGTTCAAAAGAGAGAAGATGATAAAAGATTTCCAGATGGATGGGATGTTGCATGGATGGGAAGAGAAATATTACGTCGAGGTGCACGTTTAAATTTTTGGAAACTTGATAAAGATAAAGAAGACTATTTTAAAGATGTAAGGTTATTCCATGATAACTCAATATAATTTTAAAGAAAACAATTGGTCTCAACAAAGATATGATAATAATATTTTATTTAATTCTAGTGGAGTCCATCAGCCAGAGGGTAGACACAAAACAAATTCTGCTAAAGAACAGTTTGATGAAATAATTCCTTATCTGAAACAAACTCGCAATGCATTAGATATTGGAGCAAGATGGGGATCTTTTACTGTACAACTTCACAAGTATGGATTCGATCATGTTTATATGGCAGAGATGAGAGATATACATTTTAAAGGAATATCATATAATGTAGATATGTCAAGAGCAACATTATTTCCACATCCAATAATGCATCATACTGGTAAAGTAAATGCAGTTCAAAAAACTATAACTCAGTTAAATAATGGAAATGTCAATTGTTATTCAATTGATGATATGAATATTGATAATGTCGATTTTATAAAAATAGATGTAGATGGACCAGATAGATTAGTTGTACAAGGTGCTCAAAATACTATAAAAAAATATAGACCTGTAATGTATATAGAATGTGGTCTCGAACAAACTCAGTGGGAAAGGAATATGAATAACCGTGAAGCTAAAATACAAGATTCAGTTCCAGAAGGATATAAAATTATAAACTGTAAAGTAGAAAGTAATAACTTTATATTAATACCATGAAGTGTCATATAATTGGAAACGGATATTCTAGAAAATTATTTAAGGACAGTGAAGATTTTAAAATTTGTCTTAATGTTTATTCATATCCATGTGATTTGTTATTTGCAATAGATGATCTTGCAATTAACTATTTACACAAAAATAATTTTTTTGGAACTAATGTAGTAATCAACAATAATATAAACTTAGAAAGTAAATATATTATTGACAGAGTTCCTGCTTATAGAAAAGGAATACCATTTGAATTAGAAGGTATGGTTTCAAGCGAATCAAGTTTTAATGTTGGACATTGTGCATACCAATGGACTAGAAAAAATAATTACACTGAAATTCATTTGTGGGGGTTTGATATTTTTTTTGATAGATCATTAGTTAGTCTTAGTGATCAAATATTTGGTCATACTATTGAGTATAAGCAGTCTGCAAAGTTTGATAAAAAGGTTGAAAAGTATTTGAAAATATGGGATAATATTATTGATATTGAAACATATGTTCATATGCCTCCGGGAAAAAATATTGACTCGCAAGTACAAAATAAACTTTTAAAAGGTGTAAATGAATGGGATTGGGAGATGATATAATGTTTCTTGGTGAAGCTGAACGTATTCACCAACAAACAGGAAAAAAAATAACACCCTTGTATGGTACAGGATTAAATCCTATTTATGATAATGTAGAGTTTATTACACCTTATGGAGGATTAACTGTTAATGCAAGAGATACTAATAATAAGTCTGATGTTCATATAGATTATTATATTAAAGAAAAAAAGAATACTATCTTAGGTACAAAATTAGTTTTACAACCATACAAACCTAAACCTTTTAAAATAAGATTATCAAGACAAGAAGAAACAAAAGCTAATTTAGAATTAGCAAAAAGAAATATAACTGATTATGTTATAGTTAATCCAGATTATAAGTCATCATTTTTTTCTCAAAATAAAAACTGGGGGTTTGCAAAATGGCAACAACTAACTAATAAGTTAAGTAAGAATATACAAGTTGTGAGAATTCATCCTGGTAAAAGTCAATATAATCAACCATTATTAAATAATGCTATCAATATTACATGTGATAATATAAGAGATACAATAAGTTTGGTTAGAAAAGCAAAGATGGGTATTACTTATGATGGATTATTACATCATGTCTTTGCTGGTTTTGAAATACCAGGAGTAATTATACATGGTGGATTAATTGGTAAAGAAAATATGTCTTATAAAAACATGCTATATATTACATATAATCATTCTGAATCTCCTTGTGGAGCTACTTATGATTGTCCTCATTGCTTTGAAGCTAATAAAGCTATAACTGTTGATATGGTGTATGAAAAATGCTTAAAACTCTTATAACTCAAACATCTGTAGGTAATACCTATGGATATATTTACAGACCTGATCAAAGTCCAAGAGCAGCTGATGCTGCTGCTTTGTTTGAAAAATATTGCATTCCTTCTGTAAAAGAATATTGTTTAAAACACAAATATGATTACAAAATGATAACAGAATATCCTACAGATATTGATATATTATTTTTTAATAAAAGTACAAAGGGCAAAGATTATGATTATTCTAAAGGTGGGAAAAATAAATGTTCAACATTAATTAGATATCTTAATATGGGATTAGAAGAATATGATCAAATAGTAATATTAGATAATGATATTTGGATTCCTGAATCGGCTCAACCATTACCAGAAATAAATGGACATCATGGAGCTCCAGACTTAGGTAAAGATTGGAATCATCCTTATTTTATAAAATTTGTAAATGGTGGAGTTCAAATGGTTAATAAGCAGGCTGGTAAAAGTCTTAGAGATTTTGTAAGATATAAATGTGAACATAAGATATTACCTCCTGTTCATACTGACCAATCTTATATGAATGAATGGAGATCTAAGAATCCAGCTATATCATATATGTTAGACAAAAAATGGAATTTTATGGTAGGTTGTTATCCACGTACTGAAGATTATTCAAAGTATAATTTTATTCATTATGCTGGTTGGGATGGACGTAGTATGTTAGTTGAAGATGTAAAAAAAGGAATTATCAAGTGAATTTAATATTTCAATATTATATTCCTTATGAAGCTAATGATGCTCACATGGGTGGAGCTACTATGCCTAAATGGGCTGAAGCTGGATCTAAATCAGCTCAAGTATATGCTAATATATGTAAAGCAGAATATATGTTATCTCATGATCGTTATTTTAAACATTTGGATCCAAGATTAGATTCATTAAGAATTATATACGATCCCTTTTTTGATAAGTATGATAAAATTTTATCTATAGATTTAGACATACTTCTAAAAACAAAAGAAAACATATTTGATATTGAAATTGGTGATGTTGCTATGGTGCATGAAGTAGCAATATTTAAAACAGCTGGTGGATGGATGAAACGTATAATGGAATCACCAGATTTTGAAAGAGGCGTAATACCTTACGGTAAAAAATTATTTGGAAAAGACTGGATGTTTCCTAAATCAAAATTATATCCAAACGAAGATTATCGATATATGAATGGTGGTGTTCAAGTATGGAGTAAACAAGGTAGATTAAAAGCCAGAGAAATATTTACTTCTGTTGATCATTATTATATGCATACAAGATATACAGAACAGATGTATATTAATTTACAACTATCGAATCCTGAGTTTAATGTTACAGAATTAGATTGGACATGGAATAGTCAAGCAACAAGACAATGGCCTCCAAGTAGTCCTCGAGGAAAATTTCAACATTTTATTAATGCATCTAAATTTAATATGCCGAGTTTAGTATGATTACAATTATTACAGATATAACTGATTCTGATATTCTAAAAACTTATTGGTGTCCACTAATCTGTAAGTATCGAGAAATGCAATTTATATTTGGTAGAACAAAAGATGTTATTCGTCCTAAAATGAAAGATTGGTCTAATGTTAGATTTGCTGCTAAGAACAATGCAAAAGGATTAGTTAGCTTTGCAAACACAAAATTTGTTTATATGACTGTACAAAATGAAATACCTACATATGAGTTGATGGTAAGATTAAGAGAACCTCAAGAAGGTTTAGTTCCAAAAATACATGGCTCTGATAAAGATAGTTCTTCATATGTTATTTCTAAAGAAAATTATATGAACAAAATTAAATTTAATAAAACTATTAATGATCTAACCACTTATGTAATATGAAAACATTTATAATTTGTGATAAAAATAATAATATATCTTTTACTGCTGCAAAAAAATGTCAGCAGTCTTTAATTAAAACTAATAGCAATGTCGAAATAGAATTCTTTCAACAGACATCTCCTAATACAATAGAACAAGATCTGGAAATATTTTTGCAGGAGATTCCCTTAACACAATTAGCATATCTAAAATGGAATTATCCAGGTAATAATGAATCTAAAATTGATTTAGAAACTGGAATGAGAGTTCCAGGATACAGAGCTATTGATCAATCTAAAGTTTTTGCTTGTCTTGTATCACATATTAGGTTATGGTATAAAAGTGTAGAATTAGATCAAGAAATTATGATATTAGAACATGATGCTATTTTTACAAGAAAGTTTACTCAATTTAATTGGAAAGGTGGTGTATTAGGGTTAAATGATCCTAGAGGTGCTACTCATACTTCAATGTTATATCATCAGCTTGTATCAAGATCTAAAGGTATACACGATGCTCCGTGGGTTAAACCAAGACTAGATATACCACAGGGATTAGCTGGAAACTCAGCTTATATAATTAAACCAAACTTTGCACAGAGATTGCTAAACAAATTATTAGAGAAAGGTGGTTGGCCAAATGATGCTATAATGTGTAAACAATTTTTTCAAGAAGAATTAAAAGTTGTTTATCCATATTATACAACATTACAACGTGTACAATCAACAACAACACTATGATTAAATCTTATGTAATAACAATGATTGATAATATAAGGTCAGTTAAGGCTACTGAACAATGTATAGAATCTGCAAAAAAGTTTGGATATACACCATCAATTTTTAAAGCAATAGTACCTGAAGACAATTTAGAAGAAGAATTTAAAAAAGATGATATGTCAATAAATGATTTTAGTTTAGATACTAAATATTCTAAACTCAAACCAGCAATGTGTTGTTATCTTTCTCATAAAGCTCTTTGGAGAAAATGTATAGAGTTAGATGAAAATATTTTAGTACTAGAACATGATGCTATCTTTATAGACAAATTACCAGATAAATTATATTTTAATGGACTTGTTAATTTAGGTAAACCTAGTTACGGTCAATATTTAGAACCTAATCTACAAAGAGGAGTACTTCCATTATTTTCAAAGTATCATGGAGGGTTACCTGGAACACATGCATACATGATCTCTCCAAGAGGTGCTAAATTATTACTAAAGAAAAAAGAAACAACTACTCCAGATTTATTTTTAAATAAAAGAGATTTCCCTTGGATCCAAGAATATTATCCATGGCCAATAAAAGCAGATGATAGTTTTACAACTATACAAAATGTAGCAGGATCTACCGCAAAACATAACTATAATAAAAACTATGAGATATTGTAAGGAATAACACTATGACAACTATAGCTATTACAGGAGCAGCTGGATTCATTGGATTTCATTCAGCTAGAAGATTAAAATCGCAAGGATATGATGTCATTGGATTTGATAACTATAATGACT
>Ga0160423_10003371_pt1 | contig 13289 bp, 13 predicted proteins | sample CRUFie14St8metaG_FD_108191 | JGI IMG/M metagenome (GOLD analysis project Ga0160423, IMG submission 108191) | Marine microbial communities from the Costa Rica Dome - CRUD Field 142mm St8 metaG | ecosystem: Environmental > Aquatic > Marine > Oceanic > Photic zone | place: Costa Rica: the Eastern...
ATTTCAATAGCCGCTAAACAAGCTCTTACTGCTGGTTTAGGCTTATCTTCTGTTACACCTGATAAAGCCATATACGCGTCTCCAATTGTTTTAATCTTTTCAAGGTTATATTTTAACATTATTTCATCAAATTTAGAAAAGTACTTTTCTAATTTTTTAATTAAAGCTAATGGTTGAGAAGATTTAGCTTTTTGAGAAAAGTCTACAAAATCAGTGAATAATATTATACCATTTTCTACTCTTTTTGGTGAGAATTTTCCACCTGAAGATAGTTCGTTTAGTATTGTTTCAGGAAAAATATTACTTAACAATTCCCCAATACGTTTGTCTTTATAATAAAGGTTTTTAAAAACCTCAATTTTACTTTTAATTAAATTTGGATTGAAAGGGAAAGGGATATAATCAACCGCTCCAAGCTTCATTCCTTTATATATTTTAGAATTAGTTATATTTCTTTTTGATATTAATATTACATAGTTATTTTTTAATTTACTTTTTTCTTTTAATTCTTTAAAAACATTTTTTTTATTAATTGTAATTTCAACATCAAGAATGATGATTCCAACATTTTTTTTTTTAATTATCTCTATTCCTTTTTTTAGATCGTTTGCCATCAGTATATTATTGCCTTCACCAGAGAGAATTTCTTTTAATCCAATTCGAATAATTTCTTCTGGTTGAATGATTAGTATATTGATGAATTTCTCCATTTATTTAAAAGTTGATCTTGTTTATATCATATTCAACTTTCATAAGGTATAATATTTTTTTTATTACGTTATCTACAATAGAATCTGGGCATGATGCACCTGAAGTAATTATAATTTTTAATTTATTATTATCTCCAAGAAAATTATTTGATGTTATAATTTTCTTGGAGTGAATATTATATGAATTAACTAGATTTTTATCTAATATTTCACTTTCATTTTTAATAAAAAATGTGTTAAATTTTTCTTCTAATAATTCAACTAAATGTGAGGTATTGCTGCTATTATATCCTCCTACAACAATTGCTATATCTGCATTAAAGTTAAGTAATTCTAATGTTGCTGATTGATTATCATTTGTTGCATAGCATAGAGTGTCTCTAGTATCAGCAAAATGATCTTTAATATTTTCTTCCCCAAACTTTTTAATCATTGTTTCACGAATAAAATTTGATATTTCCTGGGTTTCTGAAGCTAACATTGTAGTTTGATTTACTACTCCAATTGTGTTTAAATCTTTTTCTGGATTAAAGTTTTCTGAGTATTTATTTTCGAAATATTTTGTAAAATCTTCAGTTGAATGTTCACCTAAAATATATTCTGTCAGAAATTTTGTTTCTTCCATATTTTTTACAACGAGTGAGGGTGAATTTTCTTTACTATGAGAAAATGTTGCTTTAGTTTCTTCATGATTATATTTTCCATGAATAATAATAGTATAATCATTCTTACCAAGTTTTGTTGATCTGTTCCAAACTTTTTCAACAAATGGACAAGTTGTGTTATATGTCTTAACATCAACTCCTTTATCTAATAATAGATTATGTATTTTTATTGTTGTACCAAATGCAGGGATTATAACAATATCTTCTGATTTTATTTCGTCCCAAGAGATTAATTGTTTGCCATCAGTATCTTGAATAAACTTTACACCTTGATCTAAAAGATCTTGATTTACATCTGGATTATGTATCATTTGGCTAATTAGGAATATGCGCTTATTGGGGTTTTCTTCAATAGCTAAATAAGATCGTTCAATTGCATTTTCTACACCATAACAAAATCCAAAGTGTCTGCTAATTATAAATTCTATTCCTCCAAATTTAAGTATAGTAGGAGAGAAGTCTTTTTTTCTAGGATCTTCTAATTTCCGTTTAGCTTTTACCTTGCTAATAATTTCGGATTTATAATATTCGGGTATATTGAATTTTTTCATTAAGGTTAAAAATAAGAAAAACGTAATTTTAATAAATTATTCTAAGTGAAGAAATTATAAAATACTCTTTATTTCGTTGATTATTTTTTCAGAAAGAGTTTCTGCCAACTTTAGTGAAATACTTTCAGAATAAATTCGTATAATCGGTTCTGTATTGCTTTTACGAAGATGAATCCATTCATTCCCTATGTATATTTTTAAACCATCTGTTTTGTCGATTTCTTTATCTGAATATTTATCTGCTATTTTTTCTAATATTTCATCAACATTAATTTCTGGAGTTAATTCAATCTTATTTTTAGAAATAACATATTTTGGATAACTATCTCTTAATTTTGATAAAGTGGTTTTTTTTTCAGCTAATAATGATAAAAATAAAGCAATTCCGACTAATGAATCTCTTCCATAATGTATTTTAGGATAAATAATACCTCCGTTTCCCTCGCCACCTATAACTGCATTTTTTTCTTTCATTTTTTTTACCACATTTACTTCACCTACTGCTGAAGCAAAGTATTTTTGTCCATTAGCCTCTGTTATATCTCTCAATGCTCGAGTTGATGAGAGATTAGAAACAGTAGATCCAGGAGTTTTAGAGATTACATAATCAGCTATCGCAACTAATGTATATTCTTCACCGAACATAGTTCCATCTTCACAAACAAAAGCAAGACGATCTACATCAGGATCAACTGTAATACCTATTTCATAATTTAGCTCTTCTATTTTTTTTGATAAGTCTTCTAAATTTTCGGGCAAAGGTTCTGGATTATGAGCAAAGTTACCAGTAGGATCACAGTTTATTTTTTCTATTTTTTCTATTCCAAGTGATTCTAGAAGGGTAGGTACAAATATACCTCCACTTGAATTCACAGCATCAATCACAACGGAAAATTTAGCTTCTTTAATAGCTTTTTTATTTACCAAAGGTAAATTTAAAATTAAGTCGATATGTTTATTTAAATATGAATTATCTGTTGATAATCTCCCTAGGTTGTCAATGTCAGCATAATGGAAAGATTCAGCTTCTGAAATAGTTATAACTTCATCTCCTTCTTTATTAGAAATAAATTCTCCTTTATTGTTTAATAATTTGAGTGCATTCCACTGTTTTGGATTGTGGCTAGCTGTTAAAACAATACCTCCTTGAGCATTCTCAAGAGGAACTGCAATTTCAACAGTTGGGGTTGTAGAGAGACCTAGATCTATTACATCAATACCTAAACCTACTAAAGAGGCGGAGACAAGACTTGAAATCATTTCACCTGATATTCTTGCATCTCTTCCAATTACAACTTTTATTTTCTCCCCTTTATTTTGTTTAATTAACCAAGAACCGAATGCGGAGGCGAATTTAACAGTATCTAATGGTGTTAGAGAATTATTTATTTCTCCACCTATTGTACCTCTAATTCCTGATATTGATTTAATTAATGTCATAATAATGATTTTTTTAGTTTAATCATTTTTAAACAAGCATTGGCACATTCCACGCCTTTATTTCCATGGATACCTCCTGATCTATCTATAGATTGTTGTTCATTTTTATCTGTTAGTACACAGAAAATTGTAGGTAGGTTATACTTTAAATTAACATCTTTAATTCCTTGAGTAACTCCATCACATACAAAACGGAAATGTTCTGTTTCACCTTCTATTATTACACCAATAGCAATAATGCCATCTACTTCTTTTTTTTCACATAAAAACTGACAACCTAAAGGAAGTTCAAAAGATCCAGGTACAAATTTTATATCAATGTTATTTTCTTTAACACCAGATTTTAATAAAACTTCTTTAGCTCCATTTAGGAGATTTAAAGTGATTTTTTTATTCCATTCAGAAACAACAATGCCGATTTTAAAATCGGCACAGTTTGGGATAATTTCCATATTGTATTCTGACAAGTTGCGATTCGCAGTAGCCATAGTAGATGTTGATTATTTCGTTATTTTGTTTTTGGCTCTTGCGATATATTTTTCAATTGATTTTTGAGAACCAAATGCAACATAATTATTTTTAATTTCTTGGTAGGCCTCGGTAGCTTTGTCAAAGTTTTTAGTTTCTTCAGCACATAAACCAGCTTTCATTAAATACATTGGAGATGTGAATTCATTATTGGACATTTTAGCAGCATTAATATATGTTGTATATGCTTCCTCATAATTCCCAAGTTCAGACATGCAATCTGCTATTAGCCCTTCAGCCATGACTTCTATGTAAGTATTTGAAATATTAATTTTTTTTAGTTCTTTAATCGCTTTTTCAAATGAACCTTGAATCATTAGTTGTCGAGCGTAAACAAATTGTGATATTTCTCCACCTATTTTACCATCATATTTGTTTATTTGTAATTTTAATTCTTCTATAGCTAAATCTGTAGAATCCTTAGAGGCGTAATTCAATCCAACCCAATAATTTTCTTTTGATTTATCGTTTGCTGGGCTCCATACAAATTGAAGGTATAGAAAGTAACCTAGAACTAAGGTTATTAATATACTTACTGTTAAAGTTATTATACGTACAGTTTTGTTTGACCGAAATTGTTCTTTAATTTTTTCTCCTGAAATATCTTCTAACATTTTTCTTATTTTTAGAGGAGTAAAAATAGCTTTTTTTTTGATAAAAGAATACAAAGAATTTGCTTAAATTAAACTAGATTTTTCCTTAATGTATTTAGAAAGCATACATCTTGTAAATTTTAAAAACTATATAAATGCAGAAGTGGTACTTTCTGATCGTATAAATTGTTTTATTGGAATTAATGGTGTTGGTAAGACGAATATACTTGATGCAGTTCATTACCTTAGTGTATGTAAGTCCTATATGAATTCTATAGATCGGCAAAATATTCGTTTTGATGAATCTTTTTTTGTCATTCAAGGTACTTGGTTGAAGAATAATAAAAAAAATGATATTAATTGTGCTGTAAAAATTGGTTCAAAGAAAGTTTTTAGGAAAAATAAAAAACAATATGAGAAGTTAGCTGATCATATAGGACAATTTCCAGTTGTTATGATTTCCCCATATGATCGTGATTTGATTTTAGAGGGAAGTAACCTTCGAAGAAAATGGATGGATGGTATTATTGCCCAATTTGACAGGAATTATTTAGAGGCACTTCAAAGATATTCAAAAGTTATATCTCAACGTAACGCTTTATTAAAAGATATGAATATTAGACGTCTTTTTGATCAGGACTCTATTGAGGTTTGGGATGTCGAATTAATCAAGTTAGGGAATCAAATTCATCAAAAAAGAAAAGTCTTTTTAGAGGAATTTATTCCTGTATTTCAAAAGCATTATGATTCTATCGGTTCCGAGAAAGAAAATGTTAAAATAATTTATAAGTCTCAATTGAATGAAAGCAATTTTGAAAGTCTATTGATAGAATTTCAAAAAAAGGATTTAATAACATCTTTCTCTAATGTTGGTGTACATAAAGATGATTTGTTATTTCAAATTAAAAATCATTCTGTTAAAAAATTTGGTTCACAAGGTCAGCAAAAATCTTTTATTATAGCTTTAAGATTAGCGCAGTACGAATGGTTAAAAGCTCATCTAGGTGTTGCTCCGATATTGTTGTTAGATGATGTTTTTGATAAATTAGATCAATTTCGTGTTCAAAAGTTAATTAACTTGGTGGCAAATAATTTTTTTGGTCAAGTTCTAGTCACTGATACCGATTTGGAACGTATTCAGGCTATTTTCTCTAAAAGTAATTTAGAAAGCAGAATTTTTCTTGTTGCTGATGGAGAGATAACGAGATATAAAGAAGAAATTTTTGATGAAGAAAAGTGATAAATATAATGAAACAAAGAGGGGAGAATACGGTGCTCCACTAAAAGATATTATAGATAGATGGCTTAAAGCATATCGTTTAGATAATAAGATGAAGGAATTTGATATTATTAATTCTTGGCCTCAACTAATGGGTGTAGCAGTTGCTAATAGAACTAGTAAAATTAAAATTAAATCTCAGACATTATATTTAAAATTGGACTCAGCTGTGATGAGGGATGAATTATCTCAAGGTAAACATATAATAATAGACAGGATAAATAAAAAAGCAGGTTATAATATGATAACTGATATTTGGTTTGGGTAATTATCTATAATTATTAATAATTATGGAATTATTATTGTTTCTTTTCTGGAACTTCCAAATGCTGAGAAATAACCAAGGGCATTATTATTCCAGTTAGAATTTGGGTTTGCTGGAGCGGCAGCAGAACCACTATTTGCACCAACAATGGAAATAGTTTCGTTTAAGTAATAATAGATATCTTTATCTATAGATCTTAATTCCATTCCGATGGTATCATTGATTTGAAAAAAATCATTTAAAAATAGAGGTCTTGATACTGGGTTTCCATCTGTGAATAAGTCATCTTGTGTAAATGTTTGATCTATTTTGTTTAATTCTTCACCATTAAGTGAAAGAACAATTTGATAGTGATTGGTAATATTAATTGGATCAATGAAGTTCAGATAAACAACATACCCTCCATCTTCACCAAAAAAACCTGGGAATAATTCATATGTCATATCATCCAGAGGAACTACATTGTTTAAATCACATTGAGCAGAATATGATACACCATTATTTATAACATTTAAAGTATATGTACTATTAAAATTTGGGATGTAGTTTTCGAGTTCATAAATTCCATTCCCTATATGTGGAATGTTGGTTGTAGATCCAGAAAAATCAGTGATACTTACAATTGCGCCATCTACTATGGGAGGTGGATTTGAATTAAAATAACTAGAGGTTAAGCTTATTTTTACTCTTACTGTACTATCTTCAGCAGTATATATACCTTCGATAACAATATTTGAATTTGCTTCGTTTAAGTCAATATTAATGACTTTTTGACAAGATATTAATATTGAAATAGTAAATAAAAAGTAAAATATTTCTTTCATTTTATTTAAGATTAAAGTTGTAAGTAATTGATGGGATTAATTTAAATAATGTAGTTTGAACAGCGATAGTTTTCGAAGGGTCTGTCGGATCTTCTTCAAATGTAATAGTATATGGGTTTTCTCTGGCGTATACATTGTAAATTGATAGATTCAAGTTATGTTTAAATTTTTTACGATCTTTCATGTACCATGTGAAACCAAAATCTAACCTATGATAATCAGGCATTCTGTATCCATTTCTTTCTGTGTATAATGGAATTGTTGTTTGTCCAATTTCGTATTTGCCAGAAGGAAATGTTACAGCATCTCCAGTGTAATAAATCCAGCTAGCAGATAAAGCAATTGCTTTATTTATTTTATACATTGTTACTATTGAAATGTCATGGATTCTATCTTGGCGAGCAGAGTATTCTTTACCGTTATTTATTTCATCAAAATTCCTGAGTGATCTAGATAGTGTATAGCTTATCCAACCTGTTAATTTACCTTTCTTTTTTTCAATTTGTAATTCAAATCCATATGCTCTTCCGGATCCATAGACTAGATCACCTTCTACTTCTTCGTTTAGGATTAATTCGGCACCATTTCTGTAATCAATCTGGTTAGCTAATAATTTGTAATAAATTTCTCCAGATATACGATACATATTTTTGTTTAAATTTTGATAGTATCCCATCGCAATTTGATCTGCTATTTGAGGTTTAACGTTATTTGAACTTGGTATCCAGTTATCTGTAGGGCTACTAGTAGTCGAATTTGATAGCTGATGGATATATTGGTAATTTTTATTGTAACCAAGTTTTATTGAATTATTTTCAGATATAATATAACTCATAGATATTCTGGGTTCTAACCCTTGGTAATACTGAATTGATTCACCAGATTGATACGATAATGTATTTGTTTTATTACCTAGGTTATCAAATTCATAAGCTGTTCCGGAACCTATTAAATTAAATCCTGAATAACGTAATCCATACATGATATTGAAACGGCTTCCAATCTTCATTTCATTTTGAATATATGCACCTAATTCTAGGGCGTATCGTTCTGGTAATATAAATTCATTGAAAGATTCATTTTCACCTGTAAGAGATCCAGGTTTGAATTTATGATATATTCCATTTAAACCAAATTTAATTGTGTTTTTACTATTTAAGAAATAAGAAAAATCTTGTTTTAAATTCCAATCTTGAATTGATGAGCTTATCCCAAATCCTTCGTCTCCTGAGCCAATATTAAATGCATAATCAAAGTCACTATATACTAATGTAGTATTAGAAAATAATTTTTTTGAAAATAAATGATTCCATCTTAGTGTTGCTGTTGCATTACCCCAATTTACTCCAAATTGATCCGCCAATGAAAAATTATCTCTACCAAAGTATCCAGACAAGAATATTCTGTCTTTTTCACTTATTCTGTAGTTTGCTTTTATATTTAGATCATAAAAATATAATTTGGTATCTTTTAAATTAGGATCTTGTTGTGTTTTTAAAAATAAATCTGCGTAACTTCTTCTTCCAGATAGTATAATGGCTCCTTTTTCTTTAATTATAGGGGTTTCAATAGTTAATCTTGAAGATATTATACCAATACCACCAGATGCGCTAAATTTTTTGGAATTACCATCACGCATTTTCACATCCATTACAGAAGAGGCTCGACCTCCATATTCTGCAGGAATTCCTGATTTATATAATGAGACATCTTTAATTGCATCAGAATTGAAAACAGAGAAAAATCCAAGAAGATGAGAAGCATTATATACAGGAGCTTCATCAAGTAAAATTAAATTTTGGTCTGTACCTCCTCCTCTGACAAAAAAACCAGCATTTCCTTCACCAGCTCCTTTTACACCTGGAGTTAATTGCAATGTTTTCATGATATCTTTTTCACCAAGCAGAACAGGTATTGTTTCTATACTTTTAGGGTCAAACCTTGTTACGTTCATTGAAGGAGAGGTAATATTGTTATTTTCTTTTATTGCATTTACTTTAACTTCTTTTAATTGTTGAATGTCGGAAGATATTTTTAATTCAATATTTTTTGTAATGTTACTATTTAATTCAATATCAATAAGTTGTGTTTCAAAACCACTAAATCTATATTCGATTTTGTAGCTTCCTGAATCAAGAGTTAGTGAATAAAATCCATAAGCATTGGTATTTGTTCCAGTGTTTTTTAAGTTAGTTACGCGAACAGTAGCGCCATATATATCTTCACCATTAAAATTATCTCTTATTGTTCCACTTAGCGTAAATTTTTGACTATGTGACGATAAACAGCAAAATGTTAATAGTATGATTGCAAATATTAATTTCATTAGATTATAATTGTCTATTTTGATTAACTTTTAAATTAAAGTATATATTGTTTTGTTTAACAGTTTCTTTTTTTTATTAAACAAAATTAGGAAAATTTAATTACAAAGGTGATTTTCTAGTTTTTATTTTAGAGTCTCAACAAAAATAAAATTATTTTAGCTACAACTTTAAAGTAAAAAAATTACCTGTAATATTATTTATGGAATTTATAAGTGAAAAACTTGACAATTATATTCATGCTCATACTGAAATAGAGTCACCTTTATTATATGAACTGAATCGAAGAACAAATATTAATGTTCTTCGTCCTCGAATGTTGAGTGGTCATTTTCAGGGTAGAGTATTAAGTATGTTTTCACACATGATTAAGCCAAAAAACATATTGGAGATAGGAACTTATACTGGGTATTCTGCACTTTGTTTCGCTGAAGGTTTGTCTGAGGATGGTCAGATTACAACAATTGATAAAAACGAAGAATTAGAGGATTTGGTAAAAGAATTTATATCTAAATCAGATTATGCAAACAAAATTAATTGTGTTATTGGAAATGCTATGGATATAGTTCCGAATTTGAATGAGATATATGATTTAGTTTTTATAGATGCTGATAAAAGTAATTATATCAATTATTATAATATGGTTATTGATAAAGTTTCTAGTGGAGGTTATATAATTATTGATAATGTTCTTTGGTCAGGGAAGGTTCTTGAACCAATTAAAAAGAATGATGTAGATACCAAAGTTTTAGTAGAATTAAATAAAATTGTTCATGAGGATAAACGGGTTCAAGAAGTTATGTTACCAATTCGTGATGGACTATTAGTAGTAAGAAAAAAATAGTTTATAATGATTTAAATTATTCCTGAGAATATTAATAATCCCATTGTTAATAATAGAATTCCAACGATACGGCGAATAGAATTAATAGTTATTTTTGAGATCATTTTTTTTCCAAAATATGTTCCAATAAATGCGAATAATATTGCAATTAATAATAATTCCTGTCCGTCCGATATCACATTAATTAATTCATTCTCGATAATTGTATTAAAACCAAATATGTAAATCCATAATCTGGTTAAGTCGACAATAAGAGATACGGCGTTCGATGTACCTATGAATTCTTCTTTACATAGACCTGATTTAGCTAAAAACGCAGCTCTAAAAGCTCCTTGGTGTCCAGAAATACCTCCAAAAAATCCACTTAACATACCGCCAAATGGAATATGTTTTTTTTGGAAGTTTAATTTATCAAATCTTGAATCTAATTCTAACCATGCGAAAAAAATCATTAGTGTTCCAATGGTAATGTTGATTAGTTTTAATTCAAATGATGCTCCAAATAATGTATAGGTCAAAAATGGATTTGAATGATTAAATGATGTGATTAATAGACTTCCTAAAAATGCAAAGATTAAAGCTGGAATACCGAATCTAAATAAAGTAGCAAGGTGAATATGCTTTGAAACAAATACAAATTTAAATATGTTGTTAGCTAGGTGGACTATTGCTGTTGCTCCAATTGCAATTGGTAAATCAAAGAAAAGACTATATACAGGAAGCAAAAGTGTGCCTAGACCAAATCCAGAAAAGAAAGTTAATCCTGCACCAAATAGAACAGTTATAGAAACGATAAAATATTCCATTTGACAAAAAAAAGAAAAAATAGGTTTCAATTTAAAGTTTCAAAGAGTATTTTCACATAAAAAATAAATATGATTGATTTTAGAAGTGATACTGTTACTAGGCCTACTGAATCTATGAAAGAAGCGATGCTTTCAGCTCCAGTTGGTGATGATGTGTTTTGTGAAGACCCTTCAGTGAATGAATTAGAGGTTTTTGCAGCAAATATGTTTGGAATGGAAAAGTCATTGTATTGTTCTTCTGGTACACAGACGAATCAAATTGCAATTAATGTACATCTTAATCCTGGTGGTGAAGTTATAACTAGTGTAGAAAGTCATATTTATAAATATGAGGGAGGTGGAATTGCTAAAAACTCTGGAGCTTCTGTTAGATTAGTTGAGGGTAATAGAGGTCGTTTAACTATAGAGGATGTTGAAAAATGGATTAATCCAGATGATGTTCATTATCCAATAACCCAACTTGTAAGTTTAGAAGATACATCTAATAGGGGGGGTGGGGCTATTTATGATTTTGAAGAGATAAAAAAAATAAGTGCTTTTTGTAAGTTAAATGGATTGCCATTACACCTTGATGGAGCACGTTTAATGAATGCTATTGTTGAGAATGGTATTGATATAAAAGACTATGCCTCCCATTTTGACTCTATTTCTTTGTGTTTATCAAAAGGATTAGGAGCACCTGTTGGTTCTTTACTTATTGGTAGATCTGATTTTATAAAGAAGGCAAGGCGTGTTCGTAAGGTTTTTGGGGGAGGAATGAGACAAGCTGGTATTATTGCTGCAGGAGGCTTGTACGCCTTAAAAAACAATGTAAGTCGTTTGAAAGAAGACCATTACCACGCAAAGGAATTGGAGGGTGCTTTGAAAAAAATGAATTGGGTTGAATCTGTAGTGCCTGTTGAGACTAATATTGTTGTTGTTATTCTTAAGGATTATTCAAGTAGGGACCATTTAATTAGTGAATTGGAAAATCATGGTGTTAAGATTATTGCTTTTGGGCCAGGTATGTTGCGCTTTGTTACACATCTTGATATATCTAGTTTGGATATTGATAAAACAATTAGTGTCCTAAATAAAATAAGAGTTTGATTTTGAAATTTATTATATTTTTTTCTTTAATTACTATCCTTTCTAGTTGTATACAAGAAGATGATAATGTAATTGATTTATCTGAAATAACTGGTCACAATCAAGGTTATGAAAAAGAAGAAATTATTTCTGTAGAGGAACAGAAACAAGATACTACTTTGATATTGAAAAATATTTTTTTGGATAATGGTTTGAATATTGACTCTTTGAAATTAAGAAATGAACCTATGTTCCTAGATCGCTTTGGACCAAAATCAATAGATAAATTTATTTTAATTAAATCAGTAGATACAATTTTTTATTCTAAGTGGGTTTATGAAGATTCATCAAAAGTTATGAATGCGTTTACTAATTGGATCAATTGTTTTGGAGATAATTGTAAAAGTATTTTTTTTGGCGAGGAAAAGAATTTACAAAAAGATCCTTTTAAGATTTTTATTAGTGATTCTGCGTTAATTTTTATTGAGGGTAAAATTAATCTTGATTTTAAGTTATGGGATGAATTTTATTATAGAGTTAATGGCGTTTCTTATAATTATCTGGTTCAACAGTCAAGATGGTCAAAAGTAAGGTGGTATACTTTTATAGATGATAAGCGTATAAAATTAGACTTATCCACATTATAAGAGATTTTTTATTGCTCTTGATTTTTCATATTATTAAGCTTTATTAATTAAAACCGAGTTATAATAGTTAGGGTCTAAAGATACATCTTTGGTAACCCAAAAAGGTAATTCAAATTTTTCCTCTTCACTATTAACTTCTAATTCAGCAATTATTAATCCTTCTAGCTTTCCTTTAAATTCATCTACTTCCCAAATTCTATTAGAAAATTCTATTTTGTATCTATGTTTCTTAATTTTTTTATCAATTAAGTCTTTTAAAATAACATTAGCTTCATTTAATGGTATTTCATATTGAAATTCTTGACGTACAATACCCTTGTTCTTCCCTTTGATAGTTATAAAAGCTCTATTGTTGTTGATTCTAATTCTAGACGTACAATCTTTATTTTTTGATATATAGCCTTGAGTAATAAAGTCAGGTTTTGGTTTTTTAATTGTATTCCATAATTTTTTATCAACGAGATATTTATATTCAATTTCTTTCATATTAATATGTTGTTTAATTTTCTATTCCCAATATAACTAATTTGATATTCATTTAACATTAAATCACGAATTCAATTATCTTCGTGTTGATGAATATTTTTTTGACATTTGACTATGAGTTGTTTTTTGGTAAACACGTAGGTACGGTTTCTAAGTGTATGTTAGAGCCGACTGAAGAGCTGTTTAATTTAGCTAAGGGATTAGATGTGTCATATACTTTTTTTGTAGACGTAGGTTATTTGATTCAAGCTGAAAAATA
>Ga0160423_10003373_pt1 | contig 13285 bp, 19 predicted proteins | sample CRUFie14St8metaG_FD_108191 | JGI IMG/M metagenome (GOLD analysis project Ga0160423, IMG submission 108191) | Marine microbial communities from the Costa Rica Dome - CRUD Field 142mm St8 metaG | ecosystem: Environmental > Aquatic > Marine > Oceanic > Photic zone | place: Costa Rica: the Eastern...
ACCCCCAGCCCCCCCCCCCTCCCGTCGGTCGCACGCGCGCGCGCGATGAAGCTTTCTCGCGCGTTCACTTCGTGCTTCAAGCAGGCCCTGAGCTCCCTTACGAGTGGGCTACAGGAGGAGGTCCAGGTGGGTAAACGAAGAATAAAACTGGTTCGTCTGCTTGGCGAGGGCGGTTACAGCTTCGTGTACCTTGGAGTGGATTGCGAGACAGGACAGGAGTATGCGGTGAAGAAGATCTTGGCGCAAAGCTCCGAACAGCTGGAGCTGGCGAAAAAAGAGATTCAGGTTATGGGAAGGTTTAGGCACCCGAACTTGTTGGCTTTGGTGGACTCCAAGGCGAAGAGGGGCCAGGAGGGAAAGGAAATGGGGAAGAACGTGGTGTACTTGGTGTTCAGGGCGTACAAGGATGGAACCGTCGTGGACCTCGTAGAGAAAAGCCAGAGAATCCACCCCGCGGTCGTGCTCAACATCTTCCTCCAAGTCTGCAGAGGTGAGGACTCGGCGCCCAGGGCGACCGTAGCCCCGGTCTCGGACTCGGACATGGCTGACGCCCCTTCCCACGCCGTCCCTCGATTACTTTCTCTCTACCAGGCTGCCAGTGCATGCACGGCAAGGAGGGCAGCACAGGTGGGTATGCGCACAGGGACGTGAAGCCCCACAACGTGTTGTTGCAGAGGGATTCCAACAAGGGCGCCCTGGACCCCTTCCACGCCGTCCTGATGGACTTCGGCAGCGCCAGGGTCGCCAGGATGGACATCCGGTCCAGGACGGACGCTCTCAAGGCTCAGGTGAGACCAAAAACTCCCATTCCCGTTCCAACGCCCACAGTCCTCTGACCTCCTTGGCGCGTGGTCTCATTCTTCTCGTAGGAGGAGGCGGAGTCCCACACCACGGGCACGTATCGGTCCCCGGAGCTCTTCGACTGCCCTAGCGAGTGCGTCCTCGACGAGCGCACGGACGTTTGGTCCCTGGGCTGCCTGTTGTACTACATGTGCTTCGGGGAGAGCCCATTTGAGTACGTTTTGAGCCAGGCGGGGGGTAGCCTTGCGCTCGCGGTGATCTCGGGAAAGATCCAGTGGCCGGATAAGGGTGAGACGAGGCGATCCATTCGCCCTCCTTCCCTCTCCCCCCATTCTTCCGAAATCTGACCTCTGAACTCTCTTTCCCGAAAAAAAAAATAAAAAATAAAAAAGGTGTTGGCTACCACCCCGCGATTGTTGACCTATGCAGGCTTTGCCTGAAGCAGGACCTGGTCGATAGGCCGCGGGTGGACGAGGTCATCGAGAGGTGCGTGGAGGCCCTCGACAGGGTCGCGGAGGATGAGGGCCCCGCGGGCGCGGCCGCGCCGGCGATAGTGCCCAAGGCAAACATGGTCTAGTGGGTACGGGACCGCGGGCGGGCGTGGCGCGATGTGAAATCTATTTTATTATCTGGAAATCTATTCACTCCGTCTCACCATCATCGCCATCTTCATCTCCGTCTCAGTGTCCACCCGACTTTGCTCCCCACCAGCCTCCGAGGTAGGCGAGGGCAACGCCCAGAGCGATCGGAATGGCGGCCGCCGACGCCCACCGCCGCAGCGCCCGCCCGCACCTCGCCAGCAGGGAGCCTCCCGACTGCCCGAACCACCTCGCCTCGTACCCGTCTGGCGCGAGGTCGAACTTTGGGTTGTTCACGTGGACCTCTTTCACAACTTCCTCTCCCGCGTGCCTCGTCTCTCCCAGCCTGCGGGCGACGGGTAACCCGTCATGGACCCACCCCAAGATGCTTCCTTTCAGGTTCAACACCTTTGGGCCCCTGCCTTTCAAGTCCCCGGCCAGCTTCTTCGCATACTTCCCCGCTCTCATGCCGATTGTACAGTACGTGCAGACGTCCTTGCCTTCCAAAAAACCTATTTTTTCTTGGTCTTTGTGGACCTCCAGCTCGAATTCCTCCTTGGTCATCGCTCCGGGGATCATCGACGTGCGCCACTCCTCCTGCTTCCTCACGTCCACAACAACGAGGTTTCCCTTGACCAGGCGCTCCCAGGCCTCCGTGTCCACCTCCGGGATGGGGCCATAACACTCGTCACGGAACTTTCGATAGAGTTCTTGGACCCTCTTGCCCTTGGCCTCGCCGCCGCCATCGCCGCCATTGCCGCCGTCGCTTTGCTTCTTCCTGCCCGTGACCATCTCGTCCAAGGCCCAGAACAGCCCCCAAAACGCCGTCGCCATCTTGACTCGATTGCCAACTCGATTTGGGCTGGCTGGCCGGTGGCGACTCGGGGGGAACGAAGGCCAGAGATCGGAGCTTCAAAGGCGGCGATGGGACGCAGGCGGAGAGACCAGGCGGTGGTGGGCGGCGTGGGGGAGAAGGAGGAACACTTCGAGATCGTAGCATCGCCCGGGGCGGCGGGAAGTCACCAGGCGACGCCGGACGCCCGAAGCCGGAGGCAGAAGGACTGGAGCGACAGTGATGAAGACGGAGACGAGCTGGAGGGCCAGAAGCGCGTTAGGAAGAAGAGGAGGGTGGGGAGAAAGTGCGGTGGTATGTGTTACACTCCGCCGCCGGTGCCGCAGGCCTTGCTGAGGCTGGACGCGAAGGAGAGGCGGGAGAAGAGAAACAAAAAACAGAGGGAGCGTAAGAAGCATAAGAGGAGGCGAGAGACCGAGAAGCTCCAGAGTCTCGACAGGGAGACAGAGAGCCCCACGGAGGCGAGGGGCGATCTCATGCCGACGTCGCGGGCCGTCGCGGACGCGCAGGACGAGACCTTGGTACCGGTGACTCGCGAGGACGAGGCCGCCATGTTGTCGTATCTCGAGCTCATGCTGACCGCCCAGCACGGGAAGGCGGCCGCCGCGGAGGGCTTCACCCCCACCGAAGTGCAGCGCCTCGTCTGGCCGGTGTGCCTGCGCGGCCACGACGTTAGGGCAAAGGCCGAGACCGGGACCGGAAAGACCTTCGCCTTCCTCTTCCCGCTACTACGCAGGATGGCGCAGCGGGAGCCCGAGCAGGAGAGCGATGGCGATGGCGGCGACAGGCCCGTCAGGACGCTCGTGCTGGTGCCGACCCGTGAGCTTGCGAAGCAGGTCCTGGCCACTGTGACCAAGCTCAGGCCTCTGACCGGCCAGAGAGGCCTTTGTGTGACTGGAGGGATTCCACGGGCAGAGCAGGTGGAGGCGTTGGAGACCGCGCGACCGGATGTCGTGATCGCGACCCCGGGCAGGCTCTGCGACCTCATCGGCACCCAGTCGGTCGACCTATCGCGGTGCTGCCACCTCGTGATCGACGAGGCCGACAAGATGCTCCAGATGGGCTTTGACGAGGACCTGCAGGTGAGAACAAACAAAGAATTCTTCCGCCCCAAACCCTCCAAGAACGTCTTCCTGACGATTTCTCTCTCTCTCCCTCTGATTGCGCAGAAAATCGCCAAGGAGGTGAACAGGGCGAGAGCGGAGGGTGAGGGCGTGTGTGAAGAGCCAACCACCCTTCAAACCCTTCTGTTTAGCGCGACTTTCCCAAAGGCCCTCGTGAAGAGGTGCGGCACGTGGCTGCGCGAGGGCGGCACCAAGATGGTGGACGCAACGGCCTCGGAGGCCGAGGGGTCGGGAGGCGAGGGTGAGGGCCAGACCGTGAGCCCAAACGTCACGCAAGTCGTTCACGTGTGCGCGGAGCACAAGAAGGAGAAGAAGCTGATGAAATACTTGGAGAAGATAAGGTTCGAGGCCAAGGAGGTCGAGGGGTCGAGGCACGTTCCCAGGGTGCTGGTCTTCGTCAACACCATCAAGAAGGCCAGAACGCTCTTCGCTTCACTGCACAAACAGCCTCTGTTCAACCCCGTGTCGCCGGCAAAGTCCAGGAGGAAGTCTGGCTCGGGCAATTCTTCTGGCGCGGCCACGTCCTGCCAGGTGGCGATGATCCACGGCAAGCGCAACCAGAGGGAGCGCCAGGAGGCCATCCAACACTTCAAGGGCGGCAAGACGAACGTGCTGATCGCCACCGACATCGTGGGCAGAGGGATCCACATCCCGGGACTCAGGCACGTCGTTTTGTACGACTTCCCTCCAACGCTCGAACAGTATGTGCACAGGGTGGGCAGGACGGGGAGGCAGCAGGAGAGGGGGACCAGGTGAGCCCTGCTTCGGATGGGGAAACCCGTTCAACGGAAACGAGATTTTTTATTTTTGGCTGACGGACTGACCTCCTCCTCCCCCTCTTGGCGTACTTACGCCTTCTTCACGCGAAACTTGGCTCCCATCGCCCCCGCGCTGGTGGAGCTGCTCAAGTCGCACGACCAGAGCGTGGACCCGCACTTGGAAAAGTTCGCCGAGGCGGCCGCAAAGGCCATGTCGGCGGCGGCCAACGGGAAGGGCGAAGAGCAAGGCGAGCACGACAAAGTAAAGTAAAGCAACGTTTCACTTTTGGGCGCTCTCAGACATGGCCAAGATGTTGGCGAGGCCGTCCTCTGTACCCCTCTCGATCGGCTTGCGGTTGATCCACCCAAAGACGTTTCCCGCCATTCCAGTCAGGCCGAAGGAGTACGTTACCCTCGTCTCGGGGCTATCGCTCGTCGAGGAAGGCGTAGGCTCCAGCTCGATGGTCCCGAGTGCGCCGGCCAGGCCGAGCAGGAACCCTCCCTTGAACTCCAGGCGCCTGTTCTGCACCACATTCTCGCAACGCATCGCGAACTTTCCTCCATCCTGACGGGGTTAGACACACACACAAAAGAAAGCAATGCGTTAGTCAACTTGCCTCCTAGGCTGCGGGTTTGCTCACGTACGTTCATGTGAAAGGTCATGGTGGTTCCCGTCTCACAAGGTCCGCTGGCGTCCGTAACGGCCCTCATATCTGGATCCTGTGGCCGCAGTTGTTTTGGTAGTAATAGTTTTTTTTTTTTTTTTCGAGGGGGAGGAAGGGGAGGGAGAATTCCGTCCATCCGTCAGCACGTGCGTGTGTTTCAGTTCTGATCATTAGGTTTTTCTCTTCTTCTTCTTCTCTCCCCGTACCCAAGCAGGCCACCCCTCCACGTCGTGAAAACACGTGTTCCAGATCGTCTCCGGCGTGGCCTTGCACAAACCCGTCCTCTTCATCTTCATCCTGATTCGCTCGATCTTCTCCCCCAAGGTGTGGGGCAAGCAATTCTTCCGCCCCACACTTTCCAAGAACACACACACACGCAGCGCGACGCACGCGCTCAACAAGGCGTTACTACTCACTCTGCCTCTTCAGCGCGTTGCCGAGGGAAAAGCCACCCTTGGAGCTGGTGCATTTTTCTTGTTTTCGCCCTCGCCCTCGCAAAAAAATACTTTCGAATTAAGAAGTTAGTTACCCCACAAGACCTGGGTACAACTGACGTCTCTCTCAGAAACGTTTGAAATCAGGAGGGGAGGGGGGTGGCTCGTGGCTCTGTCAAGAGAAACGCGGTAGAGCGAGCGGGCTAGAGGAGAGCAGAGCGTCATCATGGCGTCGGTGAAGATGGACAAGTACGAGGACGTGGCGAAGCAGGTTGCCCTCGAGGAGGACGACGACTTCGAGGAGTTCGAGACCAAAGGTAAGTTGGGGAGTGCGACCCACAAAAAGAAAAAAAAAACATAGGACTATGCCTGCGCACCGCCTACATAGTTCCCGATCCCGATCACGGGCCGGAACGCGAGTTGCGGGACCTCCCCGCCCGGGTTGGTCCAGCCGCGTCAACCAAAGCTAACGAAGAACGAACTCTTTTTCCTCCTGCCTGCCGTCAACCCGCAACTCGCAATGGATACTTTATGGATCTCGATCTGGCAGAGTGGAACGAAGAAGAGGAGAGCCTCGCGGACGCCGAGCGGTGGGAAGACGATTGGGACGACGACGACGTCACCGACGACTTTGCTCAGCAGCTGGTGAGAAAACTTTTGCCTCCCGTCCATCCTTCCTGTCCGTTTTTTTTTTTTTTGCTGCTGAGCTGACGCCACCCCCACCGTCTCGGTCTCGGTGTTCTGTTCTTGCAGAGGACGGAGCTGGAGAAGGTCGCCAAGGAGCTCAACAAGTGAGGGTCCGCCTGCCTTGTACGATAAAACCACACACGCCGGCGGCGGCTGTCGACTCCCAAAAACATAAACAAAGACGGGGTAAACCTTTCCTTTACTCGTACACACGACCTCGTGGCCTCCCTCGCCCGCCCTCCTTCCTCTCTTCCCTCCACTCGAGATCAGTCCCACAGGTCAGCCTCCTCCTCGCTTAGGGTCTTGTCCTCGGAGTCCTTGATGAACCTCTTCACGGCGCTCCTCACCACTTCCGCCTGGCTCTCGGCGTGTCCCTGTGACGCACCGCCCAGCGTCAGAACAGGATCGTCGGGAAAGAGCTCGTTCAGCTCGTAGGCGATGGACTCGGGGGAGGTGTGCCTGCCGCCGAACTTGGCCATGCCCTCCAGAGTCTTGGCAACCTTGCCGTCTTTATAAAGGAGCAAGGTGGGAAGCAGCTGGTCGGGGTACTTTGGGATGCAGTCTGTGGATATGATCTTCACGAACTTTGTTCCGACGTACTTCTTGCACAGCTCGTCCAGGCTCCTGCACAGCTCGTTCGTTCGCGACCGTTGCAGTCCACGTCAGCCACGAGTACAAACAAAACAAAAAAAATCACGCGCGCGCGCACACACAACAAACACACACACTCTCTCTCACTACTTGTCCCTTGTCTCACCTTTGCATGAGCTGGCTCTTCTCGTTTGCGTCTTGGTACAGGTGGCACACGACCCACTTCCCGTCGCTCGCTTCGCTGACCTCCCTCACAAAGTCGTCTCGCTTGATGAACAGGAACTCGCCGTGCCCAGGCGGAAGCACAGTTACCCTTTCCCTCTCTTTGAGCTCCTCCATCCTGGCCTCGCGGTACTTGGCTAAAAACCTATCGTCGTCAAAGTCGTCGTCGAGGTCGCTGAGCTCGTCCTTATCGGCCGCATCAAGCTTCGCCATCTCGTCGACCAAATCCACAGTCCTGTCCAGCTGGCGCTCCTGGCGTTCGTTCGGGGCCCACTTGGGCGGCGGTGGCGGAAGCTCTCTCTTCTCCCAGTTCCCGTGCTTCACTTGAAGGTCCTCCCACTCCGTGGTCTCCGCGACGGCGTTCCGCATCGTCGAGTGGTAGTCCGCCATCGTGCGTGTGCGTCCGTGGGCCGCGACCTAACCCCCTCCGCTCGTCCCCCTTCCTCGCCTGGCCTCGCAGCCTGGCCTCTCCCCCTCTCTCTCTCGCGCACCCCCCACTACCAAAGATCTTCTCGCCGTGCTAGCAAATAGCTTCCGGAAATGTTGCACTTTTCGGACACTTTTCGAGAGCGCTTGGGGGAGCGGGTCGAGGTGGAGGTGGAGTGTGGTCTTCTCGATCGATGCGCGGCGCCCTTGCCGCGGAGGCCAGGACCCCAGGGGTTGCTCGTCATCAAGTGGGCTTGGACTTCTTGATGCTGACTTGATGCTAGTAGTGCAACCTCCCTCTGCGTCTCGGTGAAAGGTTCCAGATCATCCTCACGACAACGCAGCCCCGCCCACTGGTCAAGTGGCCAAGCACTCCTCGTCGTGGCCTCCGCGTGGAGTGTGTTCCGTTCCGAACCCGGGCCCGTCCGCGTGGGCGAGTCTCAAACACACCGCACGGTCTCCTAGGTTTTTTCTAGGTTTTTTTTTTTCTTTTAGGTTTTTTTCATCATCATCATCATAGAGTATCCATGAACGAGCCACGAGGAGGGAAAGGGACTTCAGGTGTGCCACAGCACCAAGCGGACGCCCCCAGCGGGTTTAGCAGCAAGAGAGGGACCAAGAGCGGCAGCAAGTACGATTACGTGAAGGTCAGGGTGTGGTTGAGTGAGCGAACGGCGGCGGCTTCGACCCCCAAAGTTGATTGGAACCTGGAGTCTAGCTCAGACCACGACGCCCATGAACAGGACTCCTCGTACTCGCCCTCGACGAGCGCCTCGGCGGCGGCGGCGGCAGCCATGGCGGACAAGAAGCACTACTACGTCCTGTCCCGCTTTTTGTTGGCAAGGATGCTCACCGCCGCGAGGGTGCCGAAGAAGACCGCAACGCAGATCATGTTGGAACTGAAGAAGCGCCTTGTGGACGAGGGACGGCTGGACGTGACCCAAAAGCAGCTGGAGCACGAAGTGTTCTCGCTGTTGGAGCTGAACGGCTTGAGCAAGAAGCATGTGGACTGCTTCGGCATGATTACGTCTTTCTACCACCTCAAGATCCCACTTATCGTGTTCATATGCGGCACAGCAGGAATAGGAAAGTCGGCCATCGCGACAGGGCTCGCGGAGAGGCTGAACCTGCCGAACGTGCTCCAGGTGAGGCTCCAGCCCGCGGCCGACGAAGCGCTGCGGAAGAATTGACCATCCCCGTGCCCCTTTGCAGACCGACCTCTTTGCCCAAATCATTAGGATGTCCGAGAACAGCCCCCTGAACCCCAACGCGCTGTGGGACCGGGAGGACTTGGAGCCGGGAGAGGGCGGGGGTTTGCTGCACGAGTTCAAGCGGGAGTGCGCGTGCGTTTGGAGATCTGTGCAGGTGAGGGAATCTCGGAAGATCAGGGGCGTATTTCGCGCGCCACAGGGAACGTGTCACCTCTATTTCTACTTGTTTCTCACGTCTCATCTCGCCTCTTCCCGTCCGTCAGGGTGACTTGCAAAAGTGCGTGCAGGACGGCAAGTCGATCATCATGGAGGGGACGTACCTCGACCCCGCGATGTTCTCGGACGGCCTTGGGGTCGGGGCAGCCCATGGTGACGCCGTGGAGGACCCCTGCCTGCCCCCCCGGCCGCCTCCAATAGTCGTCCCCATTGTTCTGGCCATGGAGGGCGAAGCGCATGCGAGGTGCCTGGATCAGTGGATGGGCGGGTGGGAGTCCTCGGAGATGTTGCGGGAAAACTCCGCCAGGGTTAGGGCCCACGCCGCGCTCAGGGAGGTTCACGACTACTACGTCAAGTTCGCCAGGAGGCACCCGCAGTCCGTGAGGCTCTGCTTTGTGGACCCCATGAGCACCCAGGACACAGTGGACGAGCTCCACTCTCACCTCCTGGACCAGATCGCGGACAAGTTCTCGCAGGGGAGTAGGGGACTAGAGGGAGAGGGCGACATTTGTCTATCTCAGGTGCCCAGCACCCCTATCTTGTGAATTTGTATGTTGTTATTATTTGTTACACCGCCCCCCCGTTACACCGCTCAGATGCTGTGCTTCCAGTTGTCCAGGTCCTTCACGACCGCGATCTCCCGATTCGTTTCCCTCACGCGCTGGTCGTGCGAAGACCTCTTCAGCGACTCCATGAGCGGGACCCTTGGCGCGGGCGAAAGGTTTGACACAAATCGCTTGAAGGTGATCAGATCGACCTTCCGGCCAAAGAAGGACTCCCCGGAGAGCGAGGTCTCGTCCTCGACGCGAGAAGGCGTCCCCCTGAGAATCCTCTGCGCCCCGGCCCGGTCGCTGTTCTTAAAGTCCTGTTTGTTGACGCGGCAGGGTAGAAGTCAAAAGGCGTTAGCTCGGGGCGTGGACGCCAGACCTTGTCATCCGGAAGCATTGCGGGAGAATTGCGCCCGTCCAACTCACCTTCGTGTTCACCTTCACCCTCCTCCCCAGCGTGTCCGCCAAGGACTGCTCTGGCCTGGTGATCGACGTCTCGAGCTTCTTGAAGGTCCTGCCGAGCCTTGGCAGGTTGGGCTCAGGGTAGGTAGGCCCAGAGTGGGCGCCTCCATCCCGCTTCGCCTCACCCCCCGCGAACCTCACCTGCTTCTCCTTCTTCTGCGCTCCCCTGTTGCTCGCATCCCACAAAATGCCGCCGCTGCTTTCCCTCGGGAACTGCTTCAAACGCTGAGACACGCGCCAACACAAAAAAGAAAGAAAGAAACGGACAGAGAGAGAGAGAGAGTCAGTCAGTGGGCATTCTCAGACGCTTTGTTCTTCCGCCAATTCTTCGCTCGGTCGCTCACCTGCACCCGCTCCACCGGCTTTGGAGGCACAACGTAGCTGAGGTGCCTCCTGTAGCCGTGCCTCCCGCCCGCATTGGGGGAGGAACCCCCGGCGCCCTCCATCCTCTTGTAGTAGTCCACGTTGTTCGCAGTGCTCAGCTGCGGCTCTCTCTGCGTTGGGGTCTGGATCACGGGAAAGTGCCTTCGGCTCCCTCCGAATCCCGCACTCCCGGGCTTCCTGGCCGTCCTGTTTTGTATGAACTCGCTAAGCCCGCTGCTTATGTGGTTCTATTATTATTATTATGAAGTTGTGTTGTGAGAAGATAATACACACACAAAAAACACGAACGCGTGGTGTACAAGTAAGTGAGAGAGACGCGTGAGTCTTATGTGCATTTGGTCGGTGGGCGCAAGAGGCGATGGGGGGCTCACCTCGTAGGGTTGTGGGACGTGCGCTCTTCCTGGTAGGTGCCACCGAGGCGACGAGCCTTCCACCGTCGCGTGAACAGTCGCGTTCGTCCTCCTCGGAGACCGGCTTTTGCTAACCCCAATCGCATTCTCCCCGCCGTCCCTCCCCGTGTCCCACGCGAAGGGACTCGAAAGCGTCATCCTAAGCTCCCTCCCTCCCCAGGGACAACCGCCAAACGCCAGACCTCGACCGAGACCTCCTCACCTCCTTGACAAGTCAATGTAAATGCTCTTCCTCCTTCTGCACCGGTCCTCTCCCGCCGACACAAAGGGGGTCCAAGTGCTTCCGTCCCGCCCGCGGGTTAACCTCCCCCCCCCCTCCGGTCCTACCCCTGCCCGCCGGCTTTGGTGCCTCGTCGTCGTCGATCGCTCGTCGTCGTCGCCGTCGTCGACACGGCCTTCCCTCTCAAGACCTCTGGACTGCCCAAAGATCCAACCTTTGACTTGAGGATTGGTGGGAGAGGTTCTCACGCAGAAAAATGCAAGATTTCCATTTCCAGTGTTTTGGGAAACGAGCCTGATGCCAGGTGGCAGAGGAGCGGAGCGTAGCGTCGAGGCACATGGGATGACGCCCGAGGGGGACGGAGGGCGCGAGGATGAGATCCATCACGGCCATGGTCGCGGTGTTCCCTCTTCCGTCATCCTACGCGTCGCTCTGCCTCTCATAAGCACGCAGTTCTCGTGGGCCGTCCAATCTGCATTTGCGACCACACTCTTCAAGCAGCTCGGCGCCACGCAGAGGGACCTGTCCTACCTCCGCGTGCCGGGTAAGTCCAAGCTGCGCAAGAAAAAAAAACCCTAAAACACAAAAAACCTAAAGCACAAAAAAACCTAAAACACCCTCTGACGTCTCTCTCTCTCTCTCTTTACTACTCTTCTCCTTCCTGTAGGGCCCGTGACGGGGCTGTTTGTGCAACCCTTGTCCGGGGCGTTTACAGACTACACAGGGTTCAGGTGGAGGCCGATAACCGTGCTGGCCTGCACATCGCTGTGCGCGTGCGGCTTCCTCGTCCTCCCGCTGGGCGAAAAAAATCGAAGCATTCCCCTCGTCTTCCTGGGGTTCTGCGTTATCGATGTGTCTTTCAACGCCGCAGACGCCCTGGTCCGGGTCCTCGTTGCGGACATCACGGAGCCGCGTAGGCTACCCCTCGCCAACTCGATCGTCTCGGGCGCGCTGGGGGCGGGCCAGCTCTTGGGTTTCGCCTCCGGGGCGGCGGGGGAGTGGCTCTCGAGGGCCCTCGGAGGCCGCTCCATAACCTCTCTCTCCTTTGCATGCCTAACGGGCCTCTGCCTGCTCGTCGCGTGCGACCTCGCCTTCTTGACGGCTTGCCGGTCCAAGGCGTTCCCGAAAAAATCCGGCGGCGGCCGCTACGAGGCGCTGGGGGACGACGGAGCTCCCGAGGAGGCGGAGACGACCGAACTGGTAAGAGCAACGAATGAATGTGATTGAGATCGCAGTCTCTCTGACAGGGCCGAGTTCTCGTGGTCTTTGCGCCTCCTAACAAAGGTCGGCCAGCCGGGACGCGAGCCCTCGCGGTCCATCGGCTTTGGGGTCCTCTGGAGGCGCCCCTGGATGCGGCGCCTTTGCGTGATGAACTTTGCGGCCTGGCTGGCATGGTTCTCGTTCATCTATTTCGCTCCAGACTTTTTAGGCGTCGTTGTCATGGGAGGAGACCCACACGCCGAGCCGGGGACGCCGTCACACGACAGGTACGACAAGGCGCAGACGATCTACTCGGCGAGTCAGGCGCTAGCTGCGGCTCTCATGCTCTCGTTTTCCGCAGTCGTACCGCGCTTGGTGAGGAGATTCGGTCTGAGGCGGATGATGGGTGCCTCCTCCATCGCACTCGCCACCCTTTTGGGCGCCGCCAACCTGCTCCGACGGGGGGACGAGGTCCCTTCTTTCATCCTCTTCGCGCTCACCGGGATCCCCTGGAGCATGACGATGTCGCTGCCGTACACGGTGGTCTCCCAGCTGAGCTCGGAGCACGAGAGGGGTAGGCTAATGGGTAAGGAAGGACTCGAAGCAGAGGAGACGCAATGCGGCTGGACGGCGACTGACCCCCACTACCTCCGCCTCCACCTTCCGCACAGGCTGCCTCAATGTCTTTATTGTGCTGGCCTCCTTTGCATCGCTGGCACTGGTCGGCGCCACAGGAGCGTCGTCCGAGAAGATGTTGAACGTTGGCGCGGCCAGTGGCCTCGTCGCCGGCCTCCTTTTCCTGACCTGCAAGATCGACGACTCCGTGTGACGGGAGGGGCTTTTTCTGTTGTGTATATGACGTGCGCTGTGTTTGATGTATTTTTTCGGTATTCTATAGAAACGAGTGAGGGGACTAGAGACGTTCGAGACGTTCGAGTTTTTTTTCTTCCATCTTCTCTCTTATTCACAAAGATTTAAAAGGCGCCGTGCGTGCCTGCCAGGCCTGTCGCTCACACCCTGAGGATCTGCACCGAGCTCGAGAACGCGATGGCCACCCAGTCCGGCTGGGCGCTGGACCACTGCAGGTTGTTGATCTCCGCGCCGGCGTGGTAGGCCAAGATGGGGTCAAGCGACCCGTCCAGAGGCTGGGACATGGAACTCAGGTCCCAGATCAGGGCCTGGGCGTCGTCCCCCGCGGTGCAGATGTGGCACGAGGAGTGAGGGGCCCACGCCAGTTGGTTGACGGAGGCCTGGTGCCTCTGGAGCTCCGCGACGGGCAGGGTTGGAAACCTGATGTCCAAGATGATGACCTTGGACGAGTCCATGAGCACGGTGGCCATGTAGCGCGGGTCTTGCTTGTTCCAGCCCAGCCTGACGAGGGGGACCTCGGGATGGGGGGACTCGTAGATGATTGTGGAGTGCTCCTTGTCCCTGCGGTTTGTGTGGCGAGGAGGAAACGGAGGAGGAGGAAGAGTTGGGGAAGAATGGGTTAGCA
>Ga0160423_10003374_pt1 | contig 13279 bp, 4 predicted proteins | sample CRUFie14St8metaG_FD_108191 | JGI IMG/M metagenome (GOLD analysis project Ga0160423, IMG submission 108191) | Marine microbial communities from the Costa Rica Dome - CRUD Field 142mm St8 metaG | ecosystem: Environmental > Aquatic > Marine > Oceanic > Photic zone | place: Costa Rica: the Eastern...
ACCTCCTGTTGATGGAAGGTTAATTAAATTAGCTCCACTAATAGCTGGTAAAACAGCTGGGAACCTAGCATCAGGTATTGTTCCGGATGTTAAATTAGTTGCACTTAAATTTGTAAGGTCTACAGGTAAGTTAGTTAAGTTAGCTCCACTAACTGCTGGTAAAGTTGCTGGAAATCTTGCATCTGGAATAGTACCAGAAGTTAAGTTTGTTGCATTTAATTGAGTAAGGTCTACAGGTAAATTGGTTAAGTTTGCTCCATCTCCTGTAAAAGATGTAGCGGTTACTGCTCCATTAATAGTTTGATTACCAGTAAATGTATTACTACCAAGACCAGCCAAGTTACCTGTAGCTGTTACACCGCCTTGCCAAGCACTACCATTATAAACTCTGAGTTCATCAGAAGTAGTATTAAAGTATAAATCACCTTGTTGTAAACCTGAACCGTCAGGTCTAGTTGATGGGTCACTAGAAGCAACCTGATATGTGTCAGCGTAATTATTAACATCAGCTATATTAGTCGCAACTGTATTAACGTCAGTAATATTAGTACCAACATTATTTACGTTGCCTATATTAGAAGCAACTGTACTTATATCAGTTGAATTAGAGTTTGCAGTATTTATTGCAGGGATATTGTTTCCAACATTTGCTACAGCTGTTGCGTTACTAGCAACTGTAGTTACCTCTGTAGCTTTAGGTACTAATCTATGAAATGTATATGTATGTAATGTAGGTGTAGATTCTACTAAAAATCCAAAACCTTGAGCGATTGTACCAGGTACATTATTAATTATTATATTTGCATTATTAGCTAAGTTTCCATTAGTTATGGTAACTGTTGTACCACTAGGTACTAAATTTGCAGTAGCTGCCTTTATACTTAAAACAGCTGCTTGTCCTGTAGTTCCACCGGGGTTTGTATCAGGAAAACTTTGCTCATCGTTAACGATATCAAAACCACCAACTTCATCAACTAAGTCAATAATACGTGCATCAATTGCAGCTGTAGTAGCTACATAACTATCACTTGCAGACCAAGTCTGCCCACTAGCTATAGTTTCACTGCTGTCTTGTCTAAAATATAAAGGGTCAAGAGCACCAGCATCTAGTTCAGTTTCTGTATAATATCTTGTGTCTAAATCTACAGAACCAGCTGAGGTAACATGGCCTTGAGCTGAAATAGTTATGTCTTGAAGTACATTGCCATTACTGTTGTTAATCGTAGTATTTGCACCGGCAACGTTATGGTTAATAGTTACTTGGTTATTACTTGTAGTTTTTGCTAAATCAGTACCAGCTAAAATATTAGAACTTATAGTAGCTTCTAAGGTATTTTTATTAACACCATCAGTTCCAGTTATTGGATTTGCAACATTGACAAGTTTGTTATTGCCAAGGTCTAAATCACCTTGCATAGCATCATCGCCAATCGTGCTCATGGCATTGTTATCTACCTCTTGAGCAACAAATAAAATTTGATCTATATTGTCGTTTAAATCTTCTGCTTTAATTGCAGAGCCTGGAAAAAATGTCGCCTTTTTATTATCGTTATCTGTATCACGGAATATTAAAACAGTAGCTCCATTAGCTGGAGCTGTGTTCATTTGTACTGTTGTAGCGTTGGCGAATGAGTATTCAGTTGTAGCTTGCGTAACACCGTTAATTTTTACTTTAACGTCTGTTGCAGATAAATATGGAAATGTAAAATTGTATAAAACGGTAGAACCGTTTCCTGTGTATTGAGTTTGTGTAACAGCCATTTACGCCTAAAAATTCGTTGACTGGGTAGATTTATTTATTTATATTTTTTATTCTTTCTATTTCTTCGTTTACTTTTTTTTCAGTGTCATAACGACCACTAACTCTAGCTTTATCAGCTAGCTTTCCTAAAGAATGTAATTCTTGTAATACTTGTGCTTTTGTACCAATTTGTTCATCTTGCAATAAAGAAGTCCAAGCTTTTCTTTTAGCATTACGTAATAACAATCTAATTTTATCAGCATGTAATGTTTTAACTGGATTGTAGTTTTGACCTTCTCGTCTATCTGTTTCCATCCTTAATAAAGATTCTTTCATTTGTGGATACTTTTCTACTAACTCAGCTATTTGTGCTTCAACATTTTCCTGACCCATATAAAACTTAAATTTAGATTTTAAATCAGCATGACCTTCTAAACTTTCACCATTAGGTCCAGTATTAAATGTTTGCGCTAAGTTAACGCCACTTCTAAATAAAATTTCCCTAGTTTCATTACTAGTGCCTATATTTATATTAAAAGGCAATATTCCATTAGTTAATCGTGTAATAGGGTCCCAATCTCTAATTATGTCACCATTTAATTGATCATATCTATAAGGAAGTAATGTACCTTTGACTACTACATCAGCCCATAAATTTCTATTACCAATACTCTGCCAAAATCCAGATTCTAATTCACGCATTCCTGGAGATATTAATTTACCTATTTCGTTACGCATAGAACTTAGTGGTATTTGGTTGTTTACAAAGTTAGCCGCAACTCTAGGTGCATCATTACCTTGCGAGGTAAGTAAATCAGATAATTGTAGTAATCCAGCAAGAAATGATTTATTTACTACATTAGCTTGAAGAACATACATAAGCTTTCCAAAATTATTACCAACCCATTCATCACCCATTACTTTTTGAGAATCAACAATATCAGCTGCAAAACCCAGTATCATATTAAATGGTTCTAACGATTCATAACTTATATAACTACCACCAACTTTTATTGATCTAGGTTGCCAACCAAAAGTTTGCCATGTATTACGGACACTTCTTTTTGGAGGTCCATTTCCTGTAATGTTTCCATTTAATGCAAGCATTGCAACTAAACTAGTAAAAATATAACCAATTGCCATTCTTCCACGCATAGTAGATTTAGCAATTTCATGATCTCTTGCTGTTTTTATTCCATACTGTAATAAAGCCGGATCATCCCATTGCTTACTCATTATGTCTGCATGCTCTTTAATTATTAAATTAAGTCCAGGTGTGTACTTTGATGTCATAGTTAAAGCGTTAACACCAGTCCGTGCAAACAAGAAGAAAGGTCTAAAGAAGGGTGCTTGGTCAAACATTATGTCTAATGACTTTGCAAAGCCTTTGAGTTCTTGAGTTAACTTTGCTTCGTCTGCCGCAAACTTTGCCATTTCATCTGTCAAACGTCCATCTGCACTAAATACTTTTGCTTCAAAATCAACTTCAGCTGCTCTGACTAAATCATCTAAATCTGCATCAGCAACTACCAATCCTTTATCAGTTATTTTTTTATATACGTTTTCAAAAGCAAGTTGTCTTTGTCTTCCTCTACCTATTATTTGTGTAAAATAAGTATCAATTGACCTCATAACTCTAGGTCCATAATTAAACACAGGCATTTTATTAACACCTCTAAGAGCATTAGCAAATTTAGCACTAGCCTTATCACCCAGTGTTCCATAAGTAGCTGCCCATGACATCATTTGTTCCCACTCTTGATCTTTCTGATTTTTTATATATCCTCTAAATCCTTCTTGGTTCATGGTATAGGATTGGAAATCAGCTACTGCTTTACGTAAAGCTTCATTTTGAGCCTCAACCATTGCACCTACATTTACAAAAGCACCTCTTAAAACGGTGTCATCAGATTTACCTAGAGCACCAAGAATAGTTGCAACTGGGCGCATAATAGTTCCTAAACCAGTACCTACTAATGCACGTACAGGTGTTTTAGGACCGGACAACATAGAGTTCACACCCATTGTCATCATTTCGTTTATTATGGCGTTTCTTTGATATTTATTACCTTCTTTATATCCTCTAAGTTTACGTTTAAAGAATTCTTGAAAATCTTTAAATGTTTGAGCACTACCATTACTTTGAGCAGTGAAATGTATAAACCCTTCGTATAAAGCATTATCAGGATCACTCTTTAATAATTCTTTAACCATAGCTACATCAGCAGCAGCTCCATCAGATGCTCTTGCAATTAATTCTTTCTTTGTTAAACCAACAATATCTTTTTTTTTTTTAGCATCATAAGATCTTAATTCAGCAGAACTTGCCAAACTAGCTTCTTTTCTTAATCTACCTAATGCAGAATGTCTTGCTAATATTCCATCTAATATTGAACCATTTGCAGTAACATCTATTTTGTCGGCAACACTAAGTCCAGCTTTAGCTAAATCTCTTGCCTCTAAAAGTAATTGACCTCTAATTAAATCAACTGCTCTTAGCTGTACAGGACTTAAATATCTTAAAACTTCACCATCAATAACTTCTGTTGCAGCTCTAGGATCACCAATATATTTAAGAACATCCTCCTCTGGTATATCCATTAATCTGGTATGACCTGAGTCATCCATAAATTTTAAAATATCAACAGCTGTTCTTTTGAGATCTCTATCTAAAGCATCGTTAGTTACCTTGCTTGATAATCTTTCAAAAGATGGACTAGCTTGCAATGTTTTACTAAGTGAATTTATTTCTTCTAACATCATGCCTGGTGCCGCATATTCAGTTCTACGAATATTAGCTTCAGTCATAGTTCCTCTAGGAGAACCATACTTTTGAGTGGGATTATTACGAATCTCGATCATATCCCTTACACCCTCTACAGGATTATCTGTACCACTGAGTGCTTGGTTATCAGTTATATCTCCACCTTTGTAATATGCTGGATTTTCTCTAGGCTTACCCGCAGCTACATCATATTCCAGTTGTTCTTTTTGTAAGTCAAGGTTTGCTTCACCTTGTTTTCTACCTCTTCTTGTAAAGTCATAGTTAGGACCAAAATCAATTTCATTCTTATCAGCATATTCGATCATTTTTTTCATTTGATCTTCAGAATTTAATCTATCCCAACTTTTATTTCTTTTTAGAAAGTTTGCTTTTGTAAGAGGTTCTATACCAGCTTTTTTTGCTTTATTAGTATATTTACGATACTCAGCTTTTTCATAGGCTTGTTTAGCACCTTTTAAAACAATAGCTTCTCTTGCTGCCTCATCTATTTGAGTACTTTCTTCTAATGCTTTGATTAATTCATCTTTGTTTGCAGTAATAATTTTTTGCTGTTCTTTAGCACCTTTTCTAAATGATTTTAATCCTAAACCAATAGCTTCAAAAGTAAGATCCAATGCTGATCCTAATCCTAATCCCTCACCTATGTTGTACAAAGCCTTTCTAGCTGGCGACATAGTTTCTGTTGTTGCTAAAGGTTCGAATACTCCAGCTTGATTAGGAAAAGTATCTACGAGAACTCTTGCCATATTAGTTTCTTGCGACTGATTACTAATTGCATCGTATACAGCACCAGTTGCAGCAGACATTCCAACCCGACCTAATCTTGATGCTTTAGCTACAGTAGCTATTCCTTTTAATCCTTTTAAACCCCAAACTACTTTTCCAGTCCCAACTGTACCTCCAATAAATTCAACAGCAGTCCTTAAAAAGTTACCCCATACTGTTTCTGTGATAGGTGCATTTTTTATTAACAGTGGTGATTCATACTTGTATGGGTTATCAGGATCTGTAGGTTTATAAAAATTTTTATCTAATAATTTAGGCAAAGATACAACACTGTTATAAATATCAATACCACCACCAACAACTGCATCTACAAGTTCCTGTGCATTTTCCTTTATTCCAAATTCTTTAGGATCTACAGTTGTAGAATCTTCAACTTTTGTTTCTGTAGTTTCAGTTTCTTGTACTAAAGGTGGTGCTGCTTCTTCTAATCGATCATCTATTTTTGCTCTGTTTGCTAAATCGTACATATCATAATTCATTAATCACCCTCCATTTCTAGTTTTATATCATCAGTAAATTGAAAATAGTTAAAACCTTTTACCGCAAAATCAAAAGCAAATATATTAGCTCTAGGATCATTTACAACTTTTCTAGTTTCAGTTGGTCTTAGACCTCTGCTAGTTTGTTTTAGTTCACCAGAATCAACTTTTTTTTTATTAGCTTGTATAGTTTTTTTTATACTATCAATTAAAAATTCTCCTGATTGTTCTATAAGTTGGATTTGCTCACCTTCTTTTTTTAAATCATCTAAAATTTTACTTTCTACAACATTCAAAATACTGTCTATATTTCTATTAAACCTTTCATCTAGTTCTTTTTGTGTGATACCTCTTCTTCTTGTTTGTTTCTTTTTCTTATAATTAAAAGGAAGTGTATTGTAATGACCTAAGCCAGGTAAAGGCTCATCCATATTATTGATAATAAAATAACTAGTATCTATCTCTTTATCGTTTCTATAAATACTTAATTGTAATGCAGCATTTAATGTATCGTCTTCATCTATTACACCTTTACTTATAGCTCTATTAAATGAATTTATATTTAAATCAAATGCACCAACAGAAGTAACCATTCCAGAATTTATTAAATTCATGGTATCCTTAACAGTCGTTGATTCTAAACTTAGACCCATTTCTGTAGATGCAAGTAAACCATTTTTAGTTCTTAGGACTTCATAGGGTTCATCAAAAGCAGAACCAATATCTTTTGATATAAATGATTCATAGATAGATTTATCTCCTTCAAATAGGTTATCTGTTTTTTCTAATGTTAAATTTAATGCTCTAACAGTTTTAGAAAAAGAAGGCATATGAGTCATCAACTTACGATATTGCGGATCAACAGCAGTAACTAAGGAATCTAAACCTTTTCTTTCTATCCTTTCTTTCAAACCTCTTGCTTTTAATCTCATATTAGCAATAGTAATAGGATCAAAATTTGGTAGTTCTTGATTTAATTGAAATAAAATGCTTGGCATTTCACCACCATTCTTTGCATAATTTACAATTGCTCTATCCTGTTTTTTAGTTAGTGTATCTTTGTCATCTAAGATAGATATATCATCTATTATTGCAGCAGCTTTATTTAAATCTGCAATACCATCACTTAATGACGTACCAAAATATGTAAATTTAAAATCAGCATTTAAACCATCACGTTTATATATATCTCTTTTCTCCATGGTTTCGCTGTAGTTGTTTAAAATTAATAAAGCTAAACCATCTTTATCTGGCATATTTTCAGCATTTTTTGCGTCAAATTCACTAAATAAATAACCATAAAAATCTTTTTTGGCAAAAGGTAAAAGTAAATCTATTTGAGGATTTACTACATCATCTTGACTTAATTGGTCGGCCATTTTTCGCATATTTTTTTTTAAAACTGATTCAATTGTGGAATCAAAATCACTACTTATACCTCGGCCTTCTAATGTTTTAGGAAAGAGTTTTATTTTTTGACTCATACTTAATGTAGGAATGGTTATGTCTTGAATCATAAATCTTCCTTTTTCATTTAAAACTTCCTTATGAAACTCATTTAAAAAATCTGTTTCGTACTGTTCAATTGTTCGCTCTGCACCCTCTATTAATGCTTTACCAGCGTCTGATTGTCTAAGATCTGCCATTGTTACGTTTTCACCAGCCAATATATCATCAATAGCTTTTTGGTATATATCTGGATGTTTAGTAGAACCTTTTTCTACTCGTATATTTGCTGCTATAGCCGCTTGCTTTACGTATTCTTTGTGTTGTAATCTACCTTCTTTATATCTTTCATTTGCTTTCGCATATACTTCAGCAACTCTATTAGGAAATTCTTCAGCAATTGTTGTTTCTTTTCCTTTTATAATAATTGGTTCATTAAACTTACCTGACCAATAATCAATACCATATTCATCATTACTTCTTGCATAAAATTCAGCAAAATGGAATGTTTCATCAAGAGTTGATTTCTTATCATCTACAGCATTTACGATATTCATAATATCCTGACCACCCTCATCCCAAAGTTCAATTATTTCTATACCTCTTTTTTCTGATACTAGTGTTTCTTTATTTTTAGCAATTCTCGTACTTAATGTTTTTTTTTCTTCACCTATCAAAGTATCAAGCATTGGTCTAAGTTCTTTATTTAAAAAACTTGGAGAAAACCCAGCTTGTTGTAATTGATCCATTTTACCTTCATAAAATGAATCTAATATTGCAATACTAGTAGTAGGATCAGTTAGTTTTTCATTTAATGTTTCTTTGTTATAAGTAGTACCATTACGCTCAAAATTTTGTTTATGTTCTGCAAAGTCAACACTTATTGTGGAATTAAAATGATTTTTAAGCATATGCCTTTGCACAGCAATCATTTCCCATGAATTAAGACTGTCATCTATTGCTTCTTTATAAGAAGGATGACGTTGTCTTAAGACTTCTTTTAAAACTTTACCTTTTTTAACTTCAGCTAAAACTGCATCATATTGTTCTGTACCTAGTTGTTCTTCTAATCTTCTATCAATAGATCTAGCTTTACCTTGTATAGCTTCAAATCTTTGATTTTGAAATTGGGCTAAAGCCATAAAGGTCTTTGGCACAAGTTCCTTTATTTTTTCAAATCTTTGTGCGTCAAGTTTTGCTTCTCTTATTTTTGTATCTTGATCTAAAATTCTAGTTTTATAATGCTGCATTTCTGCATCATGATATGCTTTTTTGAATTCTTGTTCAAGATTAAAATTATAATCTCTTTGTTGTTCTTCTTTACGAGCGTTACTTTTTAATTGTTCAAGTTGCTCACTTCTGTTTTGTAGGTTCTGACTACGAACTGTTTGCATACCTCGTAAGGTTCTTTCAGTTTCGTCTTGAAGTTTCCATGTTTCATCGGGAACCTTAAGAGGGTCAAAACCTTTACCCTGGGCGTACCCACGAAAAGATAAATTCCTCATTGTTTTTTATAATAGTCCTAATACAGTAGAGCCAATACCAAGAGCTACAGCCGCTCCCGTACCTATACCAGGTATTGCTGCTGCTCCCAAACCAACACCTATACCAGTTAATGCCGCACCAGGTAGTAAATCTCCAATTCCAAGAGGAGATTGCATAGCACCTTGAATAGGAGGTGGACCAACTGATGGTGCTTGTGGATCTTGATAAACAGGCTCTGGCAATGCAATTGGTTTAAAATTATCAAGATTTAATTGATCTCTGTTAATAGATGGATCTAAAAGTTTTCTAGCTTCTGCTTGTAAATCAGCTTGTTTTTTAGCTCTAGATATATCTTTTATATTCATGTCAGTTGATCTAACAGCACTTTCTAATGATGCTTTAATAATATCTTGGTTTGTTTTAAATCTTGTACCAAGGTTATCTAAATCAAAATCTATTTGTTTAAGATTTATACCTGTTTCCATTTGTGCAGATAAAAGATCTTTTTCAAGCTTCTCAATATCTATAGATGCATTTTCAATATTGTTCATTACGCCTTGTTTTATCTCATCTAAACTAAGTTGATTTTTTGCATCACTGATTTTTAATGTACGATCTATTTCTCCTACATTCATCATGGTTCTATGAATATTTTCAACACTGCTTGTATCAAGTTGTTGTTCTGCTAAAGCTGCTTTTTGTACAACATTAAGAGAATTAATTCTATTTTGTTTCATACGTGCAGCGGCAACATCTTGACCTCTAATTAATGATTCAGCTAAATATCCATTATGTCTACCTAATTCAGCCATAATCATACTTACAGCTTTACCTTGTGATCTACCAGCTTGTGTAAGTTGTGCTTCACCTGATGCTTTTAGTGCTGCAATCTCTTGCTTTTCTATCTCTTGTGCAGTGTTTAAAGCTTGTTGACTCATCTCACGTCTTATCATTTCATTTTGAAACGACAAAGCTTGTTGTTGTGTTTTAGTATCTAAAACTAAATTACTTTTAGCAAATCTATTTTTAGATTCGCTCGAAGTTAGATTTAAATATTGTGTACCTTTTTGAAAATCACTACTACCTCTACTATCAAGAATATCAGTTTGTATACCAGCTGTTCTATATTTAGCCCCTTTAGTAGCTTGTTTTAAATTAGTAAGCTGTTTTTGTCGTTGATACTCTATTGTATTCTCTCTATTTTCAAGACCTAGTTTTGCTTGTACTTTATTAAAACCAGCTGTTCCTGTAGCTTCATATAAATCTTGTATTATACTTTGATTTTGAAAACTAGCTTCTATAAACTTTTCATCTAATATTGCTTGTTGTCTGCCAACACTATCGTTAAATTCTAATTCATTAAATTCAAGTTGATTTTCGTACTGCTCAATATTTTTTTTAAATATTGCATCTTCACGATCAAACTGATAATCTTGCTGGGCTTTGCCCATCTCCCAGTTTTGGTTAGCAGTTTCCTCTCTGTAATCCTGTGCTTGTTGATCAGATTGTTTTCTAAGTTTTAAGCTTTCTACAGCATATTCATACTTATCATTTTGAACACCTTTCTTAGTGCCATCATCATCATAAAGTTGATCAAAATCACCGTCTTCATTTAACTTTAGACCGTATTGAAACTCATAATTTTTTAAATCATATTCATACTGTTTCTCAATTTGTTTATTTTGATGATCTATAATTTTATTTTGTGATCCTCCTGTACTCATTAAACTCTCCTATAAAAACGTGGTGTATAATATCCCTCCCACATCATGGATGTTAATGAGACAGGGAATGGTGATTCACTCGAAACTTTAAGTTCAAAGTTTGTATTTCGTTGATGGATAGGTACAGTAATAGTCATTTGATTTTCTAGAGGTACATCATTAGCAAGATAAAAATTAGCTAAAGCAACCGGCTGTACATCATTGTATTCAGCAGCACCATTTCTTTTTAATTTAAAACCTAATATTCCAGACAATCCTGTAGAAAATTTCATTCTTGCAATAGTCAAGTTTGCTGTGAAATCAGATTGTGTACCATTAGGATCAAGTCTGTAATATGTAGTTGGTAATTGAACATCGAATGTATATTTAAAACCAACAATTACTTTACTAGCTACGCTTGTTAAATCTTTAAATGGTACTTTGTAATATGTTCCTGTACTGTCTGTGGCAATACTAGGTGTAATAGTAAATCCAGATTCAACATAAGTTTGATTTTGTAAATTACTAATATCACTTCCAATTACTAAAACCGGTGATAAAGTACTTACATTATTAAAAGGTATATAACATTTACTAAATGGATTAATTGGATCTGTTTGATCAAATACAACTGAAGTTGCAGTTGCATATAAATCAACACATGGATTCATTTTATCTCCATCAGAATTTACAAGAATAGATTCTTCTGGTGTTTGATTAAGACTTAAGCTACATAAAGTATACTTACCACCTTGCATTGTTACGGCGTACATAACATCTGAATCTACAGCCAGTGTTTGTACCTGTCCTGGCAACTGCCATTTAAACCATGCTTGCATTAATTCTTGCTGCCCATCACTATATGTTCTATAGAAATAAACATCATTTGCAGTTGTACCCCACATAGCTATAAAGCTATTTTGTGGGCTTGAAATTAAATTAGAAATTGTACTTGGTATATATTCTGATATAACTCTTCCAATATCTAATACAACTGGGTTCATTTCTTGACCAGCTGTACGCATTTGGTATATACGTGTGTATCCAGGAGTTTTACTAATAAAGTTAATATTACTTCCGTTATCTACAGGATCTATATTTATGTCCATCTCATAGTTTGAAATGCCACGAATAATAGTTGTAGTTGGTGTAAATATTCCGTTAGGTGCAAACATTAAGAACTGCTGGTTTTTACTAAATAAAATTAATCCCTGTGCAGTTGGTAAAACACCTGTTAAAAGTGTTGGTCTAATACTTGATGTACTTAGATCTACTGGGTCAGAAGCTATTTGCGTTCTTGCAGATACATGATAAAAGTTAAAGAATTCATTAGCCTGACTTAATGAAACATTATCATCAACTAAAAAACCTAATCGACTACTATGAAAGAAAGCTTGTTGTATTTTTTTTCCTACAAAACTTGGATGTGAATTAGTAGTATCATCACCAACTAAACGTGCAGTATATGTAGCTTGCCTAAATTCAAATTGATTTATAGCTGTATTAACTAACTCATGTGGCATAGTTTCAGCATCTAATCCTGGTGATACGCCTGGAGCTATAAACTCTTCCCAGTAACCATTACCAGAAACACCATTGTCAGCTCTAAACCTTGCGTAATATGTATCATCATCACTTGCGGTATTTATTACTTTAACTACTCTGTCATGCAATGACCTATCAGGTAATTGTGTAATATTAGCAACTTGGTCTTGAAAAGTTTCTAGTCTTTCATTATCTGTTCCACCTTTACCCGTCAAAGTAAAACCGTTAGGGTTAATTAACTCAAGAGAAGTATCTAGTCTAATAACTAATAAACCAGTAATGTTTAAGCCATTTATACTTGTTTCTAAACTACTTAAAATTGTATCTATGTCAGCACCACTACTAGGTGTTGTAAAGGATACTGTAGATCCATTTACAGTAACACTATAAGTTGTACCTACAGTTACAGCACGTATTCTTACAGTACCTACTGTATTTGCTTGAAAAGAGGGAGCTGTTAATGTATTAACAACTTTTGTTTTATTTGTAATTAAAGTGGTATCTTGAACAGTTAATACGTCATAATCGTTTGCCGAAGTACCTGTTAAATAATTTGTATTAGCTGATCCTGTATATGTAACTGTTGTTTGAATACCTGTTGTAGCATTCCAAATATAAATTTCTGTACCTTTTATGCAACCTATATATTTTTCATCTCCATCTCTGTGTATATAAAACCATTTAGCGTTGGCATAAATATTTTCGTTTCCTAAATTTGTTAAAAATTTTAAGCCTGGTCTTTTTGTTAATCCAAAAGTAGGGTCAGGATATGCATTTATAGCATCAACTACTTGTCCAGGTAATTTTTTTGTATCAGGTTGACGAGAAACACCACCTAAAAAGTTTGGAATTGTTTGTGTGACATTAGGCATTATCTGTGTAAAGCATGGTAAGGTTCATAGCTGGTGTAAAAGTTTCCATCTTTTGGATGTCCAAAGAAAGTAAACTGTCCTTGATTACATTCATATTCAAGTGCCATAGCTCTCATGTATGCTTCTTTCTCTTGACACATTCTGTAGAGATTTGCATCTCCAACAATTCTGCTTACAGTAAAACATGCAGCTCTAGAAACAATGTAATCTTGAATAGGGCGAGGTAAATCTACCCAATCAAAAAACCAAACGACATCACATTTCACTACAGTATCCCACTGAAATGAATGCTTTCGTCTGTCATATAGTTTTTTATTTCTTCTTACAACGTCATAGTTCTTACTAACTGATTCATCTCTAGCAAGATCTATTTGTAGGATATTATTTGGTATAAGTATTTCTTTATTACTGTCTGGAGTAAATGGATAATTAAATTC
>Ga0160423_10003375_pt1 | contig 13279 bp, 4 predicted proteins | sample CRUFie14St8metaG_FD_108191 | JGI IMG/M metagenome (GOLD analysis project Ga0160423, IMG submission 108191) | Marine microbial communities from the Costa Rica Dome - CRUD Field 142mm St8 metaG | ecosystem: Environmental > Aquatic > Marine > Oceanic > Photic zone | place: Costa Rica: the Eastern...
ACAAAAAGGTAATTTATAGCCTGTGGCGTCTAAGCGATTTAAACGACTACCATCGGGTAGAATACAGTATATGGGGGAGACCTATGCTGGGTTCAATAAGCCCAAGCGGGCACCCAAAGGATCAAAGAAAAAATTTGTAGTATTGGGTAAGCAGGGGGACAAAATAAAGAAAGTTTCCTATGGACACCGCGACTACAGCGATTTCAGGAAACACAAAGACCCCAAGCGCCGTGCTAATTTTAGAGCACGACATAACTGCGCTACAGCAAAAGACAAAACGACCGCCCGTTACTGGGCTTGCAAGCACCTTTGGTAATTATGGCTGAAGAAGACGAAGACAAAAAATCCTTGCTGCAAACAATCAGGGATAACCCCGGAAAAACCGCAATCGCCGGACTGCTGGCTCCAGCGCCTATCAAGGCGTATGCACTTCCTGCTGCTGCAATAACCGCTGGCGTAACAGGTATCCGCAAGGGGATTGAAAAATCCCGCCAAATACAACCCGACAGGGTGAAAGCCCCCAATGTCGGTAGAGATTTTCGAGAAAATTTTCCCGAACTTTATCCTGATCTTAATAAACCAGAAGAGGAAGAAGAGGACATCCTCGTAAAACAAGATCGAGAGATGCGAAAGATGGATGCTTTTTTTAATCGGGATACCGGAGATAAAAAAGGGCAGCCCAGCAAACGCAGGAGTTTAACAGAGTTCTTAGATAAGCGGGCAGCGGCTAAAGCAGAAAAAGAACGGACGGATAAGATTGATTCTTTTAGACCTGATACCGGAACCCCGATGCCTGAAACCACGGGGCCTGTTGATTTTGGAGGGGATGATGACATTGGAGAAGGGGGTTTTGAAAAACCACCAGAAGCCCCTCCTTCTGCTGAAGACGTATTTGCTCGAAGGGCACAAGCTGCAATGCGGGTTGCTAATGCTCGTGGCGTAGAGCGCCAAAAACTAATGCAAGACGACAACTATCAGCTTGGGTCAGGAAGTGCCTTGAGAAGAGGTCAACTTTATTCTGAAGGGCCTGCGGATATGCAGACATCAAAATCTATCCAAAGACCTTCTGCTGCGATAGACAGAGAAGCAAGAAGAGCGCTACGCAGGGGCGACACAAAAACTGCTAGTCAATTACGGATGCAAGCAGCTCAAGCCCGACTCAAAGAAGGAAGCGCTATTTCTACACCTGAACGCCGCGAACAAGAGCAGCTTGAAAGAGCCAAACAACTTGACGCCATGATGAAGATTCAAGAAGAACAGGCAGCGGCAGCGGCAGCAGCGAACCGCATAAACGATTTAGCTGATGAGTTTAACAGGCTTAGGCAAGGACAAGGAGCTGCTCAACCCCAACAACAGTTATTTTTTGAACCTCTTAATCCTGCATCAACAGGGTTTAGAGGAACCCCTTTAAAAGGGCGCAATCCTATACGCACACGATAGCATGGCTACTGATCTTAATAATGACATTAAAGCCTTCGCTAGGGTGGCTTCAGGCACTAATTCTTTTTTCCCTGAGGCAAGGGCTAATATGAACCCTGCTGATTTTAGAAGGCTAAGGGCTAACTATGTTGATAATGTAGCCCCACTAGAAGATCGGTTAGCAAACATGCGGAACAATGTCGCAAGATTGCAATCACAAGAACTTGCCTTTAGGCAGAGCATGTTGGCTTTTGACCAGCAAAAAGAAGATTTAGCTAGGCGCAAAGAAGCCCAAGACCCAGAAAAGATCGAGGCTATTGGCAATATTGTGGCGGGGGAACTTCCTGCCGCTGATAAAAAAGATGCCATATTCAAGATGGGTATAGATAACCCAGACATGCTCGCCTATAACCCACTGTTTAAAAATGCGTACAATGAAGCGCTTAAATCAGTGGACGCAAAGATCGACGACGATAATCAGAGGAACGCAAAAACAAGAGCAACAGAAGCCCAGCTTCGTAATCAGTTGTTCAATTACGGTCAGGCAGGGTTCGATACAATCCAACAGCTTGATATGGGGGAGATCGACACTCAGACAGCCTTCTCTAGATTAGACGGACTCCAAAAACAAAAGTCTCAAGCTAAAGCGGCTGGCGAGAAGTTTGAACTCGACCAAGCGAGACTCGAAAGGTTCCGCAAACTTAGAACAATCAAGAACATTGATTTAGAAGATTCTGAGGCATTCAAGCAAGCGGACGAAGAGGGCAAGAAAAATTTGAAGGAGCAGTTCGCAAGGACTGGAGGCAAAACGTTTGCTCCAGAATACCGCAATCAACTAATAGATAGACTGGTTCTACTTACCGGAAGAGATGAATCTGAGTTTGCGAATGAAGATGACCAATCTCTTTATAAGCGGTTTGACCAAGAGCTGCTAAGGCAGGAAGCCATGATTGAGCGCGGCACTTTAGACCCCGATGATTTAGTAACAAACCCGCAAGAATTTCAGATAAAAGGATTAGTAAATCCAGAATAACATAAACTACATACCCTGACTTAGCTGTGTCTGAGCGATTAAACATTAACGAGTGGTCGGCTACTAGCCGTATTGAGGATCCTATTGAGAGGAAGAAAAAGTACATAGAGTACCTTCGGGATACTTACGTTGAGGATGAGACTCTTAACAATAATATAGAGGAAACGCTTCGTTCCGAACTGGTCACTTCTTTTCGTAACGACGGCTTTAGTGGCGAAGAAATTGCAGAGTTCATTAAACCAGAACCGCAGAGTTTTGAGAAAAAATCAGAGATAGTTACAAGGTCTGGTTTGTTAAACGGGCTAGAAGAAGCTGACCCGATTAGGCAATACAACGCTTTCCAAAAAATAAAGGAAAGCGGGGACGCTTCAGAAGAATACCTTGCACAAGAGGAAGAGCTGTTTAGTGCAGCCTTTGATGTCGTAGATAAAAATTACAATAAAGCAGTAGAGAAATTAGTGGGGGACGGTGTTGTCCCTTTTGGGATTACCGAAGGCCCAGACGGTACTAGACGATTAAGAGGAGGTGACGCTGTTGACGGCATATCTTTCTACGAGGCTTTTCAGAAGAGCCGCGACTTTGGGTTAGTGTCTAGTGAAGACGCTCTGGAGTTAAAGAAAAGTACTGAGCTTGTAGAGGGCAAAACCGCCCCCTTGTGGAGATACCAGAATTACCAAGAAGCTTTTTTAGGGCTCCGCAATGCCTCAGGTGATGGCTACTTTGATGATGCTCTTAATCGCTACACCAAATCTTTTTCTGATGTTGGCAACTATGACGCCGACTCTTTGAAAGTTGATGTGGTCCGCGAGCTAGAGCGAGTCATCCCCGACACAGAGTTTATACCTCTTGCCGATAAACTAGCTGCTATTGAGTATGTAGCAGGCCAGACCGCTATGAGTTCTGGTCTAATCAAGTTTGATTCGGATGACCTTTCTAACAACATCAGGACTTTCGGGTATGGCGATACTGCTATCCACCAGAACCTCTTTGCCAAGAGAGACATTTTTGAACAGGCAATAGCGGGGCGTTCAGACAAAGAAAAAGAAAGGTTTAAGAACGAACGAGACTTGTCACTACAAGCATTGTACCCCACCTATACTAAAACGCTGAACAATACGTATTTGTCGTCTGATTGGAATGACGCACTGACTCAAGGGTTAGCTGAAGGACGCAAGCAGCATGAGATCTTAGATGATTTCTTAGCTAACACAGATTACAGCGAGTTTAAAAATGAGTTTGTAGGGACAATACTACGCTCTATCCCTGATGCGGTAGTAGACACAGTAGCAGGTGTTGGCACTCTAGCCGGTAATGATTTTTCTCGTGATGTACTTTTAGCAAACCACGAAGACCGGCAGGCACGCGCCCAGTTAGCAGAAATGTTTGGAGACAAGCAGGGCGTTGTAACGACTTTAGGGTCGATGACTGCTCCTGTTATCTTCGATATTGGCGCTACAGCTCTTCTTACCGCTACCACTGGAGTAGGTGGTGCTGCTTATGTCGGGCTAAAGACTGGTGCTAGGGTAACTACTAAAGGTCTAGTTAGTGGTATCTTAGCAGGAGGCCTCAGGCAGAAAGGCACAGAAACTATTGAGCAGGCTGCTAACCGTTTAGTCACGAAAAGACTTATAGCTGATTTTGGAGACCCTAAGACAAATCTGCAAACAGCAATAAAAGGCATTCGAAAAGATCAAAAAGACCTAATTGCTGCTACAGAAAAACGATTAGGACGTACGCTTACGTCAGCAGAAAGAAAAAATATCGTAGACCAAGGAGATGCGGCGGTCTCAAAGCTGCAAAAACTAGCCGCCCCCTCTGCACTTAAAAAACAATCTTTGGCTAGTGTAGATGATGCCAAGAGTACCCTTGAAGCTACTAGAAAAATTTCTGCCTACAAAGTTATTGAGTCTTACAACAAAGTTGTAGCCAATAAAGTGGCCCAAGGCTCTGCTATATTTATACCTGCTGCAACTAGAAGTGGTAGCATGACTTATGCCTCCGTGTATTCGGCTTTGCCCAATGACATGGATGAGAAAGACCGCCACCAGAAGGCTTTGTATGCTGGCCTAGCCGCTGGAGCTGTAACCGGAAGCCTTGTTCTTGGATTCAGGGCAGTTGGATTAGGTGGTGTGGAAGACTTTATGGTGGGTAAAGCTACCGTAGGTAATGTTAGGTCTTACTTAAGAAACTTAAGTGAGCGGCTAGTCACTACAGGAGTGGTGGCTGAAGGCGGGAAAGTGCTTTCCAAAGATGTTCTTGATCTAGCAATAGCGAAGATCGCGGCTCGCGGATTGCCAAATTCTGCTAAACTTTTAGCTCAAGAAGGCTTTCGTAAAGCAATGCCCTTGGTAAGAGGGGGTTTGGGCGAAGCTTTAGAGGAGGGCACAGATGAGTTTATCAACAGCTTTATACAGACCGAATTTACGGGGGACGATATGCTGTTTTCCGACAGGGTTAAGCATGCTGGGATGGCCGCTTTTTACGGTGGTGTGTTCGGGGTTGCCCTGCCTCCTTTGATGCGGAGGACTTTTGGTAGAGGTGTTAGAGGCCAAAGAGCATTTGACCAGCAGGTTCTAGCTCAAGAAGAAGCTGTCAAACGTATCTCAGATGATCTGATAGCTTCTGGGTCGCCACAATCAGCCGCTGCGATTGAAGAAAGGTTAGACCAGATAAAGAAAAGGGCAGCTCAAGGCAAAGCTGGAGATCCTGCGCCAGCCGCAGATACTCCCGCCCCACAAACGGAGCCAGCAGCAGAGCCAACAAAAGAAGCCACCCCACCTAGAGAAGGCCCTGTTACACCAGCGGGCATGGACCGTCAGTTTGAACTACCTCTTGGTGATGAGCGGTCTCCCCAACAACTAGAGCTTCCCCTAGACGAGGGAGTAGCTCCTCAAGTTAGAGGGAATTTGTTAAAGGAACTTGCTGAATTACAGGCCCGACTAGAAACTGACCCCGACGAAGAGACTCGTGCTAGGATACAAGAGATCCGTAGGCAATTAGAAACGTCAGAGGAGCAGGGTGAATTTAATTTTAGTGAGACTCCTTTGTTTGAACAAGGTCGTGGAAGATCTGATATAGAAACACTTGCGGACCAATTAGCTCAGGCCTTTTTCAATGCTTCTGTTGAGGAACACCGCGCAGCTTACCGCGCTGCTATTAAAGAAGATGGGCCTGTAGCTTTAGATGAGGCAGGGAACTTTGTCGGAACATCGGGAGCCTCTTCTGCTTTTGCAAATCAGCTTATTTCTCAAGTATCTGAAGTAGACGGCAAAGCAGCTAAAAATTTAAATTTTGCTCTGCTTACCGGACTTATATCTGAAGAGGACTTAGCTCTAATACAGGTTGATGCAAATGCAAGGGGACTAGACACCAACGCAGTGGTAAACGAGGTCAATGATTTCCTTGCGATCAAAATGGCCTCTCTTAAGGGGTTACCCCAAGCGAGAGAACTAGGTGATTTTCAAGCGGATCTACTTTCTGTCGTAACTCAGTTTTTAGGTAGAGGCGAGGCAGAAGCAACACCATCAAACGTAAAAGAGTTTTTACGTTCCGAACAGGGGAAGAAGGCTTCGTTTCTTACAGAAGAAGATGCTTTCCTAGATTCAATAGAGTTTGTCCGCAAAGCTTTAGGCTTAAGTAAACGAGAGGAAGCTCAAGCGAAGAAGGGGCTATTTGAGGCACAACGCGACATCTTCCAAGAAGACCTAGAGCAGATTGTTGTAGCGCGTGTAGAAGATCTCATTAAGAGAGGGGTAAGGGTACGGATAACCAGAGACAATCTTTACGGTATCCCCGATATTGCGTTTAAACCTAGCCCTTTTAAAACTCCGTTAGGTGAAGGCAATGTCCCAAAACAATTCAAAATGGGGCTGCTTACTGCGTACATAAATGAGCAGATAGAGAATAACTTCCCTATCCGAACGGGGGCAGATCTTGTAAAGGGGCTCCCTTCTGATGTTACGTTGAAAACGTATCGGTCTAGAAGAAGCAATATCGCGTATCGTGCTGATAGTGAAAATCATGTCGGGGCATTCAATAACGACCCCTTTTCAATGGCCGACATGATGCGTAAGTTCGACGGGATTCTTATCAAAGCGCCGACAGATGAGGGGGGAATAAACCCAGCTTTCGTATTTGCTGAAGACGGAGTTACAGTAGTTGATGTTCAAGGCCCCCACCCAACGAAAGAGAATGTAACTGTATCTCTTGTTCGGGATGCAGTTATTCCTCAGGCAGTATCTAAGTTTTTCGAGAAACAAACTGAGCTTAATGAGGGCCTTAATCCCAATGAGGGGGCTAAACTTAAACTACAAGTAATTTTAGGAGACCCTAGTAAAAGCGAGACGTTTACTCTTTTTGACTCTAGCGAAGATGGAGAGCCAGAGGGGTACACTATTGATGACGCCCTAAAGATACTGTCAGATAGGTATGAGCAGGGCTATGAGATGGTCACAGAGGAGACAAGCGAGACTTCTGCTGGGACAGAAACTCTAGCTGCGGAACAGGGGAAGAACTTTGCAGCGGTAGTTACCGCTATTATGAGAAGTGGTGAGTCAACTCTAAGAGGCAAAACTTTTGATACGTTGCGGTCCACGGCTATGTCAGAAGTATTCACTGTCTTTGAGAAATTTCTTAAGACACAAGCCATCTTAAATACTCTATTAACTAGCAAGGTAGTCGCCTTTGAAGGGGGCGAGTATAAGGTGCAGAAGGGCAAAGAGGCTGAACTATTTAAGTATGTAAAGACCCCCACAGAGAATATAGCAAAACGCCTTGTTAAAGGCAGAGGTAAAGACCTTCCGTTCAACACGGATAACGAGAAGAAGGCTGTGTTCATACGCCAGAACGGCTTCCTTGGGCAAGGAGAAGCAGCTCCTAAAATAACTACTACCGCTAGAGGTTCTAAACTAGCAAGCGATTGGGAGGGTAAGACTTTAAAAGCGTTCTTTGAGAAAGAGTTCAACAATCCTATCTACAATAGACAAGCTGGATTACTTGATAGGTCTGGTTCTTATCCAGATTTCTTTGCTATTATAAGTGCTGCTACTAATAGAGCCAGCAGCAGAGCCGCTGCTGTTGCAGAGGTAGGGGCTTCACTTAAGGCGCAGACAGTATCTTTAGACGCTCCCGGTGGGGGTGTGTTTATAGAAAGTCCGTCTGACCTTAACAGTAACACCGTTGAGGAAACACTCGACAACATAGATGGAGCGATAGACGACATCATCAACGACTTTAACCTGACTAAAGCTACTGAGGGGGAGAAAAACACTCTGGCTGCGGGTTTAAGAAGAGCTTTTGTAGCCGCGTCTAAAGAGAGACGCAGAGCGTCTGCGGAACAAGACGCCAGTGTGTTAGGGCCGGAAAAATTGTTGGAGGTTTTAGCTAGAGCATACATGGGAAGATCTGCTGCGGTGAAGGGCTCTATAGATACGGTTCTAAACTCTTTAAAAGTACCAGCGACTCTGACAGATTTTTTTGCAAAGCTAAGAGCTACTCTAGACAAAACGTATATTTCATACACAGCGCCTTCTTTTATTTTTGAGAAAGAAACAGAATTCTACCGGCAAGAGAATCAAGAGGTAATTTCTAGACTAGGGCTTGAATCAGGTAACGCTGAGTCTGTTGTCGCAGCTATACGAGAGATAGCTGCTAACTCTTCTAGTTCTTTAGAAAGAGAGGCGGCCCGCATTCTACTCTCCAATCCTGACGCCTTATCAGGAACTCAGTTTGTAATATACGATATACCAGATGGCCGTGCTGGGTTTTATGACAGATCTAGTAATGCTGTTTATGTAAATCTAGGTGGCTACAACGGGAGCGGGCTCCAGTCTGTGCTTCTTCATGAATATCTGCATGCTTCTACAGTAGATTTACTAACTAGGGATAACCTCACTCCTAAACAGGCAAGGGCTAAAGCCCAACTCATAAAACTCTTCAACAGTTTAAAAGGGTTGAAGGGAGACTCTCGTCAAGGAATTCGTGAGATCAAAGAGTTTGACTTCGCTTTGTCTAGTCTTGAAGAATTTGTAGCTACGTTTTTCTCTTCTAGCTCTTTCCAAAATACGCTGAAAACTTTAAGGAGTGACCGGAAGAATGTTTTCCAGAAAGTCCTAGATTTCTTCTTGAACCTGTTTCCTGCTAGAGCTAACGCGGAAACCAGAAAAGCTTTCCGCAGCCTGTCCGACTTAGTCGGTCTGCAACAAACAAACATCGCCCTTGATCCGATGGGCAATGCCCCCAGCAGTTTGATTGGCACACTTGAAACGGTTAGTAGAAGGTTTAGAGCCACCCATGAAGTAGAGCCTTCTTTGCGCCACTTTACGGATAGGCCTACAGAAAGCGTCCAAGATCCGGCACCCCCACAGGAATCTCTTTTGTTCAGCTCTTTTGAGGCAATGAGTGAAACTGCTGCGGTTACGCCCCAGCAAGAGAAAACCGTCCGTGATCTAGCGGATCAAGCAATAGCAAATATAAACCCTGCTATATCTGTGTCCGTTGTAGAGAAAACGAGTGAGGCAGCAAGGATATTTGAAGGTCGCCCCAATGCATCAGCAGTAGCTGTCTTACTTACAGATGATTCTGGAGAAACTTTCCCTGCGATATTTGTAGCAAGACAGAATTTAGTAAATGCAGTTCTGGCTAGGGAAGGTCTGCTAGAAGACGAACTCAATGTGAAAGGAGCACTAGAGGCTGTTTTCGCAGAAGAGGAAACACATATCTTAGAGTACAGGGCAATCCCCCAACAAGAGAAGGACGCATATATTGCCTCTTTGTCTGACATAGATTTTGACGAAGCGATTGATGAGTACACCTCAGACCCAGAACTAAACGCTAGGTTAAAGGCTGGTATCGCCGCAGGAGATGCAGAGATTAAGGATCAAATGGCGGGGGAGATCATTCGGATGCAGTTCCAACGCATTGTTCGAGGCACTCGCACAGAAGAGGATATAGCTTTCTATGAGTCCAATCCTAGTTTGTTACGCATTCTGTTACGTTATCTGGCTAGAGGGTTCCGTCGAATGTACGCTAAATACAACCTCAAAAAGAATAATCCAGAGTTGTCGCGTATGCTCAACCGCATGGGTAGAGAGCTTAAATTTATCAGCAATGGAGGGGCTGGCTACGCGACAAGATTACCTTTCGATCCCCGTGACCCTGATGCTGGCTACCGTGTTCTAGCTAGAAGATTTGAGGCTACAGCAAGAGAGATCGACATGGACTCTTCTGTAGAAGACGTAATGGCAAGGTTCAAAGGATTGTTCGATACCTTAGAGCTGCCTGTCCTCACATTTAAAAATGGGAAGTATAGCGCCTACACCTATGAAAAAGCAGCTCCTACCCTTGCGAAGGCAGGTCAAGTAGCAGGTGCTCTCCTTGTTGGAGACGTTGACCCCCGCCCCCTTGAGCTTGAAAAGCGTAGGCAATCTTTCGCTGCCGCCGTTGAGAAAATTGGTAACTCTAAGTTGTCCGCTTTTGAGCGCATAAGAAAACAATACCCTGAAGTAAGTGATGCGTTAATCTCTGAAGCGAGCGGTAGTTCGGCAGATGCGTTTGTTGACGCAGACTTTAGGCGTGCTCGCCGCGATCTGTATGGGGACTGGAAGCGAGAAACAGAAGCTAGAGTTTTAGCTGGAGAGCTAGACCCTTCCGCTATCAAAAAGCCCAACCGTCTCAAGAAATATAAAGAACTTGTGACTACCGCCATCGAGCAGGAAGAGTCTAAGCTGAAAACCGAAATTGAGACACGGATAAGCAACGCTAGAAATCTAATTAAGCAATCAGCAGAACCTTTAGCTAGGGCTATCCAAGATATACGTGTATTCGTAGACGCCCTTAGTAACGTGATGGCTGAGACTTATGGTTTAAAAGATAGTTTGAAACTAAAGGTTGATAGTCAGATGGGTATCTACATCACTAGAACCTACAAATTGTTTACCGAAGAAGGTTATTTAGACAAGATTCTTAGCGACCCTAACACTGAGGTTTACAAGAATGCCTACGCTTACTTCGAGGAGATGTATGTAAGCACTAAAGCCAGATCTTTACGTAGAAAATCTAGAAAAGAAGGGTCTGAAATATCCTACGAGGAAGCGAAGAGAGCAGCTACTCTGGAGTTAGAGTCCAGTAAAGCCCAAGGCGATCCTGTTGCAGATGCTATGGAGAAGTATCTCTATATGCTGCATTCAAAAACTACAGGCGATTATGTTAAGCCTGCTCAGGGTGTGACAAGCGCACTACTCAGCAACCTTAAAGAGAGAAGGAATGTACCTCCCGTTATACAAGACTTGTTGGGTAGGTACGGAGACGAAGAAGGCATTCAAAATATCTTCCGCACTATGGGTGTAGTTACCCAAATGATTGCGAGGCAGAACTTTTACAATAACCTCATCGAGCTGGGTTCTAACCCAGAGAATGGGTTTGTGCTAACCCACGCGCAGGTGCAACAGAAGATCGCGGAGGGGGACAACTCTTACAGAACGTGGATTAACCTGCGGAAAGGAACGCAGTTTACACAAGATGCTGAACCAGAGCCCGATTCACAGTTAGCCTCAGACTACGATAAAACGTTTAACTATTATGTACCGCCAGAAATGGCGAAGGGCATGAGAAAAATGTTTTCCCCAAGTGTGTCTAAAGATCAAACGTCTACTGCTGAAGATGGCGTTAGCACTATGGCTACGGCGTTGAACTTCATCACAGGGGCTTCGTTGTCGGCTAAAACACTAGGGTCTGTAGGGTTCTATGTAAGGAACATAGTCGGAAACATACTTTACTTCGCCCCCGCACAGGGATTTGGGGTTCCTAGTCTGTTGAAAATAATGAGTAGGCTGCCCCATGTGGTTAAAGGACTTAAAAATCCTGACGCTTTCGACGCTTACTACGCAGAACTAAGGTCACTTAATATCATTGGTGGCGACATTTACGCTTCTCAGATACGTGAGTTGTTTACTAGCAAGCATGTTATCAGAGACACCCAGAAAGAACTGTCTGCTTTAACTAAACTGGCACGTAAAACAGGTAAGGCTATAGACCAAACTGTACTAAAAAGGCTAGAGCGATTGTCTCAACAGGTCGATGCGTTCTATAAAATAGCTTACTTTGAGCTTGAGGTAGAGAATCTCAAGAAAGCAAGAGAGTGGTCTAGAGAGAACAATCCTACGGATGAATCAGACATCTACTTAAATATGTCTGATTACGAAATCAAAGACATGGCGTCTAAGAAAGTAAGAAAGACAGCCCAGTCCTATGCTGATTCTCTACACCTTGTAGAAGTGGCCGGTAAGAAGTTCGGATCTTTCTTAACACCGTTCCTACGATTCAAAACAGAAGTGCTCCGCATAACAGTAAATACATACAAGCTGGCCGCAGAGGAGATAAAGAGCAATAACGCTGTCATACGAACACGGGGGCTAAAGAGAATGGCTGGTATAAACTTTGTCTTACTAGGAATGGGCATGGGGATACCAACAGTTCTCAGAACTATGCTTGGTATTAGAGAGGATGAGGATGAATTTCTCCGCGCCGCTGGCCCGATCTACAAAAAGACGAACACCTTCATCTACACAAAAGGCTTTACCCCTAACACTAAAGACACCATTTACTCTTGGGATTTAACATTCTTAAATCCTTTCGCGGTAGAAACTGATCCAGCCCTACGTTTGCTGGAGCATATAAGTAGAGGCGAACCTCTCATGGGGCTTAAAGCTGCGATCACAAATCTAACGGACACATACTTAGATGAGCAGATCTTCTTGGGTGCTGCTTTAGACGTACGAAGAAATAAACGGTCTGACACTGGCGCTCCTATATACGAAGACGCTGATGGCCTAACTGGTTACGCAAAAAGCATCGCGTACATATTTGAAGAGGCTTATTCACCAAGAACAGTCGCAACAGTTATCAAAGCGATCAAAGCTAAAAGCTTTGGGGATCTTCCACCTGACCCCTCTAAGTCTCCTGAGACAGCTTTAGCTCTGGAACTCGCACCTGTTAAGCCTTGGAAAGTAGACGCTAAACTTAGTTTCCGTCGTTTCTTGGAAAAGAAAAGAGACGAGCGAAACAGAGCTACAGCTTCTTTGAATCTTCTGAAGTCTACTAGTTCTTTGACTGAAGGCCAGATACGAAGAGCCGTTCGCAAGTGGGTAAAAACTAGGAAACGAGTGGACGAAGAAATCTATCGTGCGTTGTATGCGGCAAATAGAATAGGTCTTTCCCCTCAAGAAGCTAAGAACATAATGTCATTAAGGAGTCTTGGGATGGGACAGCGCCGCCAGCAGAATATAGTGTTCGGTGAAATGGATAGGCCTGTGTTTACTAAACCTTTCGTCGATAGCGTGATGGGCATCACTCCTGACGGTCAGGTCGGGCTGCAACGTTTGCGGATTGGGCAGGAAGAGATTGAGAAATTTGGCCCCAGTACTCTTGTGCTAGACATCCCAGATCAGTAAAAATCTCGAATAGTCTGGGGCTATCAAAAACTTCAGCCTCGTAGCGTAGAGCAGAACTTGCTGCGGTTTGGGGGCGCACCCCAAAACATGCCCCCGCTTGCCTCCATGTCATGTAGAATTCTCTTTTGGCTACCAATATCCCCATAAGGCACCATTTGGATTTTATGCCCAGCCCACGTATATGGGCCTCTGACATCCTAGATCTACTTATAATAATGCTCCTGACTATTTTAGTTTGGGCAACGATTTTCAGATCCATCAATCCCTAAGTCTTTATCCACTTCCCTACTAGCGTTGTAGGCGCTGCGAAGAAGGCTTCTGATTGCGATCATCAAAGGCTCACCTTCTTGCAACTCCATCTCCCCTTGAACTACCCCGT
>Ga0160423_10003379_pt1 | contig 13272 bp, 16 predicted proteins | sample CRUFie14St8metaG_FD_108191 | JGI IMG/M metagenome (GOLD analysis project Ga0160423, IMG submission 108191) | Marine microbial communities from the Costa Rica Dome - CRUD Field 142mm St8 metaG | ecosystem: Environmental > Aquatic > Marine > Oceanic > Photic zone | place: Costa Rica: the Eastern...
CACGCGCGGGTCTGGCGGAGCTGCATCTGCCCGAGAACGAACCGGGAAGTTCGATCATGCCCGGGAAAGTGAACCCAACCCAGTGTGAGGCGATGGCCATGGTCTGCACTCAGGTGATCGGCCTGGATGCGGCCGTGGCGATGGCCGGTGCAGGCGGCCATCTCCAGATGAACGTTTACAAGCCACTGATCGGCTTCAATCTGCTGCAGTCGATCACCCTGCTCTCGGATGCCTGTCGCTGCTTCCGCGTGGCCATGGTCGAAGGCATTGAACCGAACAGGGCCAGGATTCAGAGGGATGTCGAACAATCACTGATGCTGGTGACCCCCCTGGCGCCGATCATCGGCTACGACAAGGCCAGCGCCATCGCCAAATATGCCCACGAACAGGGTCTGAGCCTCAGGAATGCGGCTCTGGAACTGGATTACATCAGCGCTGAGGACTTCGACCGGATCGTCAATCCAGCTGACATGGCACGGCAGCGGGGCTAGCCGCAGACCGCCCAAGCCGCCCTCATGCAGCTCGTTCCGTGGCGGGATTGAGCCCGTCCGAGTCGGCTGCCGCGGTCTTCTGCAGATCATCGGCTTCCGCCACTGGAAAGCGGTTGATCGCCTTGAGGGCCTGGCGGGCATGGCTGCGCAGCTGCTCACTGATCGCTTCGCAGTAGGGAACCTGTGCCAGCAGATCCACAGTGCGGCGCATGATCCGCACCACATCACCTTCATCCAGAGACGTGTTGGCGATCAGGTCATTCCAGGCCGTGCCGCTTGCCCAGGCCTCCACCAGACCCATCAGCTCAGGCTCCCACCAGGCGGGAACCACCACCTGATGACGCTCCTGAGCCCTCAGCAGTTCACGACGGATGCCGGAAAGGTCATGCAGGGCCTCCTCCGCCCGGGGCGGTGGGGGGAATCCGCTCCAGAGATCCGGACGGTTCACCTCGGTGCTGATCGCTTCAAACACCGCTGCCAGTTCCGCCGGCGGCAGATCATCGAGATGACCGCTCATCAGTGCCAGACCCAGCCAGAGTTCGTTGTCACCGCGCAATGCCGCCACCGTGCGACCGATCTCGGTGGGTTCGAGGTCATCGAGCGCTGCGAAATGCTGAAGGATCTCCATCAGAGCGAGAAACGTCTCCCAGTGACGGTTGGCTCGGTGATGGAGCAGTTGCTGCCGCTCGCTGATCTCCAGCTCCAGTTCCTCCATGCGCCGGCGGTGCTTCTTGAGCTGCTTGCGATCCCCCCAGCGATGGGCAGGGTGGGCTTCCAGATCAGCCTCAAGCGTCTGCACCGTTTTCGCCTGGGACAGCACCTCTCCAGCCAGGTCGTACTGAGGGGTCGTCATGTCATGACGCTGGGCCATGTGCCCGACTGCCAGAGCCAGACCACCGCTGTTCTGATCTCCGTGGCGCAGTTCACCGGCACGGGAGAGATCCGGGGTTCGGACTGCATCGACCTGCAGACAGCTCAGCTCCGCGTGCAGGCTCACCACCGCCTGACAGGGCAGTAGCAGCCAGACATTGTCATGCGTCAGGCAGAGCAGCAGTGGAAACTGCCCCGGCCCCTCGCATTTCTCCACGATCACCGCCGGTGTGACCCCGCCTCGCAGTTGCGGGGCCTTCAGACTCACCAGAGTGCCGACACTCGCGAACTGCAGCGCCAGCGTGAGCTCGTGCGCAAGGGTTTCCTCAGCCTGTTGCTGAAGGATGCGCATCAGTCGGCGCTCCTCGCGTAAACGACCGCGACGCTTTTCGTAGTCCTCGAAGTCCTCCCACGGCACATCTCCGGCCGACCCTTGCAACTGCCCCAGCTGCAGACGCAACTGCTCAAGGATCTCCTCCTCCTCGACCAGATCCAGACTGGCCAGATAACGCCCGAAGCTGCGTTCCACAAGCTCGCGCGCCTTGGCCAGATCATGCCGCTGGAGCAGGTTGAGAACCATCCCGTAGCTGGGCGTGAACTGGCTCACCAGAGGGTCTGAAGGACTCGTCGCCAGCTGCCCCGCTTCGCGGACCCCTTCGAAGCGACTCTGCACTGTCACCACATAGCCCTGGGAGTCGAGACCACGCCGACCGGCGCGACCTGCCATCTGCAGGAACTCACTGGCCATGAGAGGACGATGACCGCGCTCCGTGCGTTTGGACAATGCCGCGATCACCGTGCTGCGCGCCGGCATGTTGATGCCTGCCGCCAGTGTCTCGGTGGCGAACACCACCTTCACCAGACCCTGCTGGAACAGCTCCTCGATCAGCTCCTTCCAGGCCGGAAGGACTCCTGCATGGTGTGCGGCGATGCCACGCAGCAGAGCATCAGCGTGAAGGCCGTCACGAACGGCTTCGGGATTGGCGCTTGCGTAGAGCTTGAGACGCTCTCTGATTCGGGCCTGTTCGGCCTCGGTCACCAGGCACTGCACGCCCAGGTCCCGCACGGCCTTGTCGCAGCCTCGCCGACTGAAGATGAAATAGATCGCGGGCAACATGTCGCGCTCCGCCATCTGGGCCACCACAAAGCTGATCGGTGGGGGCTCGGGCTGGGGAGGTCTGGGTGAGCGACCCTTGCGTTTGTGCCCTTTGGGAGCTCGCCAGACCTTGCAGTTGGGATGAAGGCCGGTGCCCTGTTCATTGAGCAGAGGATGCAGACCCTTGGCACTGCAGAAACCGAACTGCAGAGGAACGGGGCGGAAGTCACTCAGCACGAGCCTGGTGGGGCCGTGCACTTTTTCAATCCAGTCCGTGAGCTGCCCGGCGTTGGCCACCGTTGCCGAAAGAGCAACGAGCTGCACAGGCGGCGGCGAGTGAATGATCGATTCCTCCCAGACGGTGCCGCGCTGGGAGTCATTCATGTAGTGGCACTCATCCAGCACCACAGCCTCCACATCCTCCAGAGGATCGTCATGCTCATCCGCTTCGGCGTAGAGCATGTTCCGGAAGATCTCCGTGGTCATCACCACGATCGAAGCCTCCCTGTTGACACTCAGATCCCCTGTCATCAGGCCGACGTTCTCCGCACCGAACTGCTCGCGGAAATCGCGGAGCTTCTGATTGGAGAGAGCCTTGAGCGGTGTGGTGTAGAAGACTTTCTGGCCATGTGCCATGGCGCGATGAATGGCGTACTCGCCGACAAGGGTCTTCCCCGATCCCGTAGGCGCACTCACCACAACGGAGTGCCCCTGATTCAGCGCGTCGATCGCCTCAAGCTGAAAATCATCCAGCGGAAAGGGAAACAACTGCGCCGGATCCGGCGAGCTCCCGTGAGCGGGCTGTGAAGCCTGGCTGTCTTGCTCCGCCATGGCTGAATCCTAGGGACGCCGCCACAACATGATCGGCATGGACCGAGACTGCACTGCATGAGCATTCATCCGGCCCGACGCCGTCAGCTGCGCACCTGGTCTCCCGCTGAACAGCAGGAACATCTGCAGGCGGTGGCAACCGGTTCGGAACACGGTTCAGTGACCGGTCCGGAGCTGCTGGACCTTGCCAGCAATGATTACCTCAGTCTCTGCCGTCATCCTTCCCTGATCGCCGCGGCCGAGTCGCAACTGCGCAGCAGCGGGGTGGGTGCCGGAGGTTCACGACTGGTGAGCGGCAGTCGCCCGGTGCATGGCCAGCTGGAGTCAGAGCTGGCCTGCTGGCTGGGACGGGAGCGAGTGCTGCTGTTTCCAAGCGGGTTTCAAGCCAACCTTGCGGCCGTCAGTGCCCTGGCCAGCCGCCACACCACCGTTGTGGCGGATCGGCTGATCCATCACTCACTGCTGGTGGGGGTCCAGGCCAGCGGCGCCCGACTGCGGCGTTTTGCCCACAACGATCTCGACTCACTGGAGCGACTTTTGCAGCGCAGTCGCAGCGAACGACCGCAGACGCCCCTGCTTGTGATCAGTGAAAGCCTGTTCAGCATGGAGGGCACCAGTCCTCCGATGCATGATCTGGCAGCCCTCTGCGAACGCCACGGTGCGCGCCTGCTGCTTGATGAGGCCCATGCCCTGGGAGTGCTCGGCAACGGAGGCCGGGGGCTTGGATTCGGGGAAGAAAGGGTGACACTGCTCAGCGGCACCTTTGGCAAGGCCTTCGGCAGCGGAGGTGCCTTCCTGGCCTGCGACAGCGAACTCGGGGAAAAGCTCCTGCAGGAAAGCGGTGCCTTCCGGTACACAACCGCACTGGCTCCTCCTCTGACCGCCGCCGCCCTCGCAGCCCTGGAGCTGATACGAAACAACCCCTGCTGGGGGCGACAGCTGGTGGAACGCAGCGACAAGTGGCGAGACCGAATGGCCGAAGCCGGTTGGGCAAGGCCGACAGGTTGTGGGCCGATCCTGCCGCTGATCGTCGGTGACGATCAGCGCTGCCTGAACCTGCAACACCAACTCGAGCTTGCAGGGCTACTCACAGCTGCGATCCGCCCGCCCACGGTGCCTGAAGGCAGCGCCCGACTGCGTCTGGTTCTGCATCGCTGCCTTCCTGATGAGACATTGGAATCACTACTGAGGGCCCTCTCGGATGCCCGCGCTGCCTGATGGGACAGGTCATCGCCATGCACGGCTGGAGCGGCGACAGCACAGCCTGGGCTCCATGGGAGCGTCATTTCAGCCATCACGGCTGGCTCTGGCAGAGCGGTGAACGTGGCTATGGCAACCGAAGCGTCTGCGAGCCCAGCTGGGCAGAACCAATCTGCGCCGAAACCCGTCTGCAGCCGCCGAAGCCAACGCGCAGGGTCGTGATCGGCCATTCCCTAGGCCCCCATCTGCTGGAACCCTCCGTGCTGAACCAGGCCACGGATGTGGTGCTGCTCGCCAGCTTCGGACGCTTCGTTCCGGAGGGACCCGAAGGAAGGGCATTGCGCACCGGCCTGAAAGGCATGCGCAAGGCCATTGGCGGAGCCGGAGAGTCCACGATGCTGAGAACCTTTCTGCAACGGGCCGCGCAACCGGCTGACCTGGAAGGGCTGCCACCCGGGCCGGAACAGCAGGGCCTTTCCGAACAAGGCCGGAAGCGTCTGCGCGCTGATCTCGATTGTCTGATCGGAACCGACGGCCTTCCAGAGGGCCTGCCGGAAACAGCACGTGTGCTGGTGGTGGAAGCTGCAGAGGATGCGATCGTTGCCCCGGCGGCGAGTCGGGAACTCCTGCAGGCGCTGACGCATCATCTTGAGCAAAAGCCCGAGCACTGGCAGCTCAGCGGTGTTGGACATGCACTGCCGGTCCCCGATCTGCTGGTGCGGGTTCGGCAGTGGCTGGATCACAGCGGGCGAGACTGTTGATGATCGTGATCGACACCTGGGGCGACAGGGTTCTCAGACGTTTTGAACAGTCGGCGCCGGCCTACAACGCATCAGCGACGCTGCAGCATGCGGTGGCCGTTCAACTCGCGGAGCTTTGCAGTCAACACAGCGTTCCGGCAGGGCTTTGGGTGGATCTCGGCAGCGGCACCGGTCATCTGGCGGAGGCTCTGGAAGCTCGGCATCCCGGGCAGCGCGTTCTGCGTGTCGATGGCAGCGAAGCCATGCTGCGACAACAGCCGGCCGCCGCCGACAAGCAGCAGTGGGACCTGCGAAGCCCACTGCCGCAATGGCGGGAGGATCCAAGTCTTCTGGCTTCAAGCTTCTGCCTTCACTGGCTGCCTGACCCCGGACAGATCCTTGCGCAGTGGCTCAACCAACTCACTCCTGGAGGATGGTTGGCACTGGCCATGCCTGTGGATGGTTGCTTTCCCCAGTGGCATCAGGCCGCGGAGACCACCGGCATCCCCTGCACGGCCATTGCCTTTCCGCAGCTGGCGGCGCTCTGCGCGGGCATCAAGGCGGATCAGATCAGACTGCGGGAGCAGATCCGCTGCCACACCGTTGCTGCGACGCTGCCCCGGCTGCTGAGACCGCTGCGCAGGGTCGGAGCCGACTGCAGCACTCAGCCGTCACTGTCGATTCGAGACTGGCGCGCGCTGCAGCTGGCCTGGCCGGAACACGATGCTGACGGACAGCTCAGACTCACCTGGGTGATCCAACTGCTGCTGATCCAACGATGACTCCGAGCTCAGCTCCACTGCGCCTTGTGGTCTGCGGCACTGACACTGACGTGGGCAAGACAGTCGTGAGTGCCCTGCTTGTGCAGGGGCTCAACGCCACCTACTGGAAACCGGTGCAGAGCGGCCTTGAGGCCGGCGGGGATCGCGAGAGGGTGATGCGGCTGATCGATCTGCCGGCCGATCGCTGGATCAAGGAGGCCTATGCCTTTCAGGCTGCCGTTTCACCTCACTGGGCCGCCGAACTGGAGAACACTCGCCTTGATCCGAAGCGACTGACGCTTCCAGCCTGCGGGACCAGGCCACTGGTGGTGGAAACCGCCGGCGGACTGCATGTTCCTCTCAGCAGGGCCTGGCAGCAGATCGATCAGCTGCAGGAGTGGATGCTGCCCGTTGTGCTTGTGGCCCGCAGCGGACTGGGCACCCTGAATCACACGCTGCTGAGCCTCGAGGCACTCCGAAGCCGCAAGATCCCAGTGATCGGCTTGATCCTGAATGGACCTGCACATGCCGACAACCCGAGAACCCTTGCTGAAATCGGCAACGTTCCTGTGCTTGCGGAACTGCCTCCCCTGCATCCTCTCAATGGTGAAACACTGCGGAACGCATGGCACAAACTGGGGCTCGGACCTAAGTTCGAGGCGTTTGCGAACCGTCCTGACAACCGATGACAAGCCGTCAGACCTGGGCCACCGTGGCCGTTGTTCTCCTCTGCGGCGGCATCCTCGTGCTGTTCACGGATGTGGAGGTTCAGCTGGTGCGCTGGTTCAACTGCGGGCCGATCGCAACACTCGGAGAAAAAGACAGCAGCGTCTGCCGCTAGTGAGACGTCCTAAGAGGTCTTAACCCATCGGTCGGGATCGCAGTGGGCATCGGCCCATCAAAAGAGCCACGTGGCGCACGGCCATGGTCAGCGGCCACCCCTGACGCAGCTGCTCATGGATCTGCTCAATCTGGGACGGTGACCAGCCGCGCATTTCGAGCCGCGCCTTGATCGAAGGCCATCCACCCTCAAAAAAAATGCTGCGAGCCCCCGCGCTTCCGGGGCCGCAGCTCGGGCGCTGAGGTGCAGGCTCCACAAAGCGATTGGACGACCGCCGTAAACGACTTTTGAAAGCCTGATCCATGGCCATGGCTGGCCTCGCAGTCCTGTGCCCATGATGACAACAGGCCATCAAGCGTGCCCAGTGTCACGGAATCATCACCCCCACCTCTGGCCACCCTTCACATCGATCACCACCACGCCGCCTCTCGAGCAGGTGGTGCGGGGAGAGGGGGCGCTGTTGTTCAGAGCTGAAGGCCCACCGCTGATTGATGCGATCAGCAGCTGGTGGGTCACCCTTCACGGCCACGCCCACCCGGTGGTTGCTGCCGCAATCGCCGAACAGGCAGCCACGCTGGAGCAGGTGATCTTTGCGGAATTCACCCATCCGCAGGCGGAACGGCTGGCGATGCGACTGGCCCAGCGCACGGGACTCGATCGTGTCTTCTTCTCAGACAATGGCTCCACCGCTGTGGAGGTGGCCCTGAAAACGGCCGTGCAGTGGTGGCACAACCGCGGCGAACCCCGCCAACAGGTCGTTGCATTTGATGGGGCATATCACGGCGATACCTTCGGAGCGATGGCTGTCGGAGCACGCAGCCTGTTCAGTGAACCGTTCGATCCGATGCTGTTTCCGGTGCGACGCATTCACTGGCCGCATACGCACTGGAATGACGGCGACGTGGAGGCCAGTGAACAGCAGGCTCTCGATCAACTGGAGCAAGTTCTTGCAACGCCAACGGCAGCGGTGATTCTCGAGCCGCTGATCCAGGGTGCTGGCGGGATGCGCATGGTTCGGCCCGAGTTCCTGCAAGCCGTGGAACAACGGGTGAGGCATGCCGGAAGCCTGCTGATTGCCGATGAGGTCCTCGCCGGGTTCGGTCGTTGCGGCCGACTGCTGGCCTCCCAGCGAGCAGGCATCCGGCCGGATCTTGTGGCGCTGTCCAAAGGACTGACAGCCGGATTTCTGCCGATGGGCATCACCCTGGCCAGCGAGGAGATCTTCCAGGAGTTCCTCGGCAGTGATCCGACCAGAACTCTCTGGCACGGTCACAGCTTCACGGCCAACCCTCTCGGCTGCGCAGCGGCCAATGCCAGCCTGGATCTGCTGGAAGCTGATCCCGCCTGTCATGAACAGTTCGAAGCTCGCCATCAGGTCAGGCTGGAACGCTTGGCTGCACATCCCAGGGTGCAGCACGTGAGGCTTTGCGGCACGATCGCAGCCTTTGATCTCGTGACCAGTGGTGCGCAGGGCTATCTCAATCCTGCCGGCAAGGTGCTTCGAGGCCTGGTGCGGGACAAGGGTGTGTTGATCCGCCCTCTCGGGGATGTCGTTTATCTGCTGCCGCCGCTCTGCATCAGTGATGCTCAGCTGGATCAGTGCTACGCCGCTCTGCAGATGGGGCTGGACGCTCTCCCCTAGGGACCAAGGCGGAGTGCGGCTTCAACGTCCTCTCGGGTCAGGCCGTACGGGTAGGAGCAGCAGCGCGGTGGCCGCTCTGAGGTCCAGGTCACCCCGAGATCCTGCAAATCAAGCCGCAGCAGAGCGCTCCAGCGGGGCTGCTCCCAGATCCAGTCGCAGGGATCCTGATCACTGCGGGTGGCGCCGAGCCCCTGCAACCACTGTTCAAGAGCGCGCAGGGAATGTTGATTGAGCGGCGTATCCGCTGATGGGAGCGATGCCATCGGAATCACCGGGTTGCTCATCCGTGAGCTGAGTCTGCTCCTCCACCAGCCAGCTTGGCTGCACCTGAAGCTCAAGTCCTCGGCTCCAGGCCACGCCGACGCCCAGCAGCAGACAGAGCAGCAAGGACCCCAGCAGAAGCAGCAGAGACAGCCACTCGCCACCGGAGAGAGGGCGACGCTGACCGATTGCCTGTGGCACAGGAAGAGAGGGAAACACGGTCTGCTGGATCGCATCTCTCTCACGCAGAGCTGCGTCGTACAGGCGACGGCGGCGCGGATCCGCGAGCTGCTCATACGCTTCACGCAGAAGCCGGAACTGAAGGGCTGCATCCTGCGCCGGCAGACGGGTCGTATCCGGATGCACCGCCTTGCTCAGGCGGCGGAAGGCCTGACGCAAAGAATCAGCATCAGCACTGCGAGAAACACCCAGACGCTCGTAGGAGGTGATGTTCTGAGCCTCAGGGGCCATTGCCTTCAGCAGCACCTAAGTCTTCGGAGCCATTCTAGAAAGATGTGACGGTCAGGCCGCCATGCCGGATACATCGCCGTTCGCCATTCCAGGGCCGGAGCTCTGGTCATTGCTCGGATGGAGCCCTGACACCGACCAGCTGCAGCAGCTGATTGACCTGCAAAACCTGCTCCAGGACTGGAACAGTCGCGTCAATCTCACACGCCTTGTCCAGGGGGAGGACTTCTGGATCGCGCAGATTCTCGACAGCCTCTGGCCTCTGTTACCTGAACTGAAAAGCCCCGACACTCCACGCCGCTGCATCGATGTGGGCACAGGCGGAGGCTTCCCAGGGCTGGCGGTTGCCATTGCCCTTCCTGGTGCTGAGCTGACCCTGGTGGACTCAGTGGGTCGCAAGACCGCAGCCGTGGCGGCAATGGCCAAGTCGCTGGGCCTCAGCGACAGAGTGCTGGTGCGCACTGAACGGGTGGAACGCACCGGTCAGGATCCACGTTGTCGTGGACGCTTTGATCTGGCGATGGCCCGTGCCGTTGGCGCAGCTCCCGTGGTGGCCGAATACCTCGTGCCGTTGTTGCGTCAAAGCGGAGAGGCCTTGCTGTACCGCGGCCGCTGGAGTGACACGGATGAGATGGAGCTGCAAACGGCACTCAAGCTGCTGAAAGCTCGTTCGCTGAGCCTCCAACGCCTGGAGCTGCCTTGCCAGAGAGGAGTTCGCACACTGATCAGACTCGGGCCCGAAACAGCAACCCCCAGGATCTATCCACGCGCCACAGGCATGCCCGGCAAAATGCCGCTCGGGGTTCAGGCGGACGACAGCCGCTCCTGAGCCGAACCACCCGCGCGTTCACGCAGGCGACGCAGGAGACCTGGGATACGGTCCCTCCAGGGACTGTCCTGCAGAACCGAAAGAAGAAGCTCCTCACTCACGCTGCTGTCCAGCGCATCGGCATTGGCGCCCGGGAACCAGTGCCCGGCACGACCCAGCAGGCCGTAACGCGCTTTGACGAAACCCTCCAGATCCCATGCCTCAAGAAGGTTGTGCAGCCACAGAAGCAACGGCAGGTTGATCTCACCTGGTGTGTCGTGCCATTCGGGTAATCCCTGCCTCCAGCTCGTCAGCCAGGAAGCACCGAGTGCGTCATGCTCCGCCTGACGTAAACGGGATTCGACCGGCGCCACCAATTGCTCGGCCTGATCCAGCAGAGCGACAGCTTCGAGATGCAGATCGAGGTCTTCTGGACGAGCAGCACCGACACTCAGAGTGTGCACGCGTGAATCACTCAGGCAGAAAAGATCATTGAAGACAATCGGATGCAGGGGATCGGTGAGCTCCAGAAGACGTGGCCCGGGAGTGTGCAGGTGCCCCCCTTTGTCGGTGGGGCTGATGATGAACACACCCATGTCTTGTCGACTTGCGGCTGCGAGTGCCGGTTCGTTGTCCTGACGTATGAAGTACCAGTGCAGATTCACGTAATCGAACACACCCGTTTCAATTGCAGCGACGATCAACGCCGTCTCCCCATGGGTGGAGAAGCCCACATGACCGATCCGGCCTTGGGCCTGCCAGCGACGCACCACATCCAGACACCCTCCCGGACGGATGGTCTGGTCGAGATGGGAATGGAGATTGATGCCGTGAATCGACAGCAGATCCACCCGATCCACACCCAGACGCGTGAATGAAAGCTCGAGATCAGCTTCGAAGAGCTTCGGATCCGACTGAGGAGGAACCTTGGTCTGAAGAATCCGCCGGGGATCGGGACAATCCGGCAGGGCCCAGCCGAGCTGTCGCTCTGAACTGCCGTAATGACGAGCGGTTTCCACGTGATGGAAGCCGGTCTGCACAGCACGTTCAAGGGTGTTCTGCAGCAGTCGCTGCGATTCAGCCGTGATGGCATCTGCCTCGAGATCACTCCAGCTCTGCTGAAAGCGCATGCCGCCCAGCGACAGCACGGGCATGGAGATCCCGGTGCGACCGAAGCGGCGGGTCGGCAAGCCCACAATCCCCATCAACCGTGCTGAGCGTTGCGGGGAAGCAGACGGCGGGGCCTCGACGGTGAAGGCACTCCCATCGGCAGCAGTTCCTGAGCATCCAGCTGCAGCTTCAACCCGGGCAGATCATTGAACGCAACCCAGTGAATGCAATCCACCGGACAGGTTTCGATCGCTTCCTGGATGCAGTCAGACGTGTCACCGTCCTGGCGTACAGCTCTCGAACGTCCGAGTTCCGGCTCGATCACAAAGGTGTTTGTGGCCACATGGGCGCAGTATCGACAGCCGATGCAGGCAGCCTCATCAACCCAGACAGCTTTGGTCTGGAGGGCTCCTCCAAGAATCGGCTCAAGGCCGGTCCGCTCATCCCGGTCATAGGAGGTTGCGACGTAGGCGGCAGCCGCTGGATCAGTCACAGAATCAACGTTGTCGGGAACGTATCCGCCTCAGGCGTCCCAGCGGGTCACCACGAGCTCGATAGATCCATCCTGGCAATCACGCTGCTCTGTGACATCAAAACCTTCCTGTCGGGTGGCCTCAAGCACAGATCTCAGCGCATAGCGCTGGGTCAGGCGGGACAAAAACCGCTCCACTGGAACTGGCTGACGCCACAGGTCGAGATCGGTCACGAACTCATAGGCGTGAATCGCTTCGTTCCAGCGGAAGCCAAAGTCGGCACCACCGTCAACAGCAACTGCCAACTCTGCTTCAACGGTCTGACCTTTATAACCACGAACGGTCTGCTGGTTCTCACCGGGGACATAACCAAGGTCTTCAAGTGCTCCACGCAGCGGAGCCAGCTGACGGAGTTCGGTCTTGACGGTACTGAAGTGGGACATCAGGAAGGCTCGACGGACTGGGACTGAGTAACGGGCTGGGTGGAGGTGAAGGCCTCAGAAGTGGGCTGACGCCGCTCGACGGTGCCTAGGGCTGACTCCAGACGATCCGTGAGTTGCAGGCAGGCGTCACCGGTGACTCCTTCAACCCGTTCCTCAACACGACCGTCGGGGCGGATGCGAAATCGCACTGTGCGCTGAGGCATGCACCATCACAGAATTGATCGCATGTTAAGGGGAAGAGATGGAGGCCGGAGTTACCTGTAACGGGATCAGAATCAGATCAGCAGACCTTCATCCAGGAGTGTCTGGAGACGATTGACAAGGTCGGGATTATCCAGCTGCTCCAGAGCTGTACGGGCTTCATCGCGAACGGTTGTCTCGCGATCCTGCAGGAGTGCGGCCACGAATGCCTCCACCATCTCATTCTGACGAGGCTTCACAAGCTGGTCATGCAGTCGTCCCAGGGCCCAGATGCAGTTGCTGCGCACAACAGGTTCACTGTCGATGCGCAGGCTGAGCAACAGCTGACCGGCCGCCAGATCCGCCTTCACCGGTGAGGTGCTGCCGGCCTCCGCAAGTGACACCGAAGCCCAGAGACGCACGGATGCCACATCCACCTGCAGCGCTCTGATCAGAGGATTGATCACGGGAGCATCCGGATAATTGCCAAGGCTCCAGGCCGTGGCCTTGCGCACATAGGCATTGCTGTCGAGCTGCAGAAGCCGCAGCAGCGCTTCCACGGCCTGCAGTGAAGGGTTGCGACCAAGCGCATAAACAGCGCTCATCCGCACCACCGGGCAGTTTTCGTCGAGCAGCGGCAACAGCAGCGGGACAGCACGGGGGTCTCGATGTTCACAGAACACCCTCAGCCCCTGAATGCACTGATCGTGCCCCTGCCTGAGCCACTCAAGGCCTTCATCACAGGCGCGGACCGCCTCGAGAGCATCACCTTCCGGATCGTCTGGGGCAATCTCATCCAGCGGATCACCCACCAGCTCGGCAGCCAGCTCACGCGCCAGCACATCGGGATCAATGGCCAACTCAGCCATGAGGTCCTCGTTCTGGATGCCGGATGAATCGCCCATGGACCGATCGTAATCTCAGCTGATCGGGGCAGGCGCCAGCATGTCGCCGGGCAGCCAGATCCTTGCACTCACGGCAACCAGGGCCAGGGCGAACAGTGCCACGATCAGGATGGGGAGCAGGGTGCTGCGGAAAAAAGCCAAATCGCTGCCGG
>Ga0160423_10003380_pt1 | contig 13272 bp, 10 predicted proteins | sample CRUFie14St8metaG_FD_108191 | JGI IMG/M metagenome (GOLD analysis project Ga0160423, IMG submission 108191) | Marine microbial communities from the Costa Rica Dome - CRUD Field 142mm St8 metaG | ecosystem: Environmental > Aquatic > Marine > Oceanic > Photic zone | place: Costa Rica: the Eastern...
ATTTGTACCTCTAGAAATGATTTCATTCAAATCTTGACTTGAAATGTCTAACCCGCCTTTTCCCGACCCGCCAGAAGGAATTCTTCCGTTTAGTCGGCCTGCTAGTCTGTCAAGATTTGGAATATCATCAACACTGCATTCCAGTGCTACCATTCGTACACCACAATTGATGTCAAAACCAACTCCTCCCGGGGAAATCGAGCCGCCCTCTTCACCCCAATTCACATCAGTGGCCAATACTCCTCCTATCGGGAAGCCGTATCCAAAGTGCCAATCGGCCATTGCCCAAGCTTCTCCAACAACACCCGGCATCGATGCAATATTCACAAGTTGAGATATTGATCTTTCATCGCTGTTTTTAGCAAGGTGCTCTGGGTTGGACACAATCATCGCATCAACGTTCATCGAACCGTGCTTTTGAATTCGCATTAACCCCTCATTCTCTACCTCGAGGTGGTTCTGCCAATCTGTTCCGCTCACACACCTGCGACCACTTACATCACTTCATTTCTACGTCTAGGCAGGGATGGTTTGAAGGCGTATAGATGCCCCCACGAATATGTCCGTAAGGGCAGGTGACACTAATGGGACTACCACCAATCGACCTCGAAGTGTTTCATCAAAACGGATATACCCGTAGGCAATGCAGAGTAACAGGGCTATGGTTTTGGTCTTGTGATGCAGACAGGGACACATGTGGAGATACTGAAGAAGATGAGTACACATTTATTGGCGCACCGATAATTGATGGCTTTGCTACTCGGGGTAGAGAACTGAAAGATAAGATGCGTGAGGAATTCATTGTTTTCTTTGAGGGTAGAGAACACACTCGTGTAGAGCCATACCCCGTTCTTGCAAGATGGAGAGATGATATCCATCTTACAATTGCAAGTATTGCAGATTTTCAGCCCCACGTTACCTCAGGAGCAGTAGAACCGCCTGCGAATCCACTTGCGATTTCTCAACCATGTATTCGCCTAAATGATATAGACGCAGTTGGACGCTCAGGGCGACATTTGACCACCTTCGAAATGATGGCACATCACGTTTTCAACCGTCCTGATGAAGGAAAAATGTACTATTGGATGGAAAAATGTGTAAAACATTGTCATGATTTGTTGTGCAATACATTTGGAATTGAACCAGCAGAAGTCACTTATGTGGAGAATCCATGGTCAGGGGGAGGAAATGCAGGTCCTGCAGTCGAAGTTATTGTTGGTGGTCTTGAACTTGCTACTTTGGTTTTCATGAATCTCGCTGAGGATGAAGACGGTGATGTAGAAATCAAGGGTGTAAAATACTCTGAGATGCCTCTCCAAATCATCGATACAGGATATGGTCTCGAAAGATTTTGTTGGGCTGCAGCAGGCACTCCTACAATATACGAAGCAATTTATCCCGAAAGTGTTGCTTGGCTAAAGGAATTAGCTGGATTTTCTGCTGAAAGTTTTGATATGACTCAATCTGAGATGGATTCTCTTCTCGGCGAAATGAGTAGATTGTTTGGGATTATGAACATCGAAGCAGGTAGTGATGGTGATAGGATGAGAGAAGTATTCCTGTCTCGGCTCTCAGAGAGGGGACACAACATCAACCCAGAATTGTTTGCAGAAATCACCGAGCCACTATCCAAAATCTACGCGATACCTGACCACATGCATGCGCTTTCAAATATGTTAGGAGACGGTTTGGTCCCATCCAACTCAAAGGCAGGATATCTGGCCAGAATGATCGCTCGCAGGGTGTTAAGAATGCGGGATGATCTGAATTTGGGGATTACTCTATCTGAATTAGCATCTCACCATCTGGAAGTTAATTACTCAACAGAGCGTATGAAGCAAACTCAAGAAGGACTTTTGACAATCCTCAAGGGTGAGGAAGAGCGATATGATGAGATGATTCGAAAGGGCAATCAAGTCGTTAAAACCGCAATAAAAGATGTTCCAAGGGATTCTTTAGAATTACCAGATGAGATATTATTCACGATCAATGATAGCCACGGTATTGCTCCAGATTTAGTAATCAACATTGCTAACGAGTTAGGTTGGAAAAAACTCACTCTTAGGACTGGTTTCAATGCAGAAATGGCTGAAAGACATGCTGCTATGGCAAAAGCGGCAGCAAAGTCCGTTAGCGCAAAACCATTTGTTGAGAATATCCCAGAATTGCCCCCTACAATTCCACTTTACTACGATGATGTTTCGCAACAGAACTTCGAAGCAAGCGTACTAGGATGCCTTCCTTTGGTCGGGGAGGACTTACCCAAGGGCGCCACACACGGAGTCATTTTAGACAAAACATGCTTCTATCCAGAAGGCGGCGGTCAAGAAGCCGACTATGGCAATCTCAGTTGTGATTATGCCTCCAATTCAGTTCTTGACACACGGAAAGTTGGAGATTTGATAATTCATCTTACAAATGGTTCCTTTGATGTAGGAGATATGGTCCACGGAGAGGTCGATTGGATTAGACGACGTCAGTTGATGGACCACCACACAGCTGTCCATGTTGTTGGCGGAGCAGCAAGAAAGCTTCTAGGGCCACACATATACCAGGCTGGTGCAAATAAGTCAGTAGAATCTGCAAGACTCGATATCACTCACCACAAGAGATTAACTAGGGCAGAACTTGATGCAATTGAATCTATGGCTAATGAGGTAATTCATAGCGTTGCAAGAACGGAGAAAATTACTCTTAATCGTAAAGATGCAGATCGCAAATATGGCTTCGATCTGTATCAAGGTGGTGCCCCAAAAGGAAGCGACATCAGAATCCTAAGAATTTCGGACCATGATATTCAGGCATGCGGTGGAACTCATCATGATGAACCTGGAAGAATTGGCCAAATCAGGGTAATTAGATCTAATGCAGTTCAAGATGGTGTAGAAAGACTTCACATTGTTGCAGGACAGGCCGCTATGGACCATGCCCGCAACCAAGAGGCAATACTTCGTGTTACATCTGATGTATTCCAAGTTCCATTAGAAGATTTACCTACTACAGCAACTAGGTTCTTCAGTGAATGGAAAGAACAACGAAAAAGGATTGAATCGCTTGAGGCTGAAATCGTTAGACTTAGAACCTCAGGTGGTGGTAATGATATGTCAGAGGTCGATGGAATCAGAGTCGTTGTTATGGAAGTCGATGGTGACTTGAAACAGATGACAAAGATGCTCAAAGAGCTAACACTTGACCAGTCTAATCCAACCATTGCAGTACTGGGTAGCCGTGAGGGGGGTGGCAAATTGATGGTTGCAACAACGGAAGAAACTGTCGCCAGTGAAAGGTTCAACGCAGTTGATATTCTTAGACACATTTCTTCCCACATTCGTGGAGGGGGCGGTGGTCGTCCAACCTTTGCTCAAGGTGGAGGTTCCAATCCCGATGGACTTCCTAAAGCATTAGATGCTGCAAAGGATTTCATAGGTGTCTAAGAGCAGCAGCATCAAATCCAGATACTGCTCTAGAGAGTGCGTCAACAGGGTTTAGCCATTCGAACTCAGAAATTTCATTTTCCTTCAATTTGATATCTGAATTGTTTCCATTCCAGTTTGCTTGATAGGTAAATGAGACAAATGAAATTCCTTCATTTGTGAATATTCTTTGTGTAATAATCGGGGCCATATCATTAATTTCAATTCCAATGCCCATTTCTTCCAGTGTCTCTCGAACGCAACCAACCGCTGGATGTTCGTCATGGTCCATATATCCCCCGGGTAGGGTCCAGTGGCCTACAAAATGGCCTCGCTCTATCTTACCCATTAGTACCTCTCCTTGAGAATTCAATACCATGACTTTTGAAACAAGCCTGTGAATTGATCTGTAAATTGATTCTCGTGCAATTGGATGGACCGCATCATCACTAATGCATTCATCTTTCCACGCCCAATTTTTTGGCCATTCGATATTTGGATGGGCCTTGATTACTTCAAAGCCTAAGATGTTAAACGTGTTTTTTACTTCCCACCCAATTCCTAATCTCTGGACTTCGTCTTCTGTAGGAAATCGAAATTTAGTGCTACCCGTACTGTTCATTATGGGCTTCATCGGGCCATTTCCATCAGAATCTACGAGCAAAACCTTCCCGTCGTGTTCGAGGTACAAAACTCTCAGGGGGTGCTCCATGATTTACCCGGAGTGTTGTTTATTGATTAATCTTCAAGTAGATTCATAATTTCACTTGATGGGGAATCTAGCGCTTCAACTTCTCTAAGTGCTCGCTCCATTGCTCTTAATCTTCTTTGAATTGATTCACCATCTCCACCTATTGTGTTTGCAGCGGTGTTGAGTTGTTTGTGGAGTTTCCCTAAGTGTTCTCCAAACTTCACAAATTCCGTTTTAACAGTACCAAGAACGTTGTAGACTTGACTAGCATTAGTCTCAAGAGCTAGTGTTCTGAATCCCATTTGCAAACTGTTGACGAATGCTGCTAAAGTCGAAGGCCCTGTTACAACAATTTGGTGATCTCTTTGTAGTGATTCAAACAACCCCGGTCTCCTTACAACGTCAGCATACAGGCCTTCAGTTGGAAGGAACATTACTGCAAAATCGGTAGTGAAGGGGGCTGAAACGTATTCTTTTCGAATTGTTTTCGCTTTTGCAGTTACGTTTGATTCAAAGATAGAGTATGCTTTTTCGACAGCCTTCTTATCACCAGTTTCGTAAGCATCTAAGAGTCTCTCATAATCTTCCTTTGGGAATTTACAATCGATGGGCAACCATACAGGTTCTTCCAAAGTGCCGTCTATTCCGGGGAGTTTGATTGCAAATTCAACCTGTCCTTTGCATTGAGGGTGCGTTTTGACATTCTTCCCATATTGCGCAGGAACTAGAATCTGTTCTAGTATTCTCTCCGCTTGAATCTCTCCCATGGCCCCTCTCGTTGAAACGTTTGTTAGGACTTTCTTTAATCCTCCAACATCCGTTGCCAAGGTTTGCATTTCTCCAAGTCCTTTGTGAACCGCTTCTAAACGCTCACTGACTAACTTGAATGATTCACCGATTCTTTTTTCCAGTGTAGTCTGAAGTTTCTCATCCACTACATTTCGCATTTCATCAAGTTTCTTTTCATTTGAGGTTTGTAATTTTGAAATATTTTCTCCAACAACTACTAGATGTCTCTGCTGCTCTTGGCCCAATGCCTTTTGCATTTTCTGTTGCTCTTCTCCAAGTGTCTTTAGCACGGCTACTAATGTGTCACGGGAGTCATTGTTTCTATCTCGAATTTCGCCAGTAAGTGTTGTCTTAACAGCGTCTTGTGAACGATTGATTATTTCTCGAACTTCATTGGTTAAATCTGAGTTGTCGATTTTAGATTTGTTACCTTTTCCAAGTAGAAAGGCAACAATGATTAGAATTCCAAAAACTGCGTATGTGATTGCTTCCATAACAATGCCTCGTACCTATGATTTTGACAGGGGTTATTGAACTCATGCCTCATAATGATGAATAGTTGAAGTATGGAAACACCTAGGGATTGACATGCGAGTCGACCAACTGAATGAGGACATGTGGGCAATGACCTATCTTGTAGAGTGCGATTCAACGAAAAAAGTCGCATTGATTGACCCTGTTTGGGATAATTTGAGCGACTACCTCTCAATCATCGAAGAGAGAGGGCTCACGTTGGAATATGCCATGGCAACACATACTCATGCTGACCACATCACAGGCTGCTTCAAATTAGCAGAAATGACTGGCTGCGAGTACCTTATGTGGAACGATACACCTTCGCTAGGTGTTACGATATATGTGGATGAAGAAACATCGGTTACCATGGGTGAGATTGAATTCCATTTCCATCACTCCCCTGGACACACAGGAGATTCAATGATCATCGAATGTGGAGATTACATCTTTACAGGTGATTTCCTCTTTACAGGAAATGGAGGAGTTGGAAGAGACGATCTTCCAAGCGGTAGACCACACCTTCATTGGCAAGCTCTGGATGTTCTGGAGAGATTTTCTGGAGAAGTTTTGGTTTGTACGGGACATGACCCACCGGGCACTGAGATGCAAACAATGGCGTGGAACCGAGAAAATAACCTAGTCTTGAAGATGGAAACATATGAGGAGTACTCTAAATGGCAAGAAGAAACAGCAGCAGGTCTGGGTTATGTTTCAAAAATCAAAACAGCATTGCCCGCAAATATATTCGCAGAAATACCAGATGTAGTTCCTTGGATGGAATGATTTCATAGTGGGTTGTTTGGGCTTCTTATCGCCTCATCATGTGCGGTAGGTAGGTTGTCTAAATCTGTGAATGTTAAATTGCTAGTGTGACCAATACCGCCTTCGATTCTCTCTGCCATGGAGCATCTTACATTGAGTTGAATTCGGCCCTGATGTCTTGTCAAGTCGTATGATTGCGGGTTTAGTTTGTCAATGGCTTGGGTTTCAAATTGCTTTCGAATTGTTTTTCCGTGCCACCAAGCATATCCCCATTGGAATGTAACTCCTACCGCTGTAGCACAGTATAGCACCATCAATACAGTGGCAGCAAATAGGATTGTGTTACCATCATCCCTTGCTTCTGTCATTAGATCTCTGCCCAGTAAAAATATCAAACCTACTCCTACAATTGGAGTAAGCATGGAATCTAGCCAATCGGAAATCGGTATTATACGCCCTCTTGCTGGATCTACTAAAACAAGATTTGATTCTAGTGCAGTCGCAACAATACCAACAATTCCAAGTAACAGGATGTAGAATAACCCGGCAAGTATGAATTCGGTAATTTGGGAATCCAGTCTTAATGTCCAATGTATAATCAACCACGAAAATAAACCTAGGAACACAACTCTTGGTACCTTATGAAAATGGACAGCTATATTTGATGCATCTAGAACTTTAGCGTCGTTACTACAGTGATCGTTACCTGCATCTGGAATGTGAATAATTTGCTTTCCGAATAAAGTCTCAAGGAGTTTAATCGCATTAACAAGAATTCTACGCCTAATTAGTAAGACTTCTAGAATGTACAGGACCGGAATTCCCATGATAATAATCGGTAGTGATAGAACAGCGATTACAGGAAGAATGAATATCATTGGTACAAGCAAAAAGTGTGTCAGACTCAGTGGATAGAGCATGTCAGTTTCATTTAATTTTGCGCGACTTGCCTTCAGTCCGAGTCTTCTTGATTCCTCATCAAGTACTTCTCGGAATTGTTCAACTTGCATACCGGAGTCGAGTATTTTTTGGACGGTTGAACGATAGTTCCTTTCTGCTGGTCCAACGCCAAGTATCACTGTTTGGTACAGAATTTTTGCGGGCACTGCAAGTATTATTGGGAGGAACAAAATTCCAATGGCCCACATCAAATTCCCAATGTCGAGAGTGGATGCCATGGGCGGTTGAGAAGGGCCTAGTTGAAGAATGTTCATGGAGGTCCTACTCCTGAAGTATCGATAATGGCACGAATTGCTGTCACGGACGGAATGGAAAAAGCGGCCATTTCTGTTTTAGAAAAAGCCGGTCACGAGGTAGTGATTGGCCACATAGGAAAAAAACACTTACTGGACGGTGCGTTGAAAGATTTTGACGCAATAGTAGTTCGTAGTGCTACAAAATTACCCGAGGAGGTAATCCAAGCTAGTACTGGGTTGTCGGTTATTGGGAGGGCAGGTGTAGGAGTCGACAATATCGACCTCAAAGCAGCAGGAAATGCAGGAATAATGGTAGTAAACGCACCAAACTCTTCAACTCAATCAGTTGTTGAACTGACAATTGGCCACTTGCTTTCTTCAGTTAGACATATTTCGAAATCCGATAGGGGATTGCGAGAAGGTAAATGGGAAAAGAAGTTGATGAAGGGTACAGAATTATCAGGAAAGTGTCTTGGATTAATTGGATTTGGTAGAATTGCTCAAGGGGTTGCCAGTGTAGCAAAATCCCTCGGTATGGAAATACATACCTATGATCCGTATCTTCCTCCAAAAGTGGCAAAAGCGCAAGATGCTTACTTGCACAAGAAAGTGGATTCCCTGTTTAAGCGATGCACTCACATTTCTATTCACTGTAATCTAAGCGAAGAGACTCACCATCTAGTTAATTCAAAACGCATGTCAATGATGCCAGGTAAAAAATCTGGAATTGGATGTGGCAATCACATAGTAAATTGTGCACGTGGGGGTATAATTGACGAAGATGCGCTCCTCAATGCACTTGAAGATGGTACCATAGCTAGTGCTGCATTAGATGTATTTGAAGTTGAACCTCTTCCTACAAATTACAAACTTGTCCAGCATGAAAATTTCCACGGCACTCCACATATCGGCGCTGCAACCCTTGAGGCACAGCATAGGGTCGGACTGGATATTGCACAGGCGGTCAACATGGCGTTATCTGGTAAGAAACCGGATAATATCGTTAATAGCCAATTTCTCAACTAGACTTTCCTGCTAGAATGAAATAACAGAGAACAATCTCTATTGAAATCAGAATCAGAAGTGTCCCCCATCCGCCCGATACATCAAAATCAACCTGTACGTTGAATTCATCAACGAATGATTGCGGCTTGAACCCGCTCTCAAATGGCCATGGATCTCCGCCATCGTCATCATCTTCGTCATCGGCCTCATCAAGAGAGCCGATCATGATGTGGAAATCTTCACCATCCGGAGTGTAACTGAATGATGATTTTTCTCCACTCGAGGGTCCCCAGCAACATAATCTATTCTTGCATCACAAGAAACAATCTCGCCATCAGAGTTACCGCCCAATTTTTCGAGTGATTCGTAAACCTCAACGGTTATTATTCCAATCCATACTGTAGTATCGTCCCAAGTAACATCAACCTCTATGTCTAATAATGCTCCAGAACCAGGAACGGTATCATACACCTCTTTGGTTACCCCACAAAGTCCAGCATCTGGCTTTGGCACACTGGGTATTTCTTCTCCTCCGGGGTATCCAATCAATGCCGCTAAGAATAAAACTCCGAAAATAGCAGACGCTACCTTCATCGCTCCGGTCATGTATACACTAGAACAGAACTTCTTCATGAAAGCATGGGTTTCGCGTTATTCAAAAACCTCCGACTCTATCGATTTACCATGGCGTCGAGGATTCTAATCCATTGTGACCTCGATGCATTTTACGCATCTGTTGAAACACTCCACCACAATTTGGACCCTGAGGTCCCACTGATTTTGGGGTCAGATCCTAAAGGTGGTAAGGGAAGGGGAATTGTATCAACCTGCAATTATGCTGCTAGAAGATTTGGGATAAGGTCTGCAATGCCTATTTCTGAGGCATGGAGGAGATGTCCCGGTCCCCCTCATGGTCCCGGTAATTATCTAAAATCAACAAGGGGTTTGTACTCGCGTGCTAGTAGAAAGGTGATGTCGATTCTATCAGAATTTGCCGACAGATTCGAACAAGCTAGCATAGATGAAGCATACCTCGACGTGACTGAATACTGTGATGGAGATTGGGACAATGCGTTGGCACTTGCCCATAAAATGCAATTGAAGATTCTTGATGAACTTGGACTGTCCACATCATTTGGAATTGGACCAAATCGGATATTGGCAAAAATGGGTAGTGAAGAAAACAAACCTGCAGGTATTCATCGTACGATGCCTGATCAAATAGAATCATTTTTCCAAAATCGTTCAGTAAGAGAGATACTAGGGATCGGGCCGAAAACCGCAACCAGGCTTGCAGAATGGGGAATTACAACAGTAAGTGAGGTTTCTGAATTCGGTGAAATTTCAATCGCTAAATTCACGTCAGAAAGGTTCGCTTCGTGGATAAAGCGTGTCGTTGAAGGGGAGACTAGTGATGAGGTAAGTCCTCTGAGGAGCCGTAAATCGATTGGCAAAGAAAATACTTTTGAATTCGACCAAATAGATAGCGAAATTGTACTTGGTCATCTTTCAAATCTAGTCTCGAAGGTCATAAAACGGGCTAAAGAAATGGGAGTCGCTGGAAGACTTGGCGAGGTGAAGATTCGATACCAGGGGTTTGAAACACACACACACGGAAAATCGATTCCGGTTGCAATGGATGATGAAACAGTGTTTCTACGGCTTGCACAAAACCTTTTTGCACAAAATGTTGAATTTGAAAGACCGATAAGGTTGATAGGATTCAGACTTGGTAATCTAGAGATGCCAGAAACACGACAATCAACCTTCAATGTCGAAGAATAATCATTCCAATTTGTGCATTTGAGTTAAAATTGATGTAAACTCAAAAAGCGATTCTGGAATTTCTATTCCTGATATCGGTGCGTTCAGGGGTAGGCCAGCATCCTTTTTTGTTCTCCATGTATTGCCGTTAAATTCCTCGATGGTAGCTGTCAAATCTCTGAGTTTAGAATCTTCAGGTGTTCTCGCTGGGAAATCCCTAACATCCACTGCACTTGTATTGTAAAGCGTACTGGAAATGTGGTGTGTGAAGAAAGGACAAACAGGAGATAATGCAGACATTAGGTCTCTAACAATTCGATGGATTGTCCATGCTGCATTGGTGTCATCATCGTATAATCGTGACTTTGACATCTCTAACCAGTGACTTGGTAATATCCCGGTACCAAAGGTTTTCAGTGCTTGGGTTGCAGTGTATATGTCTAAGTTGGACCACGCAGATTCAACCTTATCCATAGTTTCTGAGAATTCTGACAGAATCCATCGATCTTCTACGGAAAGGTCACTAGGAACAGTGTTTAAATCGACTGGTACCTCAAACTGGCTTGCGAACCTTGCAACATTGAAAAGTTTGGTAAGAACTCCGAAGTATTTTGCTTCAATTTCCTCAGGATTTATGTGGAAATCGTCTCCAACTTGAGCGTCACATGCCTTCCATAATCTGAAACACTCGGAACCAATCTTGTTTGCCCTAAGTTGTACACTCTTTTCAGGCCCTTTCACCCTCCAAGACCCCGTCTTGCCACCAGCACCACATTCGAGGACGCTATCAGCGTCAATTCCGTTGCCGAGGGACTTCGACATCTTCCGACCCCAAGGGTCCATGCCAAGGCCATCTATCCATACGTGTTTGAACCCGGGCTTGTCGAGTAACAGGGCGCTCTTTAGCAGAGTGTAGTACAGCCAAGTCCTAACGATTTCTTTTCCTTGAGGTCTAATTGCTGTCGGAAATGCTTTGTCGAAGTTTTCCATGTCACTAAGGTAACCGGATACGAAGAGATTTGAATTACTGGAGTCCATCCAAGTATCGAAAACCTTCTCCTCTCCAACAATTTCCCCTAGTTCGCTTTCCATATCTTTGAATATTCCTAAGACTTCTCGGGTTTCACGATCAAGGACCTCGCTTTCTGCAGGAGGTGCTTGGCACCATGGTTGAACGTAAACTCCTGCGGGTGCGCAAACAACCTTGCTGCCGTTGTCAGCATACCAGATCGGAATTTCAGTATGATACCACCTTCTCCGGCTAATCGGCCAATCAATGGAGATGTTCTCCATCCAATCGAGTAAGAATTGTTTGTTTCTCGGAGGATGAAAATCGATTTCATCTGAAAGCTCACGCATTCTGTCTTGTATGTGTGTCTGTCTTACGTACCACTCTTTGAGAAGGATTATTTCAACAGGATTTTTTCCTCTTTCAGAAACTGGCACCTCTTGCTCTTTTTCTACAATCTGACTTATTTTCCCGTTGTTTTCGAGATACTCAATGACAGATTTTCTAGCATCAGCGACCTTCATTCCCGAAAATTGTCCAGCAATTTCAGTCATACGACCATCCAGATCTATTGCTTGGAAAGGGGTAAGTCCTAATTCTCTGAACACAGATACGTCATTTTGGTCACCAAATGAACATACCATGAGTATGCCTGAACCAAATTCACTCTTTACCGAAGGATGGGTGGAGATTTCCACACTAGTCTCTCTACCTTCAACTGGTAGGGGCAACATCGCTTTCTTTCCAATAAGATGTTTGTATCGATCATCACCGGGATGGACTACAACGATACCACAAGCACAAATTAATTCTGGTCTTGTAGTTGATATGATTAGTTCTTCACCATCTTCTGTTTGCCATTTAACGTCGACGAGTTTTGTTCGTCTTTGTAGCCTCTCGACCTCTGCGTCTGCGATAGTTGTCCCCTCAACTGGGTCGTAGATGTTTGGACGCAAGTCCTCAATTATCGCACCCCGCTTGAATAATTCTGTGAAGATTGTCTGAGTAACTTTTCGATAATCGGGCGAATCGGTCAGGTATTCCTTATCATAATCCATCGAAAGTCCGACACGCCTTGCTGTATTGCGCATTGACTCTGTGAATTCTTCGATAGTCTGCTCACACAGCTTCAGGAATTCAGCACGATCATATGTTTTCATTTTCTTGCCAGTGTTTTTCTCTACAGTAAACTCGACATTGATCCCGTTTCTGTCAACACCCCAAGGGAATTTTACTTCCTTGCCGAGTAATCTTTGTGAACGAGCAATAACATCAATCATACTGTATTGAGCAACCGCACCAATGTGCCATGTTCCGCTTGGATAGGGCGGTGGAGTGTCGATTACGAAGATTTCTTTTCCAGAGTTTGGATTGAAAGCATATCTTTTGGAATATGCAGCATCATCTGAAAAGTGTTCTTCTTGGATTCTTTTTTCTAGGTCAATTGACCATCTTTTGTCGGTTAGTTTAGGAGATGGCATTTTGCTCACCGGCCCTGCGTGCGTTATCCTCACAGGTCCGGTCGACGCTGTTGTAACTTACTTTTGAAGTGATTGGATGACCAATATGGGTATGACTTCAAATGGTCAAAGCACAACGGCTATTTGGAGGGGGAGTATGTCGCAGGATAAATCCAATTCGAAAGACGACCAATCCTCTCTTCAAAACAAACTTTCACGCATTGTGGGACACGGTCAGGAGAAGTTACGCACAAGCGTGAAAGACTGGGATGCAAGAAAGGCTTTAGATGCTGTTTTAGATGCTCCAAAATCCATTCAAAGAGAATGGGAGAAGCACGGTGCAACCGGAATTCTGACAAAATTTCCTATTTTTATGGTCACAGTATGTCTTTTGGCATCAGTTTTCTTTGCGTACCATTCAGGATTCGTGGATGGGACATCAATCAAACCGAGCGACGAACCCTCTCTAAACGTCAACGGGGACCTTGACGTTTATCTTCCAGAGGGTTCCCCAGTCCTTGAAAGCATCAAGGACGTTGAAGAAAATTGGTCTACCAATGTAATGATTATTTACATTCATTCTCCTGAAAAGCCAATAGATGACAGGAGAATCCTCCAAGAGATGTCTTACGTGGAAACTAAACTAAATCCAAGGCTCTCAGATCCA
>Ga0160423_10003381_pt1 | contig 13270 bp, 10 predicted proteins | sample CRUFie14St8metaG_FD_108191 | JGI IMG/M metagenome (GOLD analysis project Ga0160423, IMG submission 108191) | Marine microbial communities from the Costa Rica Dome - CRUD Field 142mm St8 metaG | ecosystem: Environmental > Aquatic > Marine > Oceanic > Photic zone | place: Costa Rica: the Eastern...
ATTTAGGTCTAATGGATTTGATTTTCTTAATTAAATCTACAAAATAATTTAGGCCCATTTTTGGGTGAACTCCACCTACAATATGAACTTCTGTAATGCTATCCTCATCATAACTTTTTATCTTGTCTAGCATTTGTTCAATACTATATTCCCAACCTTCATTTCTTTTTTTTAAAAGTCTTGAATAAGAGCAAAATTTACAGTCAAAGACACAAATATTTGTAGGTTCAATGTGAATATTTTTGTTGAAATATGTATAATTTTTATTTTTTTCTTGTCTAATGGAGTTTGCAAGAGAACCAAGCAATGATAGTGGAGCATTATCTAAAAGAAGTATTGCTTCATTTTCTGAAATTCTTTTTTTGTTAATGATATTATTGACAATTTTTTTATATCCATTATCAATTGATTTGATATCAATATTTGTGTTTAGCATTATTTGATCAACAAGATTTTTTCTGAAATAATACCCATTTCTGTATCAACATAGATAAAATACATACCATTTTCTAAACTAGAAATATTAATTTTAGATTTAATAGGATTATTAAGTGTTAAAATATCTTGGTTAATCATGTTTTTAATACTTATTCTATTTATTTCATATTCCGAAGTTATATTTAGTACTCCTTTAGAGGGATTAGGATAAATCGATGTATTTTTATTTAAAAGTTCATCTATTGATAATGTACCACTGCAATTCATTGTAACATTTGAATTTTTTAAACTTGATCTGTAACCATTTAATGTTGCATACATAACGTTTACTTGATCGTTAGTAAACATCCATGTATTTGCCGCATAAGACATATAATTTTCATGCATGTCAGGAGAATCAGAACTAAATCCATATTGTAAATCGTTGCAAGAATTATATGAATTAGATGAAATTGGAGGCATAAAACTATTTACTAAATTCCAATACACTCCGTCAGTTGGTGGTGTATCATCAACATTTGCTTGATCATTGTCACAACATTGAATATTTCCCTGAGAGTCAGTACATGGATCTGGTCCCCATCCACTTCCTTGTTCAGCAAATGTATGATTAAGACCTAAATAATGACCAATTTCATGCGTAGCAGTTCTACCATCGCTACTTGGTGCGGCAATGCCAATAGTTCCAAAATATTGAAAATCAACTACAAGGCCATCTCTCCAAGCATTCCATGATGGAAGACCTGGTAAATATGCATATCCAAGAACCATTCCTCCACCGCTAGTAGTAGATAGGTCACATATCCAAATATTAAGATATTTAGATGGATCCCATCCGTCTTTACCACCAGTACTATTTTGTTTCATATCGTTACTTTCACTATCAGGATCAAAATTTGTTTTTGAAGTTGAAGTTCTTGTGATTCCTGTAGTTGGATCTCCATTTTCATCAACTGATGCTAAACAAAATTCAAGATTTGGATTTCCAGCAACATTTGTGAAGGTATTTCTTGGTGGGTTAGGAAATTCAGGATTTGTTTTACTGTAATCCTCATTTAGAATTCTAAGTGCATCCAAAACTTGATAATCTGGAATATTTGTTCCTTGTCCTAAAACATGTGTTTGTCTATGTATTATATGTACAACAACTGGAATTTGAAGTGTGTTTCTTTTAAGATTTTTGTTATTGTAAATCCAATTTTTATTTTCATTAATAATATTCTCTCTTGCATTTCTGTAATCTTCACAAATTTTGAGTTCCTGATTCATTAAATATGATGTGTTACATTTTTTTAAATTTTGAGCATGTAAAATGCTAGTAAAAAAAATACAAAAGACAAGAACTTTTAATTTCATTCTGATTTATTTAGAATTATTTTTTTTGTTATATTATTGCTATCAAAATTTAATTTAATATAATAAATACCGTCTTTTAATTTACTAAGATCTATAGTATTCTTATTAATTTCTTTAGAAAAAACTACTTGACCTAAAGCGTTAAAAATTTCTGCTAATATAATTCTATTATTTGGAAATTTCTGATGATTTAAATATATCTTTCCTTGAGAAGGATTAGGATATATTTTTAAATTTTCTGGGCTATTATTAATTTCCGTGGTTCCAATACAAAAATATGTTGTGTCAGTAAATAAAAATTGATTCACATGTGCGTAGTAATTATTTGAAATTTTTTCTAGGATTTTATAATACCCATTGCCATAATTACAACAAAATCCATCACCATATGAATCGTTAATTACAAACATATAACAGCCATAATCCAAACAAAAATCTAGACTATATGTTGTATTGTTTGATAATATATTCATGCTATCAACAATATAATTATTGTCAATATTTGTTAAAGTCCATGAGTTTTCATTACCGTAATTATCTGTTCTAATTTTAATATTTATTGACTTTCCATTAAGTGATGAAAATATTTTTGACTTTTGATTGTTACTTGGATTTACATCTAAAGATCCGTTAGGTAGAGTTGTACGAACATTTAAAATATGATTATTTCCTATTGAGGACAAAACAGGTAAAATAACTGTGTCGGTATTTCCAGGATTTAAATAGCCGTTCCAATAATAAGTTTGTTCATTACTAGAGTTGATATTATATTTTATTGTTACTGTGTTTAAAATATTATTACCATAATTTTTTAAAATCACTTTAGCGTATATTGCGTCAGCACAAACCAGATTTGTATTGTTTGGTTCTAGAATACTAATAATTCCTGCATCACTACTTAAATTAATTGGAGAATTACAAGCTTGAGAATTAAGAAGCTCATATCTATAATTTGTAATTGCTGACCAAACTCTATTTTTCTGACCTTGTGTGAATGAGTTCATACATGCATCGTTCGTGTAGTCCATAAAATTCATAAACATATCTCCATTATTATTACAACTTGGGTGTGGATGTATTTTACATCCATAATTTGCTTCTTCTTGTTCTGGGGTATCATTAACAAAATCATCACCACAAGTATTATCTCCCCAGATATGCCAAAGATTAAGCCAGTGACCAACTTCATGTGTTGTTGTTCTTCCTAGATCATATGGGGGAGAAACAGTTCCGGTAGTTCCAAATTTTTGATAGTCAATCACAACACCATCAGTTGCAGGATTTCCTCCAGCAGGAAATTGTGCCCAGCCAAGTATTCCTGTATCAATATTACAAACCCAAATATTCAAGTATTTTTTCGTGTCCCATGCCGTACTACCTCCTGATGTGTCATAATGTATTTCATCTCCATACAATGGGAAGGATTGTAAATTAGTTTGTTTTCTAACAATTCCGTTTGTTGGGTTACCATCAGGATTTTGTTGTGCAAGACAAAAATTAATTTGCATGTCTGAAACAATTGGCAAAAAACTAAGTGGTGTATTATTTGCATCATTATTTGTTCGAGTAAAATCTTCATTAAGCACTTCTATTTGAGAAAAAATTTGATTATCAGAAATATTTTCAATTTGGTTATTGTAAACAATATGCACAACTACTGGAATTGTTATGTTAGAGCTTTTTATGTTTTCAAAATCTATAGTATTATTATCTATTGAATTTCTTATTTCTAAAAATTCAGGATTTGATTTTAAAAATTTTTTTAGTCTTAACTGACTACCGCAAGTTTGTTCTTGTGCGAGAATATTTCCAATTGAAATTAACAATAAAAAAATAATTTTTTTCAAAGTATATGATTTTATGTAAATGTAGTTAAAAATTAAGATTTATCGGTTTAAAAAATCATCATCTGATAAGGTTTTTAAAAATGCAATTAAATCATTTTTCTCTTCATTAGTTAATTGTAGTCCAATACCAATATTTTTCATTAGAGGGTCAATTGTAGTGGAATAATTACCTCCATTATTATAGTGCTCAACAACTTCCTCTAATGAAGAAAATCTTCCATCATGCATGTAAGGAGCTGAGTATTCAATGTTTCTTAGTGTTGGTGTTTTAAATTTACCTTTGTCATTCTCATTGCCAGTTATATTTGCTAATCCTAAATCTAAAAAGGGCTCAATATCCAAACCATTATTATTAAAGTCATTGTTCATGAATAGATTTGTTCCATGGCAATGAAAACAATCTCCTTTTTCAGAATTAAAAATAACATATCCATTTAATTCAGATGGAGACAACTGGAGTTGTTGACGGATATATTTGTCATACCTTGAGTTTGCAGAAATTAATGTTCTCTCGTATTGTGCCAGCGCTTTTACAACACTGTTTGAGTCAATATAACTTATATTAAAAGCTCTTCTAAATAAATCTAAGTAATTAGAATCATTATTTAAATCATTTTCTACATTTGACCACGTATTATTCATTTCTAAATGATTTCGAATTGGTTCAAATGCTTGTTCTTCAAGTGTCATTGCAGATCCATCCCAATTTAAAAAATTATTCCAACCCACATTAGTTAAAGTTGATGCATTTCTAAATCCTGATAAACCATCAATTCCGACGCTGAATTGATTTGGATCAGAAAACGCATTTGAGCTTATGTGACAACTAGCGCATGATTGTGTATTATTTGCGCTAAGAACTGGATCATGAAAGAGTAATTCTCCCAAAGCTACTCCTTCAATAGTCATCGGATTGTCAGAAGGTATAAACATATCAGGAAAGCCATCTGGTAAAATAAGGTTATACGGAGTTGTTTGGTATATTTTTAAAGTATCATATATACAGTCGTGATTAATATTAGCTGAAGGATTATAATTAATTGCATTTTTATCAGTACATCCTTTAATTAACTCTAAATCTTTTTGGCATGAAATAAATAGAATACATAAAATAATAAAAGATGATTTAAATTTCATTTATAATAGATTATTCTTTAATAGAAAAAACATTATTTAATCCATTTTCTTTAAGATTTTCTTGTGCAGTTGGATTATCCATTATTCCGTTACTGGTTAAAAAATAATTATTTGGTGTTTTAAACCAATTTAAAATATTCATGTTTAATATTATCTGATATTTTTCATTTTGATTTGCATCAAATTCAATAGGTAATTCTAATTCAAAGGAGTAATCTCCACCAAAAGTAGGACCAGTGTGACATCTGTAGGATTGTGATATAGTATCAAAAAACCCTTCAAGTTTCATATAGTGATACCCGCCTGGTTGAGTAGTAATTGAATTTTTTGGCCAAAACATACTATTATGCCAATTCTCATTTAAGTATTGGTTGTCAATATTTTCTATTTGATTTAATCCAAATGTAAATGATATTTTATTGTAGTTTTTAATATCTAAATCATTAAAGGTAACTGATGAATTTTCAGTGTCAGAAGCATCTACGTAATGTACATCTTTTAATAAATACTCTTTGTTGTTGGTATCATAAATCTTGAGGTTAGAAACAATATACTTAAGTGTAAGAATATTGAATGGTTGTCCAGCTTCATTAGTATAAATAAGACTATCAGGATTAATTTCACTACAACAACTAAAAATTTCTGTATCATCAATTGTATGAGAAAATTGTATTTTTAATGATGAATCAATTTTTTCATCTTTATCGCAAGCTATAAATATTAGTATCGATACAATGAATATTATTTTTTTCATTTTATTACTTTTTACAAAGATAAGGCTAAATTTTTTATTTTGTTTTTGTTTATATTTAAAATAGAATATGATAATTATTTTAAAACAAAATCTTCATATTTGTTAAATTGAATGAAAGTATGTACATAGAAGTTATCTTACCTTTAAAACTTAGTGGTTCTTTTACTTATTACAGCAACGGATATGATGTAAAAGTTGGACAAAGAGTTGTGGTTCAATTTGGTCCAAAAAAAAATTATACTGCTATTGTTTTATCAAAACATAACAATAAGCCAAAGGGTTACAAGCTTAAACCTATACTGGAAGTTTTAGATGAATATCCTGTTGTTAATAAAATTCAACTTAATTTTTGGAGGTGGATGTCAGATTATTATTTATGTACAATTGGAGAGATTATGAACACTGCACTACCATCCTCATTAAAGCTCGCTTCTGAAACTAAAATATCTTTTAACTCTGCATTTGATGGTGATATAACTACATTAAATAGTGATGAAAAGATTGTTGTAGATACTTTGCTAAACAAAAATGATGTTTTACTTAAAGATATTTTTGTTAAATTAAAAAAAAGAAATTTTAGTTTAATACATAATTTAGTATTAAAAGATGTTGTATTTGTTCATGAAGAAATACATGAAAAATTTAATAGAAAGAAAGTAAAAAGTATAAGGTTATTAATTGATCCAAACTCAATAAATAAATTTGATTTAACAGAAAAACAAATAATATTTGTTGAGAAGTTTTTACGTCTAAAGAAAACAAATTCAAACAAATATTTTTCAATTTCGGAAGTTTTAAATTATGTTGGATTCAGTAGAGGTGTTTTAAAATTGCTTTGTAAAAAAAAAATATTTGAGATTGTAGAACAAGTAAAGAGCAGAATTAATTTCGAACAAATTTCAACAAAACCGTTAAATAAACTTTTAGATTTTCAAAAATTAGCTGTAAAAAAAATTAAACATAATTTTTTAAATAAAAATGTTTGCTTACTTCATGGAATAACATCATCGGGAAAAACTGAAGTTTACATACATCTTATTAACGAGCAAATTAGTACTGGAAAACAAGTACTTTATTTATTGCCTGAAATAGCTCTAACTACACAAATTATTAAAAGATTAAAAGTTTTTTTTGGTAATAGAGTTAACGTAGCGCATTCAAATTTAAATAATTCTGAGAGAGTTGAAATCTGGAAACATCTAAGAAAAAATTCAGAGTATAAAAATAAGATTACTATAGTTTTGGGTGCTAGATCTGCACTTTTTCTACCGTATGATAATTTAGGTTTAATTATTGTTGATGAAGAACATGATTCTTCATATAAACAACAACAGATAGCTCCAAAGTACCATGCCAGAGATGCTGCTGTTTATTTAGCATCATTACACGGTTCAAAAGTATTATTGGGTTCTGCAACCCCATCAATTGAAAGCTGGTATAACGCTTCAACAAAAAAATATTCTTCAGTAACTATGACTCAGCGCTATTCATATATTGATCCTCCTGAAATTAATTTTATTGATCTTAGAAAATCTTATTTAAAGAAGCAAATGAGATATCAGTTTTCAAATGAAATGATAAATCAAATTAATGATGAGATTAAGTTAGGTAAGCAGATTATTTTATTTCACAATAGGAGAGGGTATTCTCCAATGTTGATTTGTTCCGAATGCGGATGCGCACCTAATTGTATTTACTGTGATGTAACTTTGACATATCACAAATTGAACAAACAACTTAGATGTCATTATTGTGGCTATAGTAAAGATATTAAAACTAATTGTGAAAAATCTTCATCTTGTAATTTTATTGATAAAGGTTTTGGTACGGAGCAAATTGAGGAAACTATTAAAATTATATTTCCAACAATCAAAGTTCAAAGAATGGATTATGATACAACTAGAGGTAAAAAATCATATGAAAATATAATTTCAAATTTTGAAAATGGTAATACCCAAATACTTATTGGCACACAAATGTTATCGAAAGGATTAGACTTTGATAATGTTTCGTTGGTTGGCATTTTAAATGCAGATTCAATGTTAAATTTTTCTGATTTTAGAGCCTATGAAAGAGCTTTTCAGCTAATATCTCAAGTAGCAGGACGATCTGGAAGAAAAGGTAAAAAAGGAAAGGTTTTAATTCAAACTTATGATATTGATAACAGTATTTTTTCTTTGATTAAAAATGCAGATTTCAATCAATTTGCTAATAATCAACTTAAAGAAAGAAAGATGTTTTCATACCCTCCATACAATAGGTTGATTAAAATCTCTATTAGGGACAAAAATCAAAACAAAGTAGAAGATGCCTCATCATTATATTCTAATTTATTAAAAGCAAGTTTTAGATCAAGAGTACTTGGACCAGAATATCCTTATGTTTCAAGAGTAAGAAATAATTATATTAAAAATATTTTATTAAAAATCGAACATACATCCTCAATAAAAGAAGCTAAGAAAATTTTATTACTTGTAAATGAAAAAATAAAATTGAACAGTAAATTCAAAACTATTAAGATTGATATTGATGTTGATCCTTTATGATTTGTTATTTTTGCAAAAAAAATTATTTCATGAAAAAAATATTATTATTGTTAATTAGTTTAATTTTTACAAATACATCTTCTGCACAAACAACTATTTACAACGAAACAATAAATGATATAGATGGTAATAAAATTAATTTTAATGATTATAAAGGAAAATATTTATTATTTGTAAATGTAGCATCTTATTGTGGGTTTACCAGTCAGTATAAGGAACTAGAAGTTTTACACAAAAAATATTCAGATAAGTTGGCAGTTTTTGGTGTTCCATGCAATCAATTTGGTAACCAAGAGCCAGGAAATGCCAATGAAATTAAACAATTTTGTGAAGCTAGATATGATATTAGTTTTGTTTTAACCGAGAAAATTTATGTAAAAGGAAAAAAACAGCATTCATTATATTCTTGGTTAACAAATAAAAACGGAGTTAAAAAATCATCAGTAAAATGGAACTTTCAAAAATATTTGGTTTCTGACGAAGGAAAATTAGTTGATTATTTTTACTCAACAACAAGTCCACTAAGTGATAAAATCACGAGCTATTTAGATTAAATAGCTTTCCAAATTTTATCAGAATTTGGTGTTTTGGCAGTAACTGTTATTTCTGCTTTTTTAACAGGATGGGTAAACTGCATTGACCGTGCGTGCAAATTTATACTCATATCTTTATTGCTTCTTTTGGCGCCATATTTGATATCTCCTTTAATGCAACATTTGATTTTTGACAATTGTGTTCTAATTTGATGATGTCTTCCAGTATGTAAATTTATTTCAACTAAATAGTAATTTTTTAATTTTTTAATCAATTTGTAAAATAAAATTGCAAGCTTTCCTTTCGATTTTTCAACAACATATGATTTGTTTTGTTTTTGATTTTTAAGTAAATAGTTTTCTAATTTTCCTTCTTCTTGTGGCGGTTTATTTTCGATAATTGCCCAGTATTTTTTTTTAATTTTATTATTTCTAAATAATTCATTCATACGTGAAAGCGCTTTGCTCGTTTTTGCGTAGACAATTATTCCTGAAGTTGGTCTGTCTAGCCTATGAATTATCCCAAGAAAAACATCTCCTTTTTTATTATACCTTTTTTTAATGTATTTCTTAACTTTTTCAGCTAGTGTAGGATCGCCAGTTTTATCTCCTTGAACAATTTCTCCAGATTTTTTGTTTACAATTATTAAGTGATTGTCTTCAAATAATATTTCTAAACTAGTATTGTTCATTTGAATTTGGAAAATCTTGATTTTTCACATCAGCAATATAATTTTTTACTGCATTAGATATTTGGTTGTCTAAATCAAGATATCTTCTTAAAAACCTAGGGTTAAATTCTTTTGTCATTCCAATCATATCATGAGTTACTAATACTTGACCATCAACATCTTTTCCAGCACCGATTCCAATAACAGGAACAGATACGGTTTTCGAAACTTTTTTTGCAAGAGTTGAAGGTACTTTTTCAAGTACTAAAGCAAAACAACCAATTGATTCTAGATGCTTGGCATCACTTACTAATTTATTAGCTTCTTCTTTTTGTTTTGCTCTAACAGTGTAAGTGCCAAATTTGTAAATCGACTGTGGTGTTAAGCCAAGATGACCCATTACAGGTATTCCAGCAGTTAAGATTCTTTGTATTGATTCTGAAATTTCAGATCCTCCTTCCATTTTCACAGCATGTGCACCACTTTCTTTCATAATTTTAATACTTGAGTTTAGAGCTTCTTTGGAATTCCCTTGATAAGTTCCAAAAGGAAGGTCAACGACAACAAGAGATCTTTTGACAGCTCTAACAACTGAAGATGCATGATAAATCATTTGATCTAATGTTATTGGAAGTGTTGTTTCATGACCAGCCATAACATTTGATGCAGAATCTCCAACTAATATTACATCTATACCAGAATCATCAATAATTTTAGCCATAGTGTAATCATATGAAGTTAGCATAGTGATTTTTTCGTTTTTTTGCTTCATCTCATTTAGAGAATTTGTTGTAATTCTTTTGTAAGTATTATTCTTCATTTGATTGTTTTTCTATTTTGTTTACAAATATATTCTTATATCCTTTTTTTTCAAGATTATTTTTGTGAATTGTAGCTTCAATATCAGTTAAAAAATTTCCTGAATAATATATGAAAGTATTTTGCTTAGTTTTTTTAAACCAAATTTCGTTAGAATTAAGTAAAAAATCTTTTTCAGTTAAATAAGTACCAATTTGAACACTAAATATTTGATTTTTGATTGATTTTTGATTGTGTAAAATAAGATTTTTTTCGTTTAGGCGATTACTTTCATCTGATTTAGTTAATTCTGTAGTTAAGGTTTTAATTTTTGAATCTTTATTTTCTAATATTGAAAAATATGATAGTCTAGCTTTTGATTGAGATGAAATACAAATTCCTACATTAACATTTTGTGAATTTATTATATCAATAAGTTCAACAAATACATTATTAATATATATTTCACTTTTATTGTTGTTACTAATAACTTTAATGTAGTTATAACCTTTACTCATATTTAAATTATTATTTTTTTTCCAAATATTTTCATTTACACGAAATTTTCCATTTTTATTTATTAAAATAGTTAAATATTGATTAGTGTCAACAGAAGAAACTATTTTTAACCCGAAGCTAGTATTTTTATTATCTGAGGGTCCTAGTAAAAAACTAGCGGTTATAGTAATATTATTTTTAAAAATTGAGTCAAGAAAAACATACTCTTTTTTTTTGCTTTTTTTTGTAATAATTAAAAATTCATTATCGTCAATAAGACTGTATTTTTCTTGATGATTTAAAATTGGAAATTTTGTATTTAAATTAATTAACTTATGCTTTTGAGAATCATTAACAAAATTTTGAGATATTAGTTTAGTTGATGAAGATGTGATAAATAAAAGCAAGAATAAAAAATATTTCATCTTATTTAATTTTTGCAAATTTACAAATATTGCTTGAAGGTTTAAATTTAAAATAATAAGTTTGTACTATGAATTACAAATCATATTTTACTATTCTAATATGTATGGTTCTATGTTCTTGTGAAACAGATTTTGATGTAACTGCTTCATACAAAGATACAATGGTTGTGTATGGCCTTTTGGATCCAACACAAGATATTCAAAGTATTAGAATTAATAAATCTTATTTAGGTAGGGAGGACGCAGTAACTATGGGTACAAATTATGATTCAATACAATATCCAGTTAATGATTTAGAAGTTAGTGTTTATGTTGGTAACGACACATCAAATAGGTTTTACTTTACAGCTGATACAATAGAAAAAAATGATGACGGTTCATTTGCAACTGAAAACAATGTTGTTTACATGCTTACAGATAGTGAAGATTTATTTGATGATTCATCTGCAGTGTATAATTTAGTAATTCTCAATAAAAAAAATAATGAAATAACAACTTCTAGCACAAATTTGATTACTGATTTTGAGTTAATAAAAAGTGATATTTCTGGACCATTTAGGTTTTATGATCCATCACCAGCTCCAGGAAATACTAATTTTCCTTTCAAAAAAATAAGATGGTCTTCAGCTATTTACAATGGTTCATATTCAGAGTTAACATATCAAATAGATCTTCAAATTAATTATCTAGAAGATAATAAAGATACTTTAAGTATTTTGTGGAAACAGGCCCCAATAATATCGCAGCCAGTTAAGGATGGAGAAATCATTTTAGAAGGTCAACAGTTTTTTAATTTTTTATCAAATAATATTTCTCAGGATCCAAATAAAATTAGAAACTTTTTAAGTCTAGATTTAATTATAAGCATTGGTAGTCCTGAATTAACAAAGTACATAAATATTAATCAACCATCTAGTGGAATTTCTCAGGAAAGACTTGAATATACTAACATAAACAATGGAATAGGAATTTTTACTTCTAGAAGCACAAGAATATTAAGTTTTTTTAATTTAGATAGATGTAGTTTAGATCATCTTTTGACACTAGAAAGAAATTTTATACTAACTGATTTGCAGAATCAACTACAGTGTCAATGACAAAATGACAGATTTTTTCTGCTAGAAACCTTTTTATTACACTTTTTTAATGACATATTAACAATATGTTTTTTATGGCACTCTAATTGCATATAAACATTTTGATTAATAATTAAAAATTAAAAAAATGAGTAAAATTATCGGAATAGATTTAGGAACTACAAATTCATGTGTTTCTGTAATGGAAGGGAATGAGCCTGTAGTTATACCAAATGCAGAAGGAGCTAGAACTACACCTTCTATTGTTGCATTTATTGATGGAGGTGATAGAAAAGTTGGAGATAGTGCAAAGCGTCAAGCAATTACTAACCCGACAAAAACTATATCTTCTATAAAAAGATTTATGGGTGAAAGTTTTTCAGCAATGAGTAAAGAAGTTAAAAATGTTGCATATAAAGTAGTAAAAGGTGCAAATGATACACCACGTGTTGATATTGATGGAAAAAAATATACTCCACAAGAAATATCGGCTATGATTCTGCAAAAAATGAAAAAAACAGCAGAGGATTATCTTGGAACTACTGTGAAAGAAGCTGTTGTAACCGTACCAGCTTATTTTAACGATGCTCAAAGGCAAGCTACTAAAGAGGCTGGGGAAATTGCAGGTCTAGATGTTAAAAGAATAATTAATGAACCAACAGCTGCATCATTGGCGTATGGATTAGATAAGACTGATAAAGATAAAACAATAGCAGTATTTGATTTAGGAGGAGGTACTTTTGATATATCTATTTTAGAACTTGGAGATGGTGTCTTTGAGGTTAAATCTACTAATGGAGATACACATTTGGGAGGTGATGATTTTGATCAAGTTATTATTGATTGGTTGGCTGAAGAATTTCAAAAAGATGAAAAAATAGATTTAAGAAATGATCCAATGGCTTTACAAAGACTAAAAGAAGCAGCAGAAAAAGCTAAAGTAGAGCTATCATCATCAACTCAAACAGAAATAAATCTTCCTTATGTTACTGCTACTGACTCTGGACCAAAGCACCTTGTTAGAACACTATCTAGAGCTCAGTTTGAGCAGCTTGCTGATGAATTAATTCAAAATACAATTAAACCATGTAAAGCTGCAATGAAAGATGCTGGTCTTTCTCCATCAGATATTGATGATGTAATTCTTGTTGGTGGATCAACAAGAATACCCGCAATACAGAATGTAGTTGA
>Ga0160423_10003382_pt1 | contig 13269 bp, 11 predicted proteins | sample CRUFie14St8metaG_FD_108191 | JGI IMG/M metagenome (GOLD analysis project Ga0160423, IMG submission 108191) | Marine microbial communities from the Costa Rica Dome - CRUD Field 142mm St8 metaG | ecosystem: Environmental > Aquatic > Marine > Oceanic > Photic zone | place: Costa Rica: the Eastern...
GCAGCACCACAAGATAGGCAAGCACCGGTGAGATCTAAAACAATGTGGAAGCCATCTGCTTTTTGTTGCGAGTCAGTAATTGCGATACCTCCTCCATGCCCATCCAATGCTGCTCTTACCTGTCCTAATCGCGCTAGAAGTGCCGGTACCATGTCATCCACTTCAGTCAAAGATTTGTTGCGCAGTAATTCATCTTGCATAGGGTCCGAATTCTCAGCAATTCTGCGATTAGCTTCGACCTCCATAGCAGCCGCCGCTTCACGTCGGTATTGCTCTAGAATGTCGTCATCCATAACATTGCGTCAAGCAATGTCTTCATGAAACCTCGCTTTCTATTGGCTGAAGGCCGTACAGTCATTGATAAAGGTGAAACTACAGGAAGTAACATGGGGGGCGAGTTGTTGACTATCAACAACCTACACGTGAGTGTAGAAGATAAAGAGATAATTAAAGGGTTATCTCTCACTATCAAAACAGGAGAAATCCACGCAATAATGGGGCGCAATGGCTCAGGTAAATCCACTCTAGCAAATGTGATTATGGGGCATCCATCCTTTGAAATAACATCGGGCTCGATTGAATTTAACGGAACACCTATTGACGAATTGGAAGTATTTGAAAGAGCGAGAGCAGGGATGTTCCTCTCGTTTCAGTATCCCTCGACAATTCCGGGGGTGCAAGTTGGAACTTTCTTAAGAAAGTCAGTTACTTCTGTACGAGGCGAGAATGCTCCTAGCGCAAGAGAATTTAGAAAAGAACTGAAAAGTCACATGGAATCATTGAATATGGACAAGTCATTTTTGTCAAGGTATGTAAACGATGGATTCAGTGGCGGGGAGAAAAAGCGGTTAGAGATTCTACAGATGCTGTTGTTGAACCCATGTCTTGCTTTACTCGATGAGACCGATTCCGGACTAGATATTGATGCTCTTAGGGTTGTTGCAGATGGAATAAATAGCATAACTTCGACTGCGGGATGCCTATTAATCACACACTACCAGAGACTGTTAGACCATGTCAAACCAGACTTTGTGCACGTTATGATAGACGGAAAAATTGTCAAAACAGGAGGTGCCGATTTAGCCGGTCACTTGGAAGCAAGAGGCTACGATTGGCTGGAGGCTTGAGGTGAGAGTTATGTCAGATGAATCCGCAAGAGAAGCAGTAGGAGATTACCGATATGGTTTCCATGACCCCGAGAATGCAACAATTAGATTCGACAAGGGTTTGTCGGAACAAGTTGTCAGAGATATATCAGAACTCAAAAATGAACCAGAATGGATGACAGATATCAGGGTCAAGGCTTATCGTCGCTTTATGGAAATGCCAATGCCAACATGGGGTAATAGCGAAATGCTAAATCAAATTGATTTCGAAGCAGTCACTTACTTCCTGCGTTCATCAGATCGCACCGAAAGAGATTGGGAAGAAGTGCCTGAGGACATAAAAAACACATTCGATAGATTAGGTATTCCGGAAGCAGAACAAAAGTGGTTAGGTGGAGTTACCGCACAATATGAATCAGAAGCCGTTTACCACTCGATAAGAGAGGATTTAGAAGAACAAGGTGTCATCTTTTTAGACATGGATTCCGGCCTGAAAGAATATCCTGAAATTGTGAAGGAATACTTTGGCACAGTTATTCCTGCCTCAGATAATAAGTTCTCAGCCCTTAATACAGCGGTTTGGTCTGGGGGCTCCTTCATATACGTGCCAAAAGGAGTACACGTAGAAATGCCAGTTCAAGCATATTTCAGGATAAATGCAAAAAATATGGGTCAATTTGAAAGAACCTTAATCATAGCGGATGAGGGCTCATCCCTACAATATGTAGAAGGATGTACTGCTCCAACATATTCTACAGAATCTCTTCATTCTGCGGTTGTGGAATTGATTGCGATGAAAGGAGCTAAAATTAGGTATTCAACAGTCCAAAATTGGTCCGCTAACGTCTATAATTTAGTCACAAAAAGGGGCGTAGCATACGACGATGCAACCATAGAGTGGGTAGATGGAAACATTGGATCAAAATTAACCATGAAGTATCCCGCAGTATTACTCAAAGGCGAAGGCGCTCATGCTGAAGTAATTTCTGTTGCTTACGCTGGAAAAGGGCAGCATCAAGATGCTGGAGCGAAAGTACACCATCTCGCTCCAAATACGACGTCAAATATTTTGTCCAAATCAATATCTAAAAACGGCGGTAGATCGACCTATCGTGGAATATTGCAGGTAACGCCTAAATCACACGGATGCAGGTCAAAAGTAATTTGTGACGCACTGATGCTAGATCCTGATAGTCAATCAGACACCTATCCTACAATGGAGGTGGGTAATGCTAGTGCTGACCTGGAACACGAAGCAAGTGTCTCAAAGGTAAGCAATGACCAGTTATTCTATCTCATGTCTAGAGGCCACACCGAGGAAGAAGCAATGGGGATGATAGTCAATGGTTTCTTCGAACCATTTACAAGAGAATTACCTATGGAATACGCAGTCGAACTCAATCGTCTTCTTGAATTGGAGATGGAGGGTGCAATCGGATGATGAATTATCCGCAAATGCCACTTCCATCTCGATCTGACAGCTTGTGGCGATACACCTCATGGAAAAAAATACACCCGGGCAAAGTTGATGAAATACCCAAATCAGATCCAATCAATTTTTCCATGGGTGAAAAATCACAGATTGATGACAGTGACGAAATTGCTAGAGCATTTATACATTCTATTTCTCCTGTCTGTAAGAAATTATCAATTGCAGACGAAACTGTGGAGATTAGATTAGAATCTAATGGCGATTTATCTTCGGGAGAATTACTAGTTGAATCCAAAGGTAATTCTACCTTAACAATTAGAATAATGGGAGATTGTAAATGGACTGGTTTAAGGATATTAGGCGAAGTCACAGGAAAACTCTCCGTCGCCCTGATAAACGAGATTTCACCCAATTCCAATTTACTGTTATGTGAAGACTGGATAGTAAATCGTGACTCGATTTTAGAATTAGCAACTTTATCCATCGGCGGTAATTTAAACAAATCAGATATGAGGATTGAACTCAAATCAAAGGGTTCCGACCTTCGGTGTGGAATCGCCTCCAATGGAAATGCAAAAAGGAATGATGACCATCATATTGAGATTCAGCACTCCGTTGGCTATACAACATCTTCACTGGTCATGCATGCTTCCTGCGATGGCTCTTCTAGATCTATTGGTACAGGAATGCTAAAAATTTGCGATGGTGCTGACGGAAGTGATGCTGGACAGGTATTCAGGAATCTTCTTCTCTCAGAGAAGGCCCGAGCAGAAGCAATTCCAGGTCTGGAAGTCTTAGCTGATGATGTAAAGGCTGCCCATGGCGCAGCAAGCGCTCCTGTGGATAAAGAACAGATATTTTACCTCACATCAAGGGGTTTGTCTCCTCAGGAATCATCATCTCTTATCGTCGAAGGCTTCCTGATGGACGCATTCCGTCATGTAAAAAATGCACACGTACTTACAGATTTGAGAAATGGATTACTGAATCATCTAGACAGGTTGATTGCTGGGTGATTGTATGAAGGAAGATTTCCCGATTTTTCAGCGACTTGTCAATGGCAAGAAATTGGTATATCTGGATAACGCAGCGACAACACAAAAACCATCTTGTGTTATAGACGCTATGTCGAATTATTATTCCTCATCAAACGCTAATGTACATCGAGCAGTACACACTCTCGCTGGTGAAGCTACTGAAGGATATGAAGCGTGTAGGAAAATACTCAAACAAAGGTACAATGCAGACTATGCTGTTATGACAAGTGGTACAACCGAGGGCATAAACCTCGCTGCTAGAGCCTGGGGAGAGTATAATTTGCAATCAGGCGATGCGGTGGTTCTAACGGAGATGGAACATCATAGTGATATTGTGCCATGGCAAATGTTAGCCGAAAGAATCGCTATAGAATTGCGATTCGTACCTGTTGAAAATGGTGCACTTGACATGGAGGCTCTAGAAGTTGCATTGGTTGGAGCGAAACTAGTTTGTGTTGTCCATACGTCAAATGTTCTAGGTGTAAGAAATTCGGTTGAACAAATTATTGCCAAATCAAAAGATGCAGGAGCAAGGATACTGATTGATGGCGCACAAGCTGTCCCCCATGAATTAATTGATTTCAAAGAACTTGGAGCGGATTTCCTTGCATTCAGTGCGCACAAGATGTGTGGCCCTACAGGTATAGGTGCCCTACTGATTAGTGCTGACGCTTTTGCAGAGATGAAACCATTCATGGGCGGAGGGGATATGATTGAAACCGTTACACTAGAGGGTTCGACTTACCAATCAAATGAACACAAGTTTGAGGCTGGAACTCCAAGAATTGCTGAGGGTGTTGGCTGGGCAGCTGCGCTGGAATGGATATCAAATGTAGACCTTGAAAGCCACCATGAGCGATTATTAGCGATTGCAAGAAACGTCTCACAAAATTTAACTGAAAAAGGGATGACTGTTTATTCGTCCCTTAATCCAGGAGATGCCGCTGTAGTCTCTTTTACACATCCTACAATTCACCCAGAAGATTTCGCAAGGCTACTTGATGCACAGGGAATAGCGGTTAGAACTGGCCACCATTGCGCTCAACCATTAATGGAAAAGTTAGGAGTTAATGGCACAATCAGAGCATCTTTCTACATTTACAATGATGAATCTGACGCAGATGCACTCCTGTCTGGAATCGATCGTGTATTGGAGGCAATGGCATGACTTGGCCGTCTTCAATTCAACAAATCATTGACGAATTCCAAGAAATTGAAGACCAATTTGAAAGGCTTGAAGTTTTGATGGATTTTGCAGATGAAGTAGATGAATTACCATTTGATGAATGGAGTGACTCAAATCTGGTAAGAGGATGTCAATCAGTTGCTCACATCGAAGTAAATATTCGCGAAAGTATGGTTTGGATACGTGCGGCTGCGGATGCAAGAATGGTTCAAGGTTTGCAAGGAATCCTTTCCATTGCAGTTAATGGTAATTCACCCGAAACCGTGATGCAATTGACTCCAAACTTTGCTGAGGAGGCTGGAATTTTGGTTAGTTTAACCCCTTCTCGTTCAAACGGTTTTAGAACCATGTTTGATATGATTCAAAACAGAATTAAGGAGGAGATTTTGTGAGTACTAAAGAAGAAGTTATGACCGCTCTCGAAGAGGTAGAAGATCCAGAATTGGAACTTTCAATCGTTGAGTTAGGTTTGGTTTATGATGTTCGTTTCGAAGATAAAGATGGAGTGCAACACGCTGAAGTTGACATGACATTGACCAGCCCCGGGTGCCCAGCAGCTGCAGAGATAATGGCTGCTGCCCATCGTGCTGCACTGAATGCTGTTGAAAGCGTTCACATCAATCTGGTATGGTCTCCAAGGTGGGACCCGAAAGTCCACGCATCAGAAGATGCTAAAATGGACATGGGTATATGGGATTAATCACAGATATACGTCCTTTCTGTGAATATTATTCTTCGGAACTAATCCCTTGTTGCGAATTTCCTCGACGTACTGTTTTCCTTCATCGTTTCTACAGTATGTCAACTCACTTTTACCGATGTAATAATCCCAGTTTTTCTTGAATACCTCCGCACGCTGTTTTGTATTCGCTACAATTGAGGGAACTGTGTGATACATTTCGATATTCCTTTCCGCACGTCTCAGGAATTTAGCCACGACCTCTGGCAATAATTTTGACAACCACGTGTCACGCATGTGCATTGCAGGTCTGCTGATGATGTAGCGAGGATTTTCAAGCGGCCCTAGAACTTCCTCAAGTGCCTTAGTGAACTTCGCAGTTTCCTCCTCAGAGGCGTGTTCAAGATGGTATCTAATCCATCCTCCACCTCTGTCTCCTCCAGATGCTTTGCAATCTCTATCGATCTCTGCCAGATCACTCAAAGTGTCAATAATCGCTTTGGAGATTTCAAGCATCAATGATTCGTCAGTCCATGGGCGCTTGTTTATTCCGAACTTGAAACCACCTGCAAATCCTGAACCCAATTTCGCTTCAACTGCCGAACTCGATTTGACATCAAATGGCTCACCAATTTTCCATAGCCTTCTGACATGTTCTCGATTTTTTGCTCTTTCTAACATTTCTTCGTTAAACAATTCCATGCCTTCGTTCACACCTTCTGGTTTCGCATCATTGAATGCTGCATGAACATGACCTACTCCTTTCTCAATAGTACCATCATCACAAACGCCGTACAATTGCTCGTGCTTTCGCTTGAAACGCTCGTAATCATCGAATCCCTTGGTGAATTCTTCAGCTAAGCAAACGATGTCCCAGTTGTTTGCAACCTTATCTTTCCAATTAGAGTCTAGACGTATTGAGCGGCCACGCAATTGATTGATACTCATGCTAGTGGTTACTGTTGTCAAGTCTACAAGCACATTGATTCGCGACGCGTCCCATCCTTCGCCAAGTAACCCTCTAGTACCAATCAAGCATTTTGTTAGTCCTTCTTGGAAAAACTCCGTAATCATCATTGAATAATAACGAGGAATCCAATTCTTCCCCTTTCCTTGAATTTCATGGTATCCTTCTCTCATTTGGTTTTCGAATCTGATGTCCAAATTATTTTGTTCAACCCATTGTTTTGCTCTTCCAATGAACCTTTCAAATAAGTCGTCATCGACCAACACAGTACTTCCAGTCATCAGAATAGGGTCTAGAGAATCTCCTTCCCCATGCGATACCATTGAGCGGAATGCTGCAATCGCTCCACCCGCTTCATCATCCAAAATTCCGTCAACTAGGGACGTAGCGGATGTCTTTTCAAAATCTGTTACGATCACAATTCGAATCGATTCCCCTAATGCCCTTCTCTCTGCCGAAACAATTTTTTCAAGGGCTGAAATTTTTGATGAAGAGTAAGCCATTACCCTGCCAGCAGGTGATGCACAAGGTCTGGAACCGGTTTCTGTGATTTGTATTCCGAGAAGTCTCAATCTAGCAACTACCGAGTCAGATAATGCGTGGTCTGTTTCACTTTCAGAACGTCTCAAGCCGTAGCGTACATATCGGTCTAGTACTGTTCGTAGCATGCTGATTCTTGTCCAAGATTCATCGAAATCAAGGATTGCAATGTTTGGCACATCATCTGGTAATTGATAGCCATGTAATTGCAAAAATCTGCGTCCGTCATCGGCAAATGCTGAGTGTTTTTTGTGAAAATCTCTCCAACCCATAGTTGAACCGCCGGGGGACTTTCTTTCCTGCAATGATTGGAAAACCCATGTGTCTAAATCTTGGACTCGGTCTGATTCACGCTGAATATCTTTGCTTCTTAATTCAGCTAGCAACTCTTCAAACTCTGAATCAACCCCTGCAATATACTGCAATTCTTTTGAGTCGGGTCTTACGAAATAACACAAGTCTTGGTACGGTGCTAAGTTGGTTTCTCGCACTAGTGCGGGAACGGGTACTTGGTAGTCCACTGGACCAAAAAACTCCTCATATCTCGAAGAATCAATCTCGTCGAAATCTTCGGCAACAGGTGGGGTTGCGGTTAATCCTAGAATAACTGGATTGCCAAACATTTCTTTGACTTCAGCTAGAATACGCCCCCAGTGATGCATCAGATGGTGACATTCATCGAGAATAATTAGGCCGATTCCAACATCCTTCAATCTCTCAAGGTTAGCTTTTGCACTCTCCCCTAAAATAGAGATAGCATTGCCTTGCTTTGAAATCTCATCTCTGACTTTTTTCCTGTAGGCCCCCAATCTCTCTTCATAATACTCTGGATTTTTTTCTCTTAGGTCTAATTGCCATGCTTCGCACGAAAAATGGTCGTGCGCTTCACCTTCTGCAATTAGTTTCTCAGACCATGCAATCAGCGCCATTTCTTCAATATCCTCTCCGCCTTTGCCAGGTGCGGTTACGGCTTGATAGGTGAGTGAGGTAAGCAAGCCGGGTTTTTTCGGGTCAGTGCTGATGTATTCCTCTTTTCCATCCAAGTCAAAAAGTGAGGTCCTCGCTGCCCATTGCGCTTGGATCGCTGAATTTGGTGATAGCACAAGTGCCGGTTTCCTGACTAAATCTGCCCACACGTAAAGTCCTAGAACGGTCTTTCCAGATCCCGGTGGGGCGACAACATAGAGCCTGGTTTCACCATTTTCTAATTGTGGAATGATTTCCTTACATGCCGCCTTTTGAGATGGCCGCAATGTGCCATCAAAGCGGATGCTGCCAAAATCAGGTAGTGGTTCTGGCATATTTACGCTGTCATGTTTCCTATTTATGACGGTAAGCCCCACACGGAATGGATAGGAATAATTGAATTTGGATTTAATTGATAATTATCTTTTGATAATTATTGATAGTAAATCGCCATCTTTTAGTCGATGCTCTAGACCCACACGTTGCCAGTCAAATTTTGCGGAAGGGCCCTTGACCCTAGCGAATCTGAATTTTCTAACGAAGTCTCGATGCAGGTTATTACAAACATTCTCTACAGTGGAATCATCTTTCACAATTAGGGGTTCTTCCAAATCGGCTTCTTGGCCTTGAGGTTTCAGGAAGATTCTCATGAAACCAAGATTATCGTAAATGAAATCTTTCAGGTTATCTAACCCCGTACCTTTGTAGGCAGAGATTCGCATTATAGGCCAATCTTGTGGCAGAGCTTTCTCGGCACTCGCGATTTCCTCTTCTGTTGCAATATCTATTTTGTTAACCGCTATCACAGATTTAGAATAAACCCTCGTTCCAACCATTGTGTCGACGAGCATTTCTGCTGTGGTATCTGCCCTAAGTGTCACAATTGCGGATGTGTATCCAAATGAGCGGATTATATCTCCCATCTCCTCAGGGGTTAGATGCGTCTGTTCTACGGTTGTTCTTACATCAATGCCCCCTTTATCTACACGTTTTACGAAAACAGGAGGTTTGGTTTTGTTTAATCTAATGCCAGCATTTTCAAGTTCTCTGTGCAGTACTTGGAAGTGTGAATCTTGAAATGGATCTACAATGTACAAAACCATGTCACATGACCTGATAACGCCAAGAATTTCCTTCCCCCTTCCTTTACCTTCAGCGGCTCCTTTAATTAAACCGGGCAAATCTAGAATCTGTATTTTTGCCCCTCTGTGTTCCATGAGTCCAGGGATACATGTTAGAGTTGTAAATGCGAAGTTTCCGGCTTCTGATTTAGCATCTGTAACCTTTGTAATCAGTGTTGATTTGCCCACTGATGGGAATCCAACAAGTGCTACAGACGCGTCACCAGACTTTTTCACTTCGAAACCTTTTGCTGGACCTGACGCTTTTGCAGACGCAGCAGCTTTCTCTTCTTTTAGTTTCAATTGTGCGATTTTAGCCTTAAGTTTTCCAATATGAGCATTCGTTGCTTTATTCTTTTGAGTTTTGTGAATTTCGTCATAGAGGGCTTGAATTTGCTCTTTGATTGTAGCCATACATCACCCTCCCTGACCTTTACGGGTGGATGGGTATTCTTGAATGCTATCACCTATTCGCAGCGAACATGGGAATAGAGATGCGTCTGCATCTGGTCGATGGCCAGGCTTTAACATCCATTTTGGAGATGGATTGGTCAGAGTTTGTGGAGGGTATGGAAAATAGGTCACTTCGCTATGTAAGACCCCCTATTGACGAGAAGTTGTCTCGTGATTTTGACATTGACTGTGAAGCGGAATTCCTAGATTTATCAGACCATATCGTCGGATGTGGAAGTGTCAAGTTTGTCCTACATGAAAATCATGCGTATGATGCTTTGTTGAAGCTTGTGGAATGGGTAAGTATAGGTCATTGGGAAGCGTGGGAAGGCAGATGTTTCCTTTATCTTGAAAATGCTGTAGATCGTGAATTTGAAAACGTCGAGGATATGTATGATTCAGAGTTATGGAATGAAATAAGAACAAACTTGGGGCGGATGAGTGAATCCGAATATGCAGAAAAGGTATGTGAAGATTGGATGCAGAGACGGAAAGATATGGGTGAAACATTGGAGCAGAGTGAAGACCCTAGAATAATCCCAACTTTCGAAGCACATGACCGTAATTCCAGGCTGCTGCACCACGCTGTAAACACACAAGGTTATGTTCAAATTCTAGGGAGAGAACACCTTGAAGCCAAAATGTGGGGACATGGAGATTGGAATCTAGAGAGGCTACTAGATTCGTGATATTGAAAAACAGGCTCCATTTCGCCAGTCCATGGAAGACGAGGATGTGATTGTTGAAGATACAGATGCCAATGTCGCAGAAGAAGATATTCTCAACGAAACAGAATCAGAAGAAGTTGACCCTTTAGAAGAAGCGATTATCAGGGCTGAGAGGGCTGAGAAGGAAATCAGCTACAGAGATGCTGAAATACAGAATGTACGGAAACGTTTGATGTCTGAAAAGGCGATTGCAATCCAATATGGCGGTATGGGAATGGCGCGGAAAATGTTAACAGTGCTAGCAGACATAGATAGAGCGTTATCGATTAATTCTGACGAAGGTTTGACACTGATACGTTCCAAAATGTGGTCAGAGTTAACAAGTGATGGTGTAACAAAAATTGAAGCAAAAGGGAAGAAATTCGACCCTACAAAGATGGAAGCAATCACAACACTTCCTCCTAGCGATGATTATCCTGCAAACCAAGTTGTCGATGAACTTGAGGCTGGATATATGTACAAAGACAGAGTTTTGATACCTGTCAGGGTAGTAGTTGCATCAGAGCAGTGATATCAGAATAATTTAGTCTGTACAGACTTGTTATTGCTTTTTTTTCTTCTCCGAGGTCTAGTTCTACTCCCGTGCTTTTTCAGTACAGCTTTTGACTGCTCTCTAGATTCTTTTGATGACCGGGCTGCATAACTACGTTTTACACCTTCTTTGCGACTAGCGACCTCATCTAAAATCGGTTCGGGATAGTCAATCCCGATAATACATGATGAGGAGTGTTGTACCTCCAACGGCATCCCCCAAGGTTCGTGAATATATTTAGTCGGAACGTTAGACAACTCAGGAACCCACTTTCGTATGTAATTACCTTCAGAATCTTGGTCTTTACCTTGTTTGGTCATTGAGTAAGCTCTTATTGTGTTGATTCCTGTAGTCCCGGATTGCATCCCAACTTGAGACCAGTGAATCCCCGGTTCGTAATCGATGAATTGTGTTGCTAAGTAACAGCCACACTCTCGCCAAGGAAGCCACAGATTGTATGATGCGCATGACATTATCATCGCACGCATTCTGAAATTGATCCACCCTGTTCTCTTTAATTGCCTCATACATGCATCCAAGAATGGCCATCCTGTAGTCCCATTAATCCAACGATTGAACCTCTCGGAGTCCAGTTTTCTCCCCAAATTTCTGTCAATAATTGGATTTTGTGCTACTATATCGAGGTTAGATTCCATTTCCAGTTTTTGCATGAAATGGCACCTCCACGCAAGTCTTTTCCTAAAGGATGCAAGGTTGCGCAGCCATGCAGATGCGTCATCAACAGAAGATCTATCACCTTTGATTTCATTCATTCTTTCATTGGTGAGTTGAACAACTCTTTGCATTGAAATAGCACCTACTGTGAAATAGGGAGAAAGACCGGATCCGAATTTAACTGCGTTTACAGGACTTGAAATTCCCCACTGGAAATTCTTAGCCTTTTGGTATAGGAATCTCTCTAACAGTGACAATGCTGCTTTAGTACCAGGTTCAGGTCTGTAATCCAGGTCCCTTGCTTCAATCCCAAATTCGCTCAAAACAGGAATTTTGTCTTTACACATTATGCAATTATTGAGATTTGGTGGATCTTCAAGATTTTGTTTCATTCTCTTATCTCGCTCTTTTTTCCAAAAGTCCCTGTCCTCTAAACCTCTGATTATACCATTTGTTGGAAATTCTAGCCACTGTATTCCTTTTGAACCACACCATCGATTGAACCTAATGTCCCTCTTGTAAGACCAAGAATTACCGGTTTCTTCATGTGAAAGAACCCTATTGATTTTGTACTTGGAGTGTATTTCCTCAAATATTTCTATGATATCTCCAACCTTGAAATGGAGGCTTCCTCCAATTGATTCGAGAGATTTAGATAATTCAATTGCATTATCCATCTCCCATTGTATGTGTATGTCATCAGTGTCATCAAGCTGAAATCGTTCATCTTCAATCACGTACAAGCATAAAATTTTGTTACTTGATTTGGATGCATCAATGAGTGGTAAATGGTCATGGACGCGCAAGTCCTTTTTGAACCAAACAACATCAATGCCCATTGTTTTAGTTTAAATCCAAGCTAGTATAAACACCAGTTTTAATCCCTGTTATCTTTGTTTATTCAGATGTACGATGCCTACTTCCAGTCTTTCATGAGTGGGATGAACTTCGACCATCTGAACCGGTACAGTGAGGTGTTCAGCAATCTCCTCTGCCGCAGATAAAGGCATCTCGATTCTTTGTGTTGAGGCATCGTATCTTATCCATCCGTCCATTAAACCTAAAGTTTCTCTTAACTCCAATACATCATCTGATGCGTCTTCCAAGGAGCAAGGAATTGCGCCGAATACGATAGTGTCATCATCAGACAATATTTCGTAGGGGCGTAATGTTGCTTCACCACGCCGTTTGAACCTATTACGCAATTGGCCAGCATCCTTGTAGGTTGCAGTACAGAATTTGAGATGGAAACTCATATCTTTTGCTGCCTTTTTAAGACGTATTCCTAATTCTGATGAACCCTCTGCAGCGGCAGTGATTCCTCCTGCTAAGTTGAAACCTCTGACATCCATATTGCCCTGATTACCCACTGTTATCTCAAGCTCATTCAAATTTAAGAATTGAACCCCTGAGTTGTTAAGCTCATATAACAACGCCATCAGTTTGTCTTCCTTATCTGGTTCCGCAGGTAGTTCAATACCTACACAGATGCCATGTTTTCTAGCCGAATCAATGCTATTTTGATATCTCTTAATGCTCAAATCCAGTAGGTGAAATCTAAGTTCATCTAATCCAGCCTCACCTAATACCTTTGCTTGTTCGTCTTTGATAGGTATCGAAGTGTAACAGTGTATGTGGTGATCCTCTCCAAATGCAGTTTTCAGTTGTTTGACTGCCTCAACTGTCTTGCTGAAATCGAGCATAGGGTCTCCACCAGTTATCCCTGTCCCTGTTGCTCTCATCGCCTTACCTTCTTCTATCACTTCATCGAATGTAGAGCATCTTCTTTCATTCGCAAACATATCTGGTGTTTCACGACGATTATCAGATAGAGGGCAATAATCGCA
>Ga0160423_10003385_pt1 | contig 13267 bp, 15 predicted proteins | sample CRUFie14St8metaG_FD_108191 | JGI IMG/M metagenome (GOLD analysis project Ga0160423, IMG submission 108191) | Marine microbial communities from the Costa Rica Dome - CRUD Field 142mm St8 metaG | ecosystem: Environmental > Aquatic > Marine > Oceanic > Photic zone | place: Costa Rica: the Eastern...
AAGCACAGACCAAAACCTGTTTTCAGCAGTCAGGCTGGCCTCTGCATCAACCTTGGCTTGTACCTTTGCTAGTAGAGCCTTGACGCCCTCTAAATTATTCATCAGGTACTTTACGTATTCGATACCTGCGTGACCGTAGTTCTCCTGTATTGCTGCTGAAAACCTATCAGTCTCTTCTTTTGTCTCAAAGTGTATGCGTTTTACACGACACTCCAAGATGCGCTGCGCCTCTGCCTTGGGCATAGCCTTGATTATACTTATACGCTCAACGATACTGGTGTTGCCCGTAGTGACCGACAACAGGCTCCAAGCCTCGCCACGGTATCTCTCTGTATTGCTACCACTAGCCATGCGCCCCCGCTGCCTACCACCAGTAAGCTGATACGCCAGATTACTAAGCTCCCTGCCATGCGAGTTAGTCAGCTCGTCCATATACAAAGGCAAGTTGTGATACACCTCACCCCTGTTCATCTTCGTGTTGTAGGTATCACGCTCTGTAGTTATCAAGTCCTCGGGTTTGCCCCATACAGACACCCCCGCTTCCATAGCTGTGGTTTTACCTACGCCTGAGTCCTTACTGTATATATGCAACGCTGCACATTTGATCGGCGAGAATTGCATAAGTACAGAGCCGAACGCCGTGCCCACCACAAACTGGTGTAGCTCAAACCCATCACGATTGTAGAAGTTGATTGTCTCTTTCCACTTCTCCATGGTGCCTCGCGGCTCAAAGGACGGGAACAAACCCGCAGTCTGTGTGGACGGAGGGTTAAATTCTATGCGATCCTTGAACACCTCTTGGTTACCAAGAACAAACGAGTCCCCATCCTCGTTTGTCCAGCCGAACTGGCGATGTGCCTGATCCGCAGTGCTACTGGCTTGTAGCTCGTTAACCCACGTCGTTGTGTATGTCATAAGCTCGTCCATCTTTGTTACTGCCACGCCTTGCATGGACATATGTTTACGAAACTCCTCTCTTGAGGTAGCCGCAGTCAAAGGTAGTGTGAACTCACGGACGCCGTCTTTCGGTAGGTGCAGGCGCATCACCACAGCTTCGCCCAGCTCCACGTCGCGTAGTCTTCTAACAACGTATAAGTCGTTATGATATATTACCTTCTCGTCTGGATCCCCGTCGCTGTTGACAGTCCTGATGTATACCCCGCCGTTTGCGCCACGGAAGTATGGGCGAGGGTATGGCGGGATTACGTACTGATTCACGGGCTTGTTGGGTAGGTTCTCGGCGGGGGCTTCAATAATATTGTCTGCTTCAGTAGCCTCTCGCACTCGTTTGCCCAACACTATCGGAGACTTTATCTTGCCCCAATGAGGGCACTCGGTGCATATGCCCGATGCGTACTCGTCAAACGTGTTGCACAGGTACGGACCTTTTATCAGGTCTACCTTCTTTTGTGTGGCATCTGCTGTGTAGTCAGGGTGGTTCTTCGATATGGCATAGGCCGCTTCGCTACCATCAGTGCAGAATTTGGCTATTGATAGCCCTGCCCTCCACATGGGTTCACTGCACTCTGCCTGATCCACAAGTATGTTGCGTAGCTGCCTGCACCCTCTGCCAGCCTGTGTCTTGCGTAATATCTCACGAAACGTGCTTTCCATGTTGCTGTTGATTGTGGTCATTACAGCGTTGTTTGCGTCTGGCACGTAGCGTTTCGGCACAGGTATGGGGTCACTACCCAACAGTTCCGAAAACGCGTCGAAATCCACTGGCCTTATAGCTGTCTCAAAAAAGAAGTCTACGAGGCTCGGTGGCGTGTCTTTGTGGTTGTGTGTGGTGGGTATACGTAAGACCCGTGCAGCGTCCGCTGTGACCGCTGGATCAGCCAGCAATCCATGGTTCGTGCATAACGTCTTCAATCGCTCGGCTACGGGTAGCCAATCGTCTAAACATACCGCGTCACGTAGCATCCAATAGACATGCACGCCACGCCCCGAGTTCACCATAACAGGTTTAGGCAAAGACAACTTCTTGCAGAAATTCTTCAGCGCAGTAATCGCATCAAGCTGTGTCGCATAGTCTTTACTAGCGCCACAGTCCAAGTCCAAGAACAAGGACTTCAGATGCTTTACGTTATCCACCTTTCTGGAACCCGCCTCATTGAATGTGGCGAGCGCATAGTAAGCGTCGTAACCCTCTTCGTCTAAGTTCCTAGCCGCATCTACAAGCTGATCTACAGAAGGGTAGAACTTCTGTACTCTGCGATCGTCACGGGTGCGAAAAGCAAACACACAGTAGTAACCCTCGTCTGCCAATGCTCCCTGTAAAAAACTTTTTGTTTCCATCACTAACACCATAACCGAGAGACACTGCGGCAGGGGTGTCGGTACACACCCTCTTCGGCAACAGCCTAGCCGCAGTATGTATGGTGGTTAGTCGTCCCAATCGTCTACGATAGAACTTAGATCATCACTGCCTTCTTTAGGTTTGGCAGGAGCAGCCTTCTTTGTGGTCTTCTTCGGCTCCTCCACCGCATCAAAGGGGTTGTCGTCTTCTTTCGGACTTACTTCAAATCCCTCCACTGCACCAAATGGTGACTGTTCTTCCATAGGTTTTAGGTCGATAACCTGCACTGCACGCAAGCGCAACGACACTCCTGTACCCATCATTCCGTGGTAAGGAGTAAATACCACAGCGATGTTAACGGTGGATCCGTTAGTCAGCAAGAAGTCATCATCTAACTTCACACCCTTGGCGTCATACTGTGCAGGTTTACGAGTGGCCTCTCCACCATACGCGCCCTTCAGCTTCGCCTTGTGCGTGTAGGTGCCGTCCTCGTCCTTCTTGAAGGGCATGGACAACTTCTCAGGCCAGTCAGAGTTCTCCGCCTGACGTGTCGCATACGCAGCTTTCATACGCTTATACAGGTCTTTTGCTTGCGCCTCGTTCATGCGGAACTGAAGCGTGTACGACGCACCATCGTCAGTTGCATCACATGGCACTGACCGCTTTTCTGTATTGTCAAACTTGTAGGTGCGATTGATACGAGGCCACATGGCTTCAACATCATTTATATTATGATTCATATCAGACATATCGTTCTCCCTATGTCTTACTGGTCGTCATCAAGTAGTTCTAGTAGGTCAGCGTCCTCGTCAGTTGCCACTTGTGGTTCTGGCATTGCTTCTACTACAACCTCTTCTTCACTGACATTGATGTCAGGTGCTTTTTTCTTGGTCGTAAGTGCTTCTGATATATCAGGGATGCAGAACCTGTAGGTATTACCCACACGAATGTAGGTGTCCTGCGGTATCTGCTCCTGACGAACCCAAGCACGGATTGTGGATATGGACACACTGAAGTGTTTAGCCACGTCTTCGATAGGCACGTATTTTGGTTCCATCATTTTTTCCTCACAGACATGCTGTATTCCGAGTCGATATTCAAACCGTCTGGTTTCAACTCAGGGTTCTCTTCCAAGAACTGCTTGAGGTTTGTTTGGTTCAGACGTTTCTCCAACAACTCAGGCACGCCATGCTCTATCACAAAGGCGTGCATCTTCTCCCAGTCGTTGGTCCAAAACTTCTGCTTCACAGACCTGTAAAACAGCCCTTCGGAAGTCCTCACACTCTCGACATTGTGCGTATCGCAATAATCGAGAAGTCCTTTCTTCACTCTCTCTAACTGACGAGAGAGTACAGAGTCCTTTTCCTTGTAGTCAGCCGACAGCTTCGCCCGTTCCTCGCGGATTTTTATGTAGGCTTTGGTCAGCTTTTCTGCGGTAATCTCACCCATACCGTTCTCCTAACGTATTGTTTTGTACAATCTAGTGGCGGTATGTGTGTTAGTCAAGTATTTCTTTATAAAGGTCGATCATCTTTGTGTGTACGTCTATTCTGTTGTCTAACAATGTGTAAACACGTTTCTCTACAGTAGACCCACACAGCTGCACAACAGTGCATTTATGTTTTTGTCCTGACCTGTGAACACGGGCGTTTGCCTGTGCATACGTCTCCAGAGAACTTGTCGGCCCCCACCACACAACCGTGTTTGCCGCTGTCAGCGTGACGCCGTGTGCAGCAGCTTGAGGTTGTATGATTAAAACTCTTGGGTTTGGAGTTTCTTGAAACGCCTTGAATATTTGTGTGCGGTTCGCAGCGGGGACGTCACCGCGTATGATGTCGGTGGATATGCCGTCTTTACGTAGACGTTCTGTCAATATGTCGATGGTGTGCTTGAACGGCACAAACACCAATATCTTTTGACTGGACTCGTCTATCACCTCGCGTAACACTTTGTAACGATGCGTGATGTCGAACTCCAGCACGTCGTTTTCGTCTGTGTAGATTGCGCCTGCCGATATCTGCAGTAGCTTACTCATAACGACGGCAGCATTGACCGCAGTTATCTGCTCGCCCGTGATCTGCATGACCAACTTTTTGCGTAACTGCTCGTAATACTTTTTCTGTTGACGTGTTAGTTCTACCTCACGCTTGACGTACACCATGTCAGGTAGGTCAAGGCACTCGTCTTTGGTAAATCGTATGGCAGGTTGAAGTGCGCGGAAGACCGTGTCCGTGGCAGTCTCCTTGGGCACCCACTTAAAGTTCGTAATTTTGACCATAATCTGATCGCGGAAAGACCCGAAGAACCGTGGTACGGCAGTGGGGTTGACCAATTTTGCTAGGCCGTATGCGTCGAGGGGACTTTGTGCGGCGGGAGTGCCTGTCATCATCCACAGCCACGTATCTGCACCCACCAATTTTTTGAGCGTCTTCCATCTGTTTGTCTGCGCGTTCTTGTAGTGCGTGGCTTCATCGACAATTATCAGATCAAATCCACCGTTGGCGATATCGTCTGCTACGACTTTTACTCCGTCGTAATTTATTATGACGAACTCAGCCCCTTGTTCGATTATTTCTTTGCGTTTGTTGCTACTGCCATGCGCCACGTCTACCGTTCGGTGTGGAGCAAACTTAAACAAGTCACCACGCCATGCGCTGTCCATAATCGAGAGAGGGCATATAACTAAAACGCGGTTTATGACTTTTTTCTGCAGTAAAAAATCAGCCGCCCATATAGCGCTGGCAGTCTTGCCTGTCCCTTGCTCGTTAAAGCAGAACGCTTTCCTGTTCAATGTAAGAAATGCTGCTGTCTTTTTCTGATGGTCGAAAGGCGTAATGCTTCCGGCCCATAAATATTGACGCTCTATGGGAGATGGGGCTTGGATGTTGAGGTTCTTCAAGACCTGCGCTTCATCAACGCCCCACTTCACCACCACCTTGTTATCGGGCAGGGCTTTGCTTTTTGGTATGACTTCTGTCACCTGCTGCGGATTGCGTAGGCGCAGTAGTAGCGCACGTCCATTTTCAATTATCTCCACCGTGTTCTCCTTTACGGATTTCCGTAAATTATTTTTTCTTGTAGTTGCGGCTACGGTTCTTGCTAGGGCTTTCAAGCCTAGTGCCGTCTTTGTTTCTGCCGCCTTTGCTCAAAGCCTTCTTATGGCTTATATCTTTCCCCTTGCGTTTAATGCCCTTCTTATCATACGCACGTCGGGCGCGCTGCCGTTCCATCCTGTCGGCGTGTTCCCCCCGCGCCTTTTGCTTTTTGTATTCTTTTTTGTAGGGTCTTGGTGATTTTGTGTACGGCATCTAGTTGCTCCCGTTGTGAATACATTCCAATACAACACAATGTCGGCGGCATAGCCCACTGGGATGGGCGTTCCACACGTCCTTTTCATGTGCAGTCTCCATCCGCTTGTAGTTAGCCAACCACTTACCCCACAAAACTGGCATCGTATCGCGATGGTAAGTATCCTTAACAAGGTCTCTGGATATGACAAACAACAGCCCTGCCATGACCTTTGTAACCTCGGGGAAGTGTTTGAACGTGGCTAACGCCATCAGTTCCAACTGCCCCTTGTCCGCATACTTGGCTGACTTGCTTGTCTTGTAATCCACAACTCTAGCAGTATCGCCATCCAGAATAACCAGATCGGCTATGCCGCGCCACCAAACCTTCTTGTCGTAAAAATCACAAGGCTCTAAATCCTCCGTTAATCCCATTTTTATTTCACATAACTTCTTACCACGCTTTGCCATAAGAGCGTCCAGCGCATCCTTGGCAAACTCAAACTGTGTGGGTATGGGCTTGCCGTCCCGCACATATTCTTCTGCGGCAAGATGAAAAGCCGTGCCATAGGACATAGCCTCGGTCTGCGGCTCGGTATAATCCTTGGCGATCTTGAGGTGATAGAACTTTTTAGGGCACTGCTCAAACGCTTTGATCCTACTGAATGACCACGGCTTTATACTCATTCACAATCCCCATACGACTTGCCAGTGCCACTCTCGCAGTTGATAGGTAGACCCTCTGCCCAGTCCGGTATCCAACGCATACACTCCTCCACGTATGCCTGTGCTTCCTCGACTTCTTCGTCAGGAACACAAGCTACAACGGAGTCATGCACAGTTAGCACTACGCGATGTTTCTTAGCTATTTTTAACATTTGCTCGCCAATGATGCAACGCGCTATCGCCTGACATACGTTCTCTATGACCTTGCCGCCATAGATACGATTACGTCCTCTGCGCGTCTTATAGTGAAACTCCACACCCTTCTCAGTGGTGTCGAACTTCAGATCGTCATAGCGCAGCAGCAATCCAGACGGCAGGCGTATGGCTGTCTCCTCTGGCACTAACTCCAGAACCGAACCGTAACCTAATGATATCTTGCGCGATGAGTGTAGCTCAACGAGGGCTTGTTGTGCGTCACGCCATAACTTGTTTATCTTCCAGTTGGCCTCGCGATAGATGCTGATGACCCGCCGCGCTTCGGCGATGTCCATGTCGAACCCAAAATTTTTGAGTTGCGCTTGGAACTTGATTGCACCCATACCATAGCCAGCGCCGAGGATGGTGGTCTTGCCGACGAACCGTTGGTCTTTGGTCACATCAGATTCCGCTACACCATATATTCGTGATGCCATCTTTACATACACGTCTTCACCAGCCCTGAACGCGTGCGTGAGATCGTCCTGCTCTGCAAGCCAAGCCAGAACCCGCGCTTCGATCTGTGCGGAGTCTGCATCTATCAGCGTATAACCCGGTGGCGCAATGATACTACGCTTTAACTTCTTACCATTTACACCACGGCTGGGCAGGTTCTGCAGGTTGATCTTGTCATCACCGCCCCACCTGCCGGTATGCGCGGCGTAATACCTGACAGGCACAGGTAGTGTGCCTCGCTTGGCTATGTCGATGAAGCGTTGTGTCCGCGTCTCTTCCAACGTGGACTTCGTGCCTAGCCGTGCGGCCACCAACGCCTGCACCTGCGGGTTCTCATGATCTGCCAACGCCTTGAAGTCTTCGTCAGACTTGGCAAAAGCAAAGGTCTGCTTGCCTGTGGCAGGGCTTTCTTTCATGGGTGGCTCGACGCCGAACGACTTGAGCAGTTCTGCAAACTTGGGGTTGCTCATCAAATCTTCTTTGACCACTCCAGCACTCTCCAACAACTCGTCCTTGTGGTCACGAGTTTCTGTGAGATGCTGTTCTAGAAGGCCCAGATCCAACTCCAACATTGGCTGTATGAACATACGCAATGTCAGGTCTATGAGTTTGAGTTCTTTGCGCGGGAAGTCCTTTGCCATGATTGTGAACAGCTTGTAGGTCAGGTCTACATCGTTCACACAATAGTCACCGTAGTGGGCTAGTTCTGCATCGGTGAAGTCCTCACGTCGCTTGCCAAGGGCTTGCACGACTTCGGTGCCCTTCTCGCCAATACCATACTTCTCGCTCACGGCTCTCAGGCTTGCGCTTGTTTCTACGCCGTGGATGGCGCGAGCGATACACATAGTGTCTGCATACACCTTGGGGCGTATGCCAAACTTCCAATCTAATATCGCGCCATCAAACATTGTGTTGTGACACAGTAACATCACATCAGACCAGTCGAATGAGTTCAGATAATCCTGTATCTGCTCATGCGTACCACTAGCCCATTCGGTGGCTGTGCCGTTGACCTTCAAGCCTACGCCGATCACCTCAAAGCGAGGGTCACGGACGTAGGCTTCTGTAGTCAACTTCGACAGAGAAAACTCCCTGTCGTAGTAGGTTTCAAAGTCCAGAGTGACTAGGTGCATTAGTCATCCGACTCCCCATGCACAAGTTCTGCCGCCAACGCCATGTAACCAGACGCATCGCGGAAGTTCTCTATGCTTGGGTTCTGGTGCGACCTAGCAATCTTCAAGAGCGCCATCATAACGGGTACCTGCTCTGGCTGTATGTCATAACCTGTATAGCCGTACCAGAGTTGAGCAGTCAGATAGGCGTTAGACCAAAACTCTCCATGCTCTTTCTCTCTGTCGCCAGTCACCAAGTCCTCGGCTTCCCGCAACACCTTCGTGCGTACTCTTTCCTCGACTGGTTTGTTCTCCAGCGCGTAGGTGTTGTAGGTGTTACCGGAGTTATCCTTGAAGGTCTCTGTGATAACAGGTTGCACGTTAAGGCTCTGTGCTTCCTGCTCAAAAACCTCTCTTGGTGTGCCGCTTTGTGAGCGGATGTTGTAGACGTATTTGACGCTACACCCACAGGCTTTCGCCACGTTCTTCGGTGCTGAAAGCGGGTGATCTGCGAGATACTTCGCTACCTTTTCATACTTCGTCTTTTTCTTTCGTGCCATGATGTTCTCCCATCGGCCATAGTGGTAGTTCCAACTGGTTCGGGTCTTTGTATTTTTGTATACCCGCACCAGACATTGTTAGGTCGCACGTCCTGCACACGACAGGCTCAGTGCTGTAGTCTATGCTAGTCCTGCATCGGGGGCATTGACCTAAATCAATACGTGTTTGAAAGGTGCCATCCCCCGCATCAATCATCTTTTGTCTCCCGCTCCTGTTTCAACGATACCGACAGTGCCAGATGAAAGTGTTGTACTGCGGCCTTCAACTGGTTCGTGTCGAACTCTGCCTGTGCAATCTTACTGTTCAAGTTCTTGATCTGACTGACGGCATACTTCTGATCGTCTTTCAACTCGTCGAAAAGATACTCGTTACCGTCTATCTGTAACTTGTTGTCAGACATGACCCTGTCATCACTCATCTTCTTCCTCCTCTTCGTAGGTGTGAACGATTGGCATCTGCCACTTCGGAATAGGTTTCAGTTTCTTGTTCTTCTTATAATATATCTGCCCTGTCATGTACCCACGCATACCTGTGCCGTGGTGTGTCATGTGCTTTCCACAGTCAGTGCAAATAAATTCAGTCGGGCCATACTGCGCAAGCATCACCTCACCAATGTCTTTTGGCGGACTTCCGCAATGCACACAGACATCGCCGTGCCACGTCAACGCCCCTGTATCAGGGTTTTGTGATATCAAGTTAGTGTTCATTGCATCATGAGGTGATGCGAGCCAGTGGTGTTTCTCTTCAATACCGTTGTCTATTCCATTAAAAAACATCCACCCACCACCGTCAGCAATGGACGGACGGTCTCGCGTACCACGCTTCGCTTGACCTGCGGACATCTGCCCCATGCGGTGTGGCGGTATAAGTGCGTGATCTACTTTCTCACCACTTGTGCGCACACCATACTCACGATCCGAGCGGCGCAGTGCTACCAACTCGTTTTCCTTGTCTTTCTTGCGGCGAGCATCACGCGCAGATTTTTCCAACTCATGTAATGTGACTGGCGGCTTGGTAGGTCGATCCATACTGTGCGGATATAAGGTCATTGGTACACCCTTCTTTGGCTTGCGTTTCTTGCCCACACCATACTCTTCCAGAACTTCTTTACGCCGTTTTGATATCGCCATCATCGTCTCCGTTAGATGGGGGGAAGCGCGCCAACAACAGCCACGCTTCCCCCTGTAAGATCACCGCCCCTTGAAAGGTATAACTTAGGCGGCTCCCACTGCAGCGGATGTTACGGCTCTCACTGCTTACCGTCCGAACGGAATGGTGTTGAGGCTTCGGGCTACCTCATCAATGTTATCCTCGTTCACTACCAGAGCGAGGCCACCCTGTTCGGAGATGCTGTCCAATGCCAACTGCTGTAATGGTGTGGGCTTATTGCTACCGGCCTTACACTCAATGCCAAAGAAAGTTCCCTGATAACAACCTACTATATCCGGCACACCGCTACGACCGTACCCCCCTGTAACCGGATAGAAGTAGTACGCTCCCAAGTCCTTGAGGACTGCTACTACCTTCTTCTTCACTTTTGCTTCGGGCGTCATCGCCATCTGCGTCTCCGTGTCGGAACTGGTTTCATGGGGCGACACACATGCCGCCCCATGGTTTACGGAATTCCGTAAAGTTTATAAGGAGAGGGTGCGCGCTTGCCCCTCTCCCCCGCCGATCTCAACTCGGCGGTATCTCTCCATCACCAGTGGGATATCCGTAGTCTTCCAGTGACCAATCGTAACTGTCTTTCCAATCGTTGTATAACGCGTTACAAAAGTTCAACTCCCACCCTTTCTTATTGCATATCCAGAACGTGTACCTGTCTATGCGCTGGCCCACACCATCAACTTCCGACGCGAGTGGTTTGGGATCGACCATCATCAACAGCGCGATCCGCTCTTGCACCCACTGCGGTAAATCTTCTACAGTAAGGTAAGTGCCTCCCAGTTTGCTGTCAACCCTATCTATGCCTATACATGACACTTGGACAGTATTTGTATCAGGGTCTATTGAAACACGGTATAACGTGTCATGATCTAACGACATAGAACAAACCCTCGTCTGCGCGGTAGCCAACATCGTCAACGTATGTGCCGCTTTCGACCATAGCCAGCATCGACACCTTACCCATTATATCCTCGGGCAGGTCATCAGTGTAACGTGTGATCTCGGTTGATACGTCTGTATTCCACGCGCCCTTGTGTAGGTTGTCCACCATGCAGACGTCAAATGTCTGTTTGCCGAACCTTTCATACACACGAACGAAGTAACAGTGGATGGGTTTGTCCTTGACCAGCTTGTGATCGTCATACAGTTTGAACATCGCTGCCAACTCAGAGCCAAACGCTGGATCAACGAACTCATGACCTGTATCCACAAGGTTGCGCAACTCGGTTAGCATCCTGTTGGATCGACTGCTCTCATGGTCAAACAGGCCACGCATTGCGTTGCGATACTCTGTGCCAAGACTGCCCCCACTCTCCTGCGACTTGCTTGCCGCGTCTTTTACATTCGCTCTTGCCATCTCGCGTGGTGAGAAGTTACGCAGAAAACGCTTGGCGTTGCGTATGGCCGTAGTCATATTGACAGTCATCTTCATGTGATGCTGATCTTGATACGAGGCATACTTGTCGTTGGTGATCGTGCGAGACGCGACCATGTAGGTATCGCCGCCAACAACCTCGGTGCGAAAGTCACCATATCCGATATACCCCATGGGATATGGCTCGTTGGGGTAATACACCCACGCCCGATTGTTGTTGACCAAGATAAACTCGACACCACGAAATGCTTCACGAACCTTGTTCATGAACACTGACAAGCCACCAACCGGAGTGAAGTTCTTGTCCTTGTAGTTCTTAGACAACAAGCTCACGGTCATGTCACTGAAGTCCTTTGCCATCTTCTTATCCTTTCACTGTCTTGGTGAACCCGCAGGTCTTGTTGATCCACCTGTTGTACTCTGCCCTAACTTGTTTTACGTCAGCATCTGACTGGACATTACGAATTGTACCATAACTTGCCACAAAGTCAACAGCCATGGCTAGACGTAGCGGATGGTCTTGTTTGGTGATGACCTGTCGCATGACCTCCGGTGTTATCGGGTTCCAATACGATCCGCCTGTCACCTCACGCACTTGCCGCTTCATCTCATGACAATACGCCCAGTCATCGACTTGGAGCATGGGAGCCATGGTGCTGATCCAGTCAAGGTAACTTGCCATGGCGTCCTTGTACTTGGCCTTCTGTTTCTTGTTGACCAAGGTACGAGGCGGCTTGGGCGCATCACACTCGTCACCAACAAGTGTGAACTTGTTACCATGATCTTCACGAAGGAACGTCAGCGCCGATCCGTCGTCGGTTGCCCGCATCCAACTGCCACGGTTTAGCCACCCAGATTGCTTGGCGTGATCCCACACACTACGCGGCACATACATACACTTGGGCAGATAGTGCTTGCCGCTGGCGTAGACATACTGTTTGCCGTTCCTGATGTCGAGCGACATGCCGCGTGGTAGCATCCTGTCGAGAAACGAGTAGTGGCTCATGTGACAACCGTCACCGATACCGTTGCGTATGGTCACAGTCTCGGTGCCATCCTTGTGTCGTCTCCACACCACAGGCGCGAGTTTGGCAATCTCGTTCAGTGTGGGCTGACCTTGCTTGGTATGGTAGTAGTACCCAAACACGTCGTCGTAGTAGCCCCCGTTCATGAGCGCGTAGCAGTTTGCTGATATCTTCTTTACACGCTCATGGTCACGCCTACGATCGCCGATCGGGCGTACGTCCTTGCCTTTGTTCCTGCCACGCATAGGCTTGGTTCTGTTGTAGATGTTCTCCACCTCTGCAAACGAGGTCGGCCTGATGTATGGTTGAGTGTAAGCTGCCATTGTTCTCTACCTTTCTTTACGGAATTCCGTAAACTTACATGTTGCTTGACTTGACGTGGACTGTGATACCGCAGTCCGGCTTGGCGCTGTCGTTGTCGATGACAACCCACAGCACAGGACATGACCACTGACCCCACGACCCACCAAGATAGCCATCGGTAATCACGATAACAGCTTGTGGTGTGATGTGCTTGTTGGTCATGTATTCGGGGACACACTCGACGGATGTACCGCCACCACCCTTGGGGCGCGTGGACTGGATCATGGTGTCGAGTTCGTGCATCTCGTACCGCTCGTCCTGACACACTTGGGTGTCCCAGTATAACAGGCGTACAGCCTCGGGATGCACAGTGTCGGCGATAGACTTGATCTCGGTCAGTGCCACGGCAACCTCGCGGTCACCGATAGATGCTGACATGTCAGTGGCAATCACTAACTCGTCCACACGCTCGGAGATACCGCTTGGCAGGTACACACCACCAGACATGAAACGCCTGTTGGGTCTGCGCCACGTCGAATAGTCGTTGCCTGTGCATGTGGTGGTGATGAAGTCACGCATGACCTCGCGCCAATCGACTTGTGGCTGGAGCAAGTCCTGCAAGTCACGATCACCGCCTGTGCCCATCTTGCCAGCGATCAACGCACCCTGACGTATTGCCTCGTCAATGTCGCGTTCAAACTCGCGTTGCTCGTCGGCGGTCATGTCCTGTGCGCCTTCAAAGTCGTGTTCGTCCAGTGGCT